>LXNI01001166.1_pt1 | contig 24693 bp, 18 predicted proteins | sample 809091 | NCBI WGS metagenome assembly LXNI01 (sample SAMN04870527, study PRJNA318959) | sponge metagenome | biome: 01000161; feature: marine sponge reef; material: water | host: Sarcotragus foetidus | place: Greece: Milos, Mediterranean Sea | collected 2013-05-29 | depth 5-7 m | reverse complement strand
CCCCCCCCCCCCCCCCCCCCAGAAATTGCAGGAAGTCTGAGCAGACTCCGCAGCCGGCCGGGTTAGAGCGCCGCGCGACAGCGACCGGGTCCGCCGGTCTTAGGGCCGGTGCGGACGGTGTGCCCGACCGGGAGCCCGGAGGCGCGCGGCGCGGCTCCGCCGCTCAGACCCTGCTCCCCGAACATGGTGAGGGCCCTGGCCACCAGCGCCGTGGACGCGCGGCCGACCCGTACCTTGAAGCCCCGGGCACGCTCTGGCTGCTCCATTGGCGGCTCGTGTCGCGGCCCGGCCCGGCGTCGACCTGGCACCTCGTCTTCACCCGCTTCGCCGAGACCGTTTTCACGCGCGACGAACTCGCCGGCTGGCTGGTTCGGGTGGCGAGCGAGAGCGCCAGGCGGCGGACGTCGCCGGCGTCCATCCGCCGCGACCTGGACGTGTTTCTCCGTACCTACCTGCCGTCGCGGCCCGACGCGCGGCGGCCGCTCGAAGACGGCTTCGATTGTCCACTGGTGGAGCTTGGCCTGCTGGAGCGGGTCGGCGCGGGTCGTTTCGCGATGCGGCGGGGCCCGCGTCCGAGCCTGCCGGACGAGATCCTGCTGTTCGCCACCCTGGAGTTCTGGCAGCGGACGGCGGCCGACCTGAAGACGCTGCCCCTGGAGCGGCTGCTGTTCGATGCGGGAAGTCCCGGCGCCGCGTTCCGGCTCGGCGACAAGGACCTGGCCCGGTGCTACGAGCGGTTGAGCGGATCGCGCGCGGCCCTCTGCGGCTTCCGCTACGACGAGACGGCCGGCATGCGACTGCTGCTCAGCGACGGCTCGGTGGGCCCGGCCCGCGACCCCTTCGGGGTGCTCGGTTCGTACTACGGCGGGGGCCGGTCGTGAGTCCGGTCGCCCTCGGCTCGATCGTCCGCGTGCGGAGTCGCTTCCACCGGTCGGTCCACCTGGCCCGGGACTTCGGCAGCGGTTTCGAGGAGGGCTTCCTGGCCACGCCGGCGGTGCTTGCACTCGCTGAACAGATCGTCGGCGAACTTGGCCGGTCCGGGGGCGCCAGGGCCTGGACCGTGACCGGCCCCTACGGCGGCGGCAAGTCCGCGTTTGCCCTGTTTCTGGCGCGGCTGCTGGCCACCTCGGCGCCGGCGGACCGGGCTGCGGCGCAGCTTCGCCGGCGTCATCTGCGGGGGAAGGCGCCGCTTCGTCCCGTGTTGATTCAGGCCGAGCGTGGGCCGTTGGCGCCTGCACTGCTCGGTGCTGTAGCCGGCGGGAGCAAGGTTCTCAGGCGGCGAGCCCTGGAACTGGCCGGCCAGCCTGCGGCCTGCGCCGAACTCCTGCTGGAGGCGGCCAGGCGGAGCCGGGGCGGCATTGCGCTGATCGTCGACGAGCTGGGCAAGTTTCTGGAGTACGCGGCGGCGGACCCGGCGGAGGATGTCTTCCTCCTGCAGCAGATTGCCGAGGCCGCGGCCAGAAGCAGGAAGCCGATCCTCTTCGTGTCCATCCTCCATTCCGGCTTCGGCGACTACCTCTCGGCCAGCGAGCCGGCCCGGCGCGCGGAGTGGCAGAAGGTTCAGGGGCGGTTCCGGGATCTGCCGTTCTCGTTGCCGGCCGAGCAGTTGCTCGAGCTGGTGGGGCATGCGATCGAGCAGCGGTGGCCCCCACCGGTCCGAAGAGCGTACCGGGAACGGCTCCGGCTGTTACAGCGGCAGAACCCGGCGATCGTCGCCCACCTCTCACAGCGGACCGAACACGGTGCGCCGCCGGACTTGCGCGACGACCGGGGCGACGGTTCCAGCCGCTCAGCCGACGCGACGTTCTCACGCGCGAACGGGGATGGCGGGAGGGCCGAGGACACACTGGCCGCCTGCTTGCCGCTGCACCCGACGACGGCGCTTCTCCTGTGGCCGCTGTTCCGAAGCAAGGCCGCGCAGAACGAGCGCTCGCTGTTCGCTTTCCTGAGCGGCTTCGAACCCCACGGCTTCCAGGAGTTCCTGGCCGAGGAGCAGGTCGGTCCTGGAAGCGGCGCTGTTCCTCTCTACCGGCTGGACCGGCTCTACGACTACGTTCGCAGCGCGCTCGGCATGGCCGCCCTGACCGGTGCGGACGCCAGGCGCTGGAGCCTGATCGAGCATGCGCTGGAGCGGGTGCCCGCGAAGGCATCGCCGGTTGCGTCGCGCCTGGTCAAGGCGGTGGGTCTGCTCTCGCTCTACGGCGCCGCGGTGGGCCTCAAGCCGGACAAGGCCCTGCTGCGGACGGTTCTCGACGATGTTCCGGCGGCCCGGGTCGACAGCGCGCTCAAGCTGCTGCGCCGCAGGAAGATTGTTCTGTTCCGGCAGCACCAGCAGGCGTACGGGCTGTGGGAGGGGTCGGATATCGACCTGGATCTGGCGTTCGAGCAAGCGCTGGCGCAGAGGAGCCGCGACGGCCTCGACGCGCGCCTTGGCCGTCTGGTCGAGCCGCGGCCCCTGGTGGCGCGGGCCCACTACGTCCGCACCGGCACGCTGCGGTTCTTCGAGCCGCGCATCGCGGCCGCGACGGCCGGTTCCTGCCGGCGCGTTCTCGGCAAGCCGACGAAGGCCGACGGCGTCCTGCTGTTCCTCCTGCCCACGGGCAAGTCCGGTGACCGGGATGCCCTCGAGGAGCGGGTCCGCGGACTGAGCCGCGAACTCCGGTTGCCGGGGCCGGGAGCCGGCGGTGGCCGTGGGTTGCAAGCACGGAACCTGCGCCTCGACGAGCCGGCGGAGGCCGGGCGGGACGGGGAAGCGAGGCGGTCTCGCCCTGTCCTCGTCGCGGCGCTCAGGCGGCCCGACGAGCTTGCAGGCTGTCTCGACGACCTCGAGGCGTGGCAGTGGGTACGCGAGAACGTGAGCCGGCTGGCCGGTGACGCGGTCGCCCGGCAGGAGGTTGCGGCGCGAGAAGCCGGCGCCCGCGCTCGCTTCGAGCAGGCCGCCGGGAGGACATTCGGCTTGTCCGGCCACGTGCTCGATCCGGGGGCGAGTCGCTGGTACCTGATCCGCGGCGATCAGGATCCGGCCGAAACGACGGACCTCGCCGACGGCGCCGCGGGCGTGACCGAGATCACGGACCGGGTCGCGGGTCCGCGCGGCCTGCAGGAGGCCGTCTCGACGATCTGCGGCGATGCCTACGGCAAGGCGCCGGTTCTTCGCAATGAACTGCTGAACCGCCACAACCTGTCTTCCGCCGCGGCCCGGGCCAGGCGGGAACTCATCGCGCGGGTCTTCGAGTCGCCAAACCTTGAGAACCTTGGCATGGAGGGTTACCCGCCCGAGTACAGCATGTACTTGTCGCTCTTGCGGGACGGCGGCTTCCACGCGGCCGCGGCAAAGGGCGCTTGGCGTCTTCAGGCGCCTCCCGAGAACGGGCCTGCCGCGGAGGCAACGAAGGTTCCTGGTGAAGACCCGGGGGGCGCGGGCCAACCGGGGAGCCCGGCCGCGCCCCCATCTGGAGGCTGGCGACCCGTGTGGAACGAGATCACCAGGTTCGCCTCGAGCACGCGAGACGGCGAGCGGTCGCTCAGCGAGCTGATCGAAGCGCTGGAATCGCCGCCCTACGGCCTCCGCCAGGGGCCCATCCCCGTGCTGATCGCCATGCTGCTCAAGGTGTCCGGCGCCCGTCTGGCCCTCTACGAAGACGGCCTCTTCGTGCCGCAGGTGGAGATAGAGACCCTGGAGCGGCTGGTGCGCCGCCCCGAGACGTTCGCGATTCGCACCTACGAACTGAGCCGCACGGAGCAGCAGGTGCTGCGGGCGGTCGCGGCGAAGCTGCCGATGCGAGCGGGAGAGAGCGGCGTCTTGCGGCCCGCGGCGAAGAGCGCGGACCCGAGGCTCATGTCCGTTGTCCGCGAGCTCGTGCGCGTTGCGGCGCGGCTTCCTCCCTACGCGCGCCGGACGGCGAGTCTGAGCCCGGAGGCTCAGGCCGTACGTCTGTGCCTGCTCGATGCGCGCGACCCGCGCCGCCTGCTCTTCGAGGAGTTGCCGCGCGCCCTGGGCCAACCGGTCGAAGTCGCGGACACAGGTCGTCCGGCGGGCGCCGCGGTTGCCGGCGGCGCAGGGCTCGAAGCTCCGAACGGGCCGGAGCGGTTCGCCGATGCGCTCCATGCGGCGCTGCGCGAACTGACCGGGGCGCTGCCGAGGCTCCTGGAGAGTGTCGAGGCGAGCGTGCGGGAGACCTTCGGCATCGACTCCCAACCGGGTCACCAGACGCGCGTTGAGCTCCGCGAGCGCCTGAAGCCGCTGGGGGCGCACGCCGAGCTGCAGCGGCTCCAGTTGTTCGTCGAAGCGGCGACCCGTGGCGCCAGCGGCAGCGGCGAGGAGTGGCGGACACGGATCGCGCTCGCCATCGGGGATGGCCTGCCGCCGGACCGTTGGGACGACCACCGGGCGGCGCGCATCGGCCAGAGACTGCGGGCGCTCCGTCTGGAGCTCGACGATCTTCTCGATGTTGTTCAGGTGGCGGGTTCCGGGCCGGCGGTCGCCGTAGCCAGCATCCGCGTGCGCACGCCCGGTGGCGAACCGACGCGTACCGCCTTCCCCTGTCCGCCCGGCGACCAGCCGGCGGTCGATTCCCTGCTGGAGGAGTGGCGGCGGGCGGCTCGTGGCGGCGGCCGCGGGGCCAGAGTCCAACTGCAGGCGCTGGCCCGGCTTGCACAGGAACTCGACGTCCTGGAGGCAGGCGGGGCCGGGGATGCGCCCGGCCTCCCGGCCAAGAAGAGCGCAAGGCGGCCGCGACGGACCAAGGTTCAGCCGGCTGCGGCGCGGAGAGCGTCGTGAGCGCGGCAGGCGCAGCGACCGATCGCTCTCCGGCAACGGCGTCCGGCGCCGCCGCGCTTCGTCACATCGTCATGCTCTCCGGCGGCAAGGACAGCACCGCCCTCGCCCTCTATCTGCGCGAGAAGGAGCCGGAGCGGGACTTCGAGTACCTGTTCTGCGACACGCACAAGGAACTGCCGGAAACCTACGAGTACCTGGCGCGCATCGAGGCCCGGCTTGGCCGGCCGGTGGTGCGGCTCGCTTCCGAGCACGGAGAACGGGGCTTCGACCACTACCTCAAGGTCTACGGCGGCTTCCTGCCCTCGCCGCAGGCGCGCTGGTGCACGCGGCTGCTGAAGATCGAACCGTTCGAGCGCTATGTAGGCGACGATCCGACGAGGCTCTACGTGGGGCTGCGTGCCGACGAGCGGCGAAGCGGCTACATCTCGACCAAGGAGAACATCGAAGCCGTCTTCCCCTTCAAGGACGACGGCGTGGACAAGGCCGGCGTGATGCGCATTCTGGAGCAGAGCGGCGTCGGCATCCCCGGTTACTACGAGTGGCGTTCCCGCTCCGGTTGCTACTTCTGCTTCTTCCAGCAGAAGGGCGAGTGGGTGCGCCTGCGCGAGCGCCATCCCGACCTGTACCAGCTCGCCAAGGGCTACGAGAAGGAGGACGAGGGCTACACCTGGGCGCAGGAAGAGAGCCTGAACGAACTGGAGCTGCCCGAGCGGCGGGAAGAGATCCTGGAACGCGAGCGGGTCCGCCGGGAACGCCAGGCCGCTCGGCGGAAGCCGAAGACCCTCGCCCAGGCCTACGGCTTCGAGGAACCCGACGATGAGGACGGCACGGGATGCCTGATCTGTCACCTGTGAGCGGTTCCGGAACCAGACCGCCGGCGTTGGCGGCGCCAGCCAACCCGTCTTCGGGTTCGCCGGCGACCCAGGCCCAGAGAATGGGACCGTCTCCACTTCTCGGAACGCGAGAGTCCCAGGTCGAGGAAACGCCGCGGCCCGAGACTCCTGGAACGCGGGAGCCTTGCCCGCATCCGGAACCGGGCCGGGAACAGGCGCGGAGGACGTACCTCGATCACCTGGCCTCCACGCCATGCGACCCGGCCGCCGCGGACCTGATGCGCCGGCTCGCCGTCGAAACAGGCGCCAACCCGTCGAGTCCCCACAAGTCCGGCCAGGAAGCGGCCCGCTGGGTCGAACGGGCTCGCGAACAGGTGGCCGATGCGATCGACGCCCTGCCGGAAGAGATCGTCTTCACGAGCGGCGCCACCCAGAGCAACAACCTGGCGATCCTGGGCGCCGTCGCCTTTGCGGAAACGTGGGCCCGACGCCTGGAATCCGGCGCCGACCGCGACGTCCCCCCACCGGGTGCGCCGGCGTCCTCGCCGGCATCCGGGCGAAGGCGTCTCCTCACCCTCGGCATCGAACACCCCTCCGTGCTTGCCCCGATGGCCGAACTCGGCCGCCGCGGCTACGAGGTCGACCACATCCCTGTCCACCCCGACGGCCGCGTAGACCTCGACGCCCTCGCCGCCGCCCTCGCCCGCGACGACGTGCTGCTCCTCTCCATCCAGGCCGCGAACAACGAAATCGGCACGATTCAGCCGCTGGCCGAGGCATCGCGCATGGCAACCGAGCAGGGCGTCCTCGTCCACAGCGACGCCGCGCAGATTCTGGGCAAGTCCCGGTTCTCCGTCGAGGCCCTGCACCTCGACTTCGCCTCGCTCAGCGCCCACAAGGCGTACGGCCCGAAGGGCGTCGGCGCCCTGTGGATCCGCGGCGGCGCCCACCGCGCCCCGATCCGCCCCCTGACCTTCGGCGGCGGCCACGAGCACGGCCTGCGTCCGGGAACGCTGAACGCCCCCGCCATCGCCGCTTTCGGCCTCGCCGCCGAACTTGCGATCCGAAGGCTGGCCGAGGACTCGGCCCGCATCGGCGCCCTGCGCGACCGCCTGGAAGCCGACCTCGTGAAGCGCCTGGGCGACCGCGTCCGGATCAACGGCGCGATCGGCAACCGCCTGCCCCACGCGTCCTCGCTCACCTTCTTCGACCCCGAAGGCCGCCCCCTGGACGCCGACGCCCTCGTCGCCAACCTGCCCGAGTTCGACCTGTCCACCGCGTCGGCGTGTCATGCAGGAACGCCCGAGCCGTCCCATGTGCTCCGGGCGACCGGGATGTCGGCGGCCGAGGCTTACGGGACGTTGAGGGTGGGGCTGGGGCGGGGGAGTCGAGATTGGGAGGTTGGAGAAGCAGGCCGCCGGATCGGCCGAACAGGGGACCTCGTTGGACACACCCCCTTGAGCAGCGTCCTGAAGAGTTGACGTGAGCGACCTGCCGACAGTCGTTCTCCGAGCTCTCGAGCAGTATGAGAGCCGGGCCAAATCGACCGACGTGGCCGACAGGTACAAGTCTCTTGAGGCTGCTTGGTCCGCAACGATCAAGTACGCCGGAACGGCCGCCGTGGCCGCGGCGGAAGTCTATTGCCCGCGCCGTAAGCAGGAGGTCGCCGACCGAATCCTCGGCTCATCGAGTCTCGGCGGCTGGGTCGACGCCGTCAGCGTCCTCTGCCGATGCTCGGGGGACTTGCCGCCGCACGCTCGCGCCTACACGAAGCTCCTCAATACGTACAAGAAGCACCCGGACCGTGCCGCACTCGACGAGCTCTCTTCCATCTTGTCGACGGCGCTGGAGCCCCTGCGACAGCGTGGCTACCGGATCGAATCGGACAAGTCTCCGAGCCTACTCCGCATTTTCGAGAAGGTTGTCACGATCCGCAACAAGCACGCCCACGGCTACCTGAGTCCTCAGGTTCTCTACCGTGTAGAGAGGCCGCTCTTCAAGGCTCTGAAGCGGACGTTGCGGCTCGTGCCGTTCTCGTCCATCACTCTGAAGGCGCCCTACGGACCCATCTCGTGCGAGTTCGTCGGTCGCTGGCCCCAGAAGACATCCCAGCCTCCCCGCTTCGATGAACTGTGGAGTGAGGGAGACTTGCTCGAAGCCCAGGCCGTGCGAACTTCTCCATTCGCCGTTTATCACAGCGACTCGGAGCGAGTGTACTTCTTGAACTCGGCCATCGACGAGAGTGGGCGGGGCGAGTACATCGATCACGAGACGGGTTCGGTTCGGTACTGGGAGGTCGCTGAGTCGTGGACGAACGGCGCGCACCCGCGCCGCCGGGGTCGTCGACCGGATGCTGACGAGATCGCTGAGGCTCGTCGCCGGCTGGGTGATGTGGCTCCGCTTCAGTGGGAGGAAGTCCCGCTCAGCAAGGAGGCGCTTCAACAGGTGAAGGACAGGGCGGGTGTCTACTGCTTCCGAAGTGAGGCGGCACCCGAGTTGACTGGCTTGGGTGCGCCGATTCTGTATGTGGGTAGCACCAGCAAGGACATGGGGAGCCGTCTCCGGGAGTACCTCCGCTACCGCCAGGGCTATGACGCAAGCCGCAGAGAGATCGCCCAGATGTTCAGGGCGTATGAAGACCTCCGGCTGTGGTTCGCACAGACTGGGTCTACGGAAGCGATCAAGCTGGAGCAGGCGATCTGGGCCTCAAGCCAGCCAGCCTACAACTTGGTCGCGCCGCTGGCGCGCCGACCCTTGGGAGATTTGATTCATGAGTGAGCTATTTCCGGTGATTCGCGGCCGCATGGGAGGCCGCGACTACTACTTGGGAAAGATGACCTTCCAGGAACTCGCAGCGAAAGTTCAGCTCTTCTCGGAGATCGAAGGCAATCCGAGTCTGGAGTCGAGGCTGCAGCGCGAGATCAAGAACCGGTCCCGCGACATGACGCAGTACCTCAAGCGGCAGTCAGAACGGTTCTACGGTGCCGTTATTGTTGCGACATGGGGAGGCCGGCCGGAGTACGTGCGAGTCCGGATGGAGGATCACCCGCTGCTTGACGACGACTTCGAGTTCGGCTTGCTGAAGCTCAACGGCCGCGCGGACTTCTTCGCACTGGATGGGCAGCATCGGCTTGAATCCATCAGAACGGCGATCAAGGAGATGCCAGAACTCAGGCACGAAGAGGTGTCGGTGTTGTTCGTGACTCACGAGCGGTCAGAGGCGGGGAACGTTCGAACCCGGCGGCTCTTCCACACCCTGAACAGGTACGCGAAACCCACGACAACGGGTGAGAACGTCGTGTTGGACGAGGACAACGTGGTCGCGATCTGCACTCGGCGGTTGCTGGATTGTGGCATCGGTGTTCTTGATCAGGAGCGGGTGGGAATCGAGAGAAAGAACGTGTTGAAGAGCGAGGGCGGTCTTTTCACGTCGTTGGCCGCTCTCTTCGGATTCCATCAGCGCGTCTTGGAGCCGATCTACCGGTTCAAGGCAGACAAGGACTATCTGAAGTTTCGTCCGTCTGCGAGTGACGTGGAGAACGTGTTCGGAGCCCTTCGTGGGCTTTGGGGAGAGATTGAGGCTCGCATCGAGGAGATTTCGGCAGTGCAGAGGGATCGGATTGAGCCGGGCGATTTCCGAGCGCCCCAGGGCGACCCAGGCCGTGGGCATCTCTTGTTCCGCCCACTGGGGTTGGAGCTGTTCGGCGACATACTGGCCGGGTTGCTGGCTCAGGAGGAGGGTGTTCAGGTCGAGCGCTGCTCAGCCGTAGGCAGAGATGTCTTCGGGGAGGTGATTGAGCGAGCGCTGCAGTTGCCGCTGGTCCTTGGGGAGGCGCCGTGGCGCGGGACGATTTTGCGGGGCAACAAGATCAGGACGTCGGAGTCCCGCATGGCACGTCGGCTGGCTCTTCACATGCTGGACGTGGCTCGAGAGGACGAGGAGCGGCTGCGGGAGGACTATCGGAAGTACCAGGAAGACGAGGACGCGGCGCTTCCTGAGAAGGTGGGCCAATGAGAGGCTGCCTGTGATCCTCGGAGAGGTTTGCGGCGTGAAGTCAATCGCTCTGGCAGCGAGGGAGCAGGTGCGGGAGGCGGGCCGGTGAGGAGGAGTGACGGCCTCTCGGTGTGGCAGGGTCCCGCGCCTCCGGTGCCTGTCGCTAGGCACCGGTACAACGAACGCCTTCCCGGCGTTTACGGCGAGTTCGGTTCCGGCAGCGGTCTGCAGGCGTTCTATGTCCTGACGGCGCTCTCGCCCGGGCAGCTTCGGAAGGTCTCACTGGTGAAGGACATCGCCGGGTCGGAGCGGTGGCGGGTGCGGGACTTGTTCCAGCGAGAGGTCGATGACGCTCGGGTGAGCAGGGGCTTGGTCCCGTACCTGAGTGACCTGGAGCGAATCAAGTTCTTCAACTCGCTGATCCTGACGGTACTGCCGATGGAGGAGGGCGGCAACGGCGTGCTCGCGCAGATGCCGCGCGTGGTCGAGAGAGTCGAGGAACAACAGGGTCAGCGGCGCATCTCGCTGGAGCGGGAAGGCTACTTCCGGGTGCGAGTCATCGAGGATCATCCAGAGTACGCGGAGTTGGAGTGGAACAGCGACACCAGCCGGGTCGTAGCCATCGATGGGCAGCATCGGCTTTCAGCGCTGAAGCGGCTGTATGCGGCGCGAAGCCGGGAGGGATTGGCGGCAGCTCGCGCTGAGTCCGGCGCCGGGCGGCAGGGTGCGGGACTGTCGAGCGGCAGATCCTTCCTGGACTGGCGGATCCCCTGCGTCGTCGTGTCCTTCCGTGTCGCCGGCGTTCGAAAGTCCCCACCCAGGATCCTGGAGGTCGTCCGGAACATCTTCGTCGACGTGAACACGAAGGCGCAGATCGTCGGCGAAGCGCGCAAGGTGCTGCTGAACGACGAATCGGTGAACGCCGTGGCCGCGCAGGAGGTCCTGGAACGCGCTCATTCCAACGACTTGACGCCTCGCCACGAGCGCCGACGAGAGACGACGCCGCTTCTGATGTTCGACTGGCGCGGGCTGGAGAAGGACGGCGAGGCCGTGCCGTCGCCGGCGGCGCTCAAGTCGGTGGTCGAGGTCCGAGACTGGTTCAACGAGTATCTCCTCGGCGAGGACTTCAGCGAGTACCAGGCCGACCGTCTCGGGATCATTGCCGACCCTCGCTTCGACGTGGCCTGGACGCGGCAGCGGCTCGACTACGCGACGTCACGGCTGGTGCGCGAGAAAGTCGGCGATGCGGCGATGGTGCCGGCGCTTCTCCATCTTCTGGAGAACTTCGAGCCGTACCGCCGCTACATCGAGCGTTTGCGGAGTCTCGAGGACGAGTACTACAGCGGCAACGACCTCCAGCATCACGCCTTTGACCGGTTGCGCTTCGGTTCCAGCGGCGAGGAAACCGCGAACAAGTTCGAGGTGGACGACGTCGAGCGGAGTCTTCTCGTCGAAATCGAACGAGTGAGGACGGAGTGCCTTCAGCCGGCCGTCCCGTTCGATCAGGACATCGGGATGCGCGGCGTGGTCTGGGCCTTCGGGGAACTCTCCTGGCGATTCGAGTGCGAGGACTGGATGGATTACGCGGAGTGGTTCACGTTCGGACTGAACCTCGCGTACGAGGGCGGTTGGCTGGATCCGGCGTTTGGTCATGAGGGGCACGGCCACCTCCGGCATGTGATCGTCGACCACAACGGCAATGTGACGAACTACCGCCTGAAGGACGCCCGCGGCGCCTTCGGGCCTTACGTCGCGCTCGTCGTCGGTTCGCTGGCGGAGCCGCCCGACCTCTGGGGCGCCGACTGGAACGCGCTGTACGGGACCCTGCTCGAGGCCGTGACCAAGACGATCGTCCGCGGCTACAAGAAGGAAGAGAGACCGAAGCTGCTGCCGAGCTACCCGCAGATGGGCAAGCCGCTCACGGCGGCGGTGAAGGCGGCGGCGACGAAACGCGCCGGGAGGCAGGTTCGCCGCTTCGCGCAGGCGCTCATCCGGGCCGCGGAGCGCTCGGCATGAGGCGGCAACGGCGGAGCACCCCGGATCGCTGAAGGAGACTGAACGGAGCCCCAAGACATGCAGATCTACCCCGCGATGCGCGCCCGGATGGGCGATTGGAACTACTACATGGTCCGCATGACGATGCGGGAGGTCGCCCGGGAGGTGCGGTTGGCGAGCGACCTCTGGGAGGACCGGACCCTCTCGGACGCGATTCAGCGGGTGCTGGACGAGTCGCGGGTGAAGCAGCAGATCGTGGAGTACCTGTCGCGGCGTGACGACCGGTTCTTCGGCTCCCTGGTCGTGGCGGCGATTGGCGGCAATCCGACGTGGACGCCGGAGGAACTGACGCCGTCGATGCACTCCCGGGCCTTTGCCGGGGTGTTCGGCACGCTCAGTTTCGACGAGGACCCGCGGTACTTCGCGCTCGATGGGCAGCACCGGCTGAAGGCGATTCAGGAACTCCTGGCGGACCCGGCCGGCGCGCCGCAGGGGTTCGACGGCGAGCAGATCTCGGTGCTCGTCGTGCTCCGAGAGGACCAGCACGTGGAGGAGAAGGTCTGGCTGCAGCGCTACCGGCGGCTGTTCTCGAGCCTCAACCGCTATGCCAGGCCGACCGACCGCGACACGAACATCATCATGGACGAGGACGACGTCTTCGCGATCCTCACGCGGCGGCTGATCACCGAGTACGAGTTCTTCCAGGCCTCGGACAGGGAGTCGTTTCGCGTGCAGACGAAGGGCAAGAACCTGAAGGAGGGGTCGCCGTTCTTCACCAGCCTGCAGACGCTCTACGCGATGAACGAGACGCTGCTGATGGACGCCGGACGGCGCCGCAAGATCGGCGGCAAGGAGCTCAGGGTATTCAAGCAGTTTCGTCCTGGCGAGGACACGATCGAGGAATGGTGCGACGAGATCCGCAGGCTCTGGGAGGCCCTTCTCCTGGCTGTCCCGGTGTTGCGCGAAGACCCCGGAAGGATGCGGGCCCATGCCCTTCCCGAGCCGAACACCGATCGGCTCCGCGACCATCTGCTGTTCTGGCCGATCGGCCAGGACTTGCTGGCGAACGTGGCCAGGGCGCTGCTGGACCGGAAGGCGGTTTCCCGGGGCGCCGGTGTCGAGCGGATGGCGGAGGCGCTTTCGCCGCTGGCCGGGGTCCCGTGGGATCTCCACCAGCCGCCCTGGTCCTACCTGCTGCTTGTGCCGAAGGGGGTCGGCCTGGCCTCGTGGAGGATCCGCAGCGAGGATCGGAAGAGCGCCCTTCAGATTGCGGAGAGGCTGGTTCGTTGGTTCGTCGGTCTCGACGATCTGAACGACAAGGAAGAGCGGGAGCTCCGGAGCGAGTGGGAGAGCGTGCTCCTTTACCCCCCGTCCAAGGAGGCGGAGGACGCGGTCGTTGAGGACCTCCGGTCGGGAGCGGCCGGGATGTGGCGCCGGGCGAGCGACGCAAGGGCTGCCATCGCGGCCGGCGGCCAAGCGCCTGACACGCCGACGACGCCTGCTCCCGCTTCCGGCAGCAGCTACTGGGATCGCTGAGCGCCTTCGAGCGCCTGCCTGTCGCTCCGTCTTGTTTCCGCCGCCAACCGACGCACGCCGGCCCGACCTGGCCGTGTCCGTGGAGTACGAGGACGGCGACGCGCGACGGCTGAGGATCGCCGCGGCCGTGGGCGGTCCTCTTGATCTCGCCGGGAATGCACCAGTCGGCGGTCATCGGCGCTCCCCGGCGTGCTCGACCCCTGGCCGCCTGACCCGTGCGGCCCGTTGGGCCCTCGACCTGGAGCCGCGGCTCGCCGAACGGGTCGCGGCGGGCGAGGAGGCGGTGGTCGAGATCGGGCGATCGCCCCGGTCCGCGGCCGCTGCCGGTCGCGCCTGGGAGGACTCGCTCGCGGCGTACAGGAGCCTTCGGCTGGACGTCGGCGAGCTGGTGCGTCCGGGCTTGCGACGGCCGCCCCGGCTCGAGCCGCTCTATCCGTTCCAGCGCGAAGGGGTGGAGTGGCTGCGTGACCGGGACGGGGCGATCCTTGCCGACGACATGGGAGTGGGGAAGACGGTGCAGGTCATCTTCGCCATGCGGCAACTGTTCCAGCAGGCGGCGATTCGAGGCGCGCTCGTCCTGTGCCCGAAGAGCCTCGTGGAGGTCTGGGACCGGGAGATCACCCGCTGGGCGCCGGAACTCGGCGCGGCCGTCTTGAGTCCGCCTGGGCGGATCCGGGAGCAGGCGTGGCGGGCCATCCTCGGCCGGCGCCATGTGGTCATCACGAACTATGAGCAGTTGCGCGAGCCGCCCGCGGTCCTGCTGAGGGCCGAAACCGGCGGCGAGCCCGGCGCGAGCGCTGCGAGGTCAAACGGACCTCCGGCAGAGCCGCTCGACCTTCTGGTGGCCGACGAAGCGCACCGCCTCCGCAACTTCGGTTCCCGGGTCGCCTCCGGCATCGACCGCATTCGGCGCCGGCGGTTCTGGGCGCTGACGGGCACGCCCATCGAGCGCGACCTCGAAGACCTGGCGACGCTGCTTTCCCTGGTTGCGCCGCGGCGATTCGCTCCGAGCGATTCCCGTCTCCACCCGTCCTCCCTGCGGAGCGCCGCGCGCCCGTACATTCTCCGTCGTCGCAAGGACGAAGTGCTGAAGGAGCTGCCTCCGGTGGTCGACCGTACGGAAGATGTCGAACTGACGCCCGAGCAAACGGCGGCGTACCGCGCGACCCTGGCGACTCATCGCGAGAGCTCCGCACCGGGCGCCGAACTGGCGCTGCTGACGAAGCTCGGCCTCCTGTGCGACGTGGAAGAGGAGAGCGGCGCCAGCAGCAAGCTCGACTGGATCGAGGAGCGTCTCCGGGAGGTTCGTCGCCGCGGCGAGAAGGCCGTTGTCTTCTCCTACCGTCTGCCGCCGCTTGGCGCTCTGGAGCGACGACTCGTCGAGCGTTGGGACCACCGCGTGTTCCGGCGGCTCGACGGTTCGACGGGCCGCGCCGAGCGCGACCTGGCCGTCCGCGACTTCCGCAACGACCCGTCCGTGTTCGTTCTCGCCGCCTCAAGCCGCGTCGGCGGCGAAGGCCTGACCCTGGTCGAGGCGAATCACCTGTTCCTGGTCAACCAGTGGTGGAACCCGTCCGCGAACGACCAGGCCCGCGACCGCGTCGTCCGCATCGGCCAGAAGCGGACGGTCCACGTCTACCGGTTCTGCTGCCGCGGGACGATCGAGCAGCGCCTGCAGGAGATCCTCAAGGCGAAGCGCTCCCTGTTCGCGGACGCTGTCGAGGGCTTCCGTGCCGGGGCGGTCCTGCGCGAGGTGGGGATCGCGTCGCTGATAATGCACGCCCCCGGCCCGGACAGGTTCGCTTGACATCGGGAAGACAGCCGAAGCGCCGGCGAGGCCGTTGCCCTGAGGCCTGGCTGCTACGATGAGGTCGTTCGCTCTCCGGGCGCTCACGAGAACAGGAGGAGACGCCGAACGGTGCGGCGCAGGAGTCCGTCCCGCTCGGCCAGACACGATGTGGATCAGAAAGCACGACCCCGCCCGTTACCTCCCTTCGGACTCCGGTATCGCGCTGCCGAGCCGCGAGGCAACGCCGCGGGAGGTCTACATGGACCGCCGCAAGTTCGTGGCCGCGGCGACGATCGGCATCGCCGGCGCGTCGCCGCTGGCTGCCCAGTTCCGCCTTCGCCAGCAGGTGCCGGCGCCGCCGCCCGCGCCGCCTGAGTCGGAGAAGCTGAAGCCGGCTCTGGAGCGGCCGGACGTCTACGGCGCCGAGGCCAGCGCCAGACCGAAGCGCAACACGAAGTTCGCCGGACCGCCGGCGAGCGTAGGCGGCGAGTTGACCCCGCGCGAAGTGGCGGGCAGTCACAACAACTTCTACGAGTTCCTTCCCGGCCGCGGCGGCCCGGTGTGGAAGTTCTCCGGCAAGTTCACGGTCGAGCCGTGGAAGGTCGAGGTCACCGGGCTGTGCGACAACCCGATGACGCTCGACCTCGACGACATCTTCGGCTTCGAGCACGAGGAGCGGCTCTACCACTTCCGCTGCGTCGAGCGCTGGGCGATGAACGTGCCCTGGAGCGGCTTCCCGCTGAGCAAGCTGATCGAGAGGGCGAAACCGAAGTCGTCGGCCAAGCATGTCCGTTTCTTTACCGCCCTGGACAGGAGTCAGATGCCTGGTGTCCGGGAGTCGGAGGCCCGGAACTTCGGCTACGACTGGCCCTACTTCGAGGCCCTGAGGCTGGACGAGGCGATGAACGAACTCGCCTTCGTCGCCACCGGGATCTACGGCGAACCATTGCTCAAGCAGCACGGCGCGCCGCTGCGCATCGTCGTGCCCTGGAAGTACGGCTACAAGAACCCCAAGTCGATCGTGAAGATCGAGTTCGTGGCCGAAGAGCCGAAGATCTTCTGGCAGGTGCAGCCGCACGAGTACGGCTACCTCTCGAACGTGAACCCGTACATCCCGCACCCGCGCTGGAGCCAGGCGACGTCGCACTGGTTGCACAACAACCAGCCCTTCGACACGCCGATCTTCAACGGCTATGGCGAGCAGGCCGCGAAGCTCTACCCCGACGAGCCGACCGCGATGCAGCGGAAGCTGCGGATGGGTCAGATCGCGCGGTAGGGGCTAGCGCCTAGCTACGCCACAGTCTGTCGGGGCTTGACCCTCTCGGCAATGTGGCGCCCGGCTTCAATCTCGGCGCGGCGAAGCTCCCAGGTCTTCTGGAGGTTCAGCCAGAGCTGCGGCGTCGTGCCGAAGTAGCGCGCCAGGCGCAACGCGGTGTTCGCGGTTACACCACGCTGACCGTTGAGTATGGCCGTGACGCGATTGACCGGCACGTCAAGGGCCTTCGACAGAGCGTTGGCCGACATCCCGAGTTCATCGAGCTCTTCTCGCAGAATCTCACCGGGATGCACCGGCCTCATTCCGTTTCTCGGCGTCATTCCACCATCCCTCCTTAGTGATGGTAACTGGAGTGCGGGCAGTGCAGTTGTTCACGATGGGACCGTGCTCGGCGGCGCTGCCCTCGTGCTGGGCGGGCTCGATGTGCTGTTGGGGTTCGGTCCGACTGAGGCCGAACACAGTGCCCTTATGACTCTTCAGCAGCTTCTGCTGCCTGCGTAGCCCTCGCACCGTGCCGCGCCGCCTGAACCGCGGCGGCGAAGAGCCCGATCGCGGCCCCGAACGTCAGGACACCGGCGAGTTCCACCCAGCCCTCGGCGTCCGCCGGCGAGCCGAGCGCCAGCAACTCCACCACGAAATCGAAAGGCGCCGAGGCGCGCATCGCCTTGAGCCCCGCAAGCCCGGTCAGCAGGAGGCCGGCGCCAGCGGCGCCGAGGACCCCGAATGCCGCCCCATCCGCGGCGAGCCGCGCCCGAGATCGGGGCGGCAGGGGTTCTTGGCGGCGTACCTCGAAGACCGGTTCGCGGTCGCCGAGCTTCACGAAGCGCGAGAGCATGTAGAGGCCGGGTATACCGAGCGGCATGGTGGCCAGGAAGAAGTTGGTCCAGCCGATCGCGTCGACAGTGATCCCGGCCACCGGTCCAGAGAAGATCCGCCCGAAGCCGAAGAGGGTCGAGAAGAGGGCGTACTGGGTGGCCGAGAAGCGTTTCTGAGTCATGCGGAGAAGCAGGACCGAGAAGGCTCCCGTGCCGAGACCCTGGCAGAGCGTCTCGAAGCCCATCGCGCCGTAAAGAAGGAACGAGTTCCTGGGCACATTGGCGAGCACCACATAGCCGATGTTGGAGAAGATCTGGAGCGAGCCGAAGATCCAGAGCGCTCTGCCGAGGCCCAGCACGTTCGTTCCGAGTCCGCCGATGATCGCGCCCGTAATCGTTGCGACCAGGCCGATCGTCCCCAACGCGAAGCCGCGGTCGTCGCTCGAATAGCCCATGTCGACGAGGAACGGCCGAAGGAGGGCGCTGGCCATGTTGTCGGCGAGCTTGAACAGAATGACGAAGGCCAGGATCTCCACCGCGCGGTGACGGGAGAGGAAGCCCAGGAAGGGAAGCCACACGGCTTCACGGACAGACTTCGGTTCGGGTTGCTGATTACGGGGCTCCGGCGCGAAGAACGTCACAAGGAGCATGGGCACGTAGAGCGCGGCGAGGCCTGCACAGACGAGCGTCCACGAGGAGCGGCCAGCGAGCGAAATGGTGGCGGCCCCCGCCGCGAACATCCCCACGCGATAGAGCGCAATGCGGGCGCCGACCGCCGCCCCTTGCTCTTCCTTCCTGAGCACGTCCACGGCGTAGGCGTCGACCGCGATGTCCTGCGAGGCCGCCGCCAATGCCACCGCGAACGTCAGAGCAAGAACCAGCCACGGCGCGTCCGGATGGGCGCCGACATCGGCCACGCCGAGGGTCCCGACGAGCAGACCGACCTGGGCGATGGCCGCCCAGCCCCGGCGCCTTCCCAGGAAGGGCGGCGGATAGCGGTCCATCAGCGGCGCCCAGACCACGTTGAAGGTCCAGGGCACCTGCGCGAGCGTGAAGAGGCCGACGATACGGATGTCGACGCCGGCGGTCGCCATCCAGTCCGGAATCGCGATCCAGACCAACCCCAGAGGCATCCCCGAGGAGAACGATAGGAGAACGACGGAGAGCGTGCGCCAGGAACGTACCGCCTGCACGAGACTCTGAAACGTGCCGATCCGTTCAGGCGGCTGCCTCTCTTCGGCCATGGAGATCATCCTATGCGTGATCTTCGATGAGCCCGATCGGCCTTGCGGGTGGAACCTGGTTCGTGCTCCGTTCGTAGTTGAAGGCAACAGGTAGTCTGTTCATCTCCAAGAGGAACTCAACCGTGACCGCAGCCGCCACCCAGTCCCGTCCCCTTCATCGTTCCGGGTCCAACCGTCTGATCGGCGGCGTCTGCGGAGGCATCGCCGCCTGGCTCGGCTGGAACCCGACCGCGGTGCGCCTGCTCTACGTCCTGGTTTCCATCCTCTCGGTCGCGTTCCCCGGGATCATCGTCTACATCCTGCTCTGGATCGTCATGCCGCTCGGTGACTGAGCTGCCCGCGCCGGCCGGGACTGCGGCGCCAATTCCGGGTTGGTAGGCTGAGTCGGTAGATGGCCCCAGTCGACGCAGCGAGCTTCCACGACGCCCTCATCCAGCGCCTGGGTTCGGAGCGTGTCCTCACCGGCGCCGCGCCGATGGCCGCCTACGAGTCGGACGCGTTGACCGCGTTCCGGGCGCGCCCCCGGGCGGTCGTCCTGGTCGAGTTGGCGGAGGAGGTCGTCGACGTCGTCCGCCTCTGCGCGGCGGCGGAAGTACCCTTCCTTGCCCGCGGTAGCGGCACGAGCCTCTCCGGCGGTTCGCTGCCGGTCGACGACGGCGTGGTCATTGCGATGAACCGGCTCAACCGCATTCTCGAGGTCGACCCGGTGCGGCGGATCGCGGTGGTCGAGCCGGGCGTCGTCAACCTCACCGTGTCCGACGCGGCGGCGCCCTACGGCCTCTACTACTCACCGGATCCTTCGAGCCAGTCCGTGTGCACGATCGGCGGCAACCTGGCCTTCAACTCCGGCGGCGCGCACTGCCTGAAGTACGGCATGACGAGCAACCACGTGCTCGGTCTCGAAGTCGTGCTGCCGGACGGCGAGGTGGTCGAACTCGGCGGCGACAGCCTGGAAGGCGTCGGCCCCGATCTGGTCGGGCTGTTCGTCGGCTCGGAAGGACTGTTCGGGATCGCGACGAAGATCACGCTCCGCCTGCTGCCCAAGCCGGAGACCTTCTTCACCCTGCTGGCCGCCTACGACTCGCTGGCGGCGGCGGGCGAGGCGGTGGCCGCGGTCGTCGCTTCGGGCCTCCTGCCCGGAGCGATGGAGATCATGGACAACCTGGCGATCGAGGCGGCCGAAGCGGCAGTCGGCGCCGGCTACCCGCTGGACGCCGAGGGGCTCCTGATCGTCGAGCTGGAGGGCGAGAAGCAACAGGTGGCCGCCGAGAGTGAACTACTGCTGGAAGTCGTCCGGGGATCGAAGCCCTACTTCGAACACATCGCCAGCGACGCGGACGACCGGATGCGGATCTGGAAGGGTCGCAAGAGCGCCTTCTCGGCAGTGGGGAGGCTGAGCCCGGACTACATCGTTCAGGACGGCGTCGTACCGCGCTCCCGCCTGGGCGAGGCCCTGACCGAGATCCAGCGGCTCGGCGAGCGGCACGGGATTCGGGTCGCGAACGTCTTCCATGCCGGCGACGGCAACCTGCATCCGCTCATCCTGTTCGATGGCCGGGTCGAGGGCGAACTGGAGCGCGCCGAGGAGCTCGCCGGCGAGATTCTCCGTCTGTGCATCGACCTCGGGGGCTCGATCACCGGCGAGCACGGTGTCGGGATGGAGAAGCGCCAGTACCTGGGAGAGATGTTCGACGACGTCGACCTGGATGCGATGCGGCGCATCCGCACGGCAATCGACCCGGGCGAACTGGCGAACCGCGGCAAGATGTTCCCGGACGCGGAGGCGCCGGCGCTGCTCAGCCACGGTCCGCACCCTCTGGAAGTGGCCGGAGTCATCTCGCGCGAATGAGGCGCGGCGGCCTCGGGTCAACGACGGAAAGCCACGAGACTTGTGATCGGCACTACCCATCGGCCGGCTTCGGCGGCCGAGGTTGCCAAAGCCGTAGGCGGCGCGGAACGGATCGTGCCACGCGGCGGCGGCACGAAACCGGCGCTGTGCGCGGCGGAAGGCGCCGACCTGCTCGACCTGTCGGCGCTCAGCGGCATCACCGAGTATCTGCCCAGCGAGTACACGGTGACCGCCCTCGCCGGGACGCTGCTTGCCGATGTCGAGGCGCGGCTCGCGGCGGAAGGCCAGTACCTTCCCTTCGACCCGCTGCTCGTCGACGCCGGCGGCACCGTCGGCGGCGCCGTGGCCGCGGGGGCCAACGGTCCCGGCCGCCTGCGCTACGGCGGCCTGCGCGACTTCCTGCTCGCGGTGGCCTTCGTCGACGGCCGGGGCGAGATCGTCCGCGGCGGCGCCAAGGTGGTCAAGAACGCGGCCGGATTCGATCTCCCGAAGCTGATGGTCGGAAGCCTGGGACGCCTTGGCGTGCTCACCGAATGCACCTTCAAGGTCTTCCCGCATCCCGAGACCTGCGCCACCGTGCGCGTCGCCGGCATGGCCTTCGACGAGGCCCTTGCGGCCGCCGGCCGCGTCGGCGCGGGGCCGGTCGAACTCGAGTGCCTCGAACTGGTTCAGGCTCGGTCGGGCTGGGACCTGGAGGTCCGCATCGGCGGCCGCGGCGACGCGCTCGATTCGCGCCTGAACCGGGCGGCGGACGTGCTCGCCGCCGACGCGTCAACCCTCACGGGCGACGCCGACAAGAAGCACTGGCGAGCCCGCCGCGAACTCCACTGGGCGCCGCCTGACGCCTCCGTGCTCAAGCTCCCCGTGACGCCGGCCACGGCGGGCGTCCTGGAACAGATCCTCATCGACCTGGACGCCGCCCACGCGGCCCGGATCTACAGCGCCGGTATCCAGCAGGCTTTCCTCGCCTGGCCCGCCGAACGGGGCGCCGATATGCCCGCCCTGGACCGGGCCCTCACCGAGTCGAAACTGACCGCCCTGGCCTTGCGCGCTCCAGCCGAAGCGGTCGCGAAACCGATCCTCGGCTACAGCTCAGGCGGCGAGCTGCTACGCCGCGTCGAACAGGCCCTCGACCCGGCCGGACGCTTCGGTCGGCTGGGGTGAACACTGGTGCGTCGGCCTGTCATCCGTGCACCCGCTGACGGGCGCACGGACTGGTTCGCGGGTGGCGCGGATCGCTCCACCCGGGTTCTGGCCGGCATCCGTCGCTGAACGGTCAAACTTCCCGCAACCGCAGGAAAGTCCACGTCTAACGAAGTTGACGATTGCCGGGAAGAAGACGACCGACTGCTATTTTCCCAAGCCTGCCGGAAACGGGACCATCCGAGTGCCCCGCACCCTCTGGGAGAGACTCTGAACTTGAGCATCAGGACATTCGACACGCTTGCCGCCGCCCAGGACCTGCAGGCGGCGGGCATAGGCGAGAGGCAGGCAACAGCTATCGTTGGCGCCATGCGTGAGGCCACCGGAGAACATCTGGCCACGAAGGCGGACCTTGAACACCTGGCCACGAGGGCTGACCTCTACAAGCTGGCGATCGGGATCGTACTCGCCAACGTGGGCCTTACGGCGGGAGTCATGCGCCTCTTGCTCTGACTTGCCGGCGTCTCGCTTGAAGTCGAGGGGAAGGGGAACGGAAGATGGACGTCAAGGAAGCAGTGCGAACCGTCAGGCCACACCTGGACGCGCTTGACGTGGAGGACTTTCCGGGTTGCGTGGCGGTGCCGATGACCGAGGCGGAGCTCGAGGAGTACGAAGGGCGCCTGGAGTACTGGGCCGCGGACACCCAGACGGCGATGGTCGTCGCGGAACCGACGACGACATATCACGAGATTCCCTCTCACCGGGTGACGGGGCTCGTTCGCGAGATCGGCCTGGCTCGCGGATCGGAGATTCTCGCGCTCGGCTCGGTCGACCTCGTGCAGTTCACGGACGAGGGCGGGCGCAACGTTCTGCTGCAGGCGGATGCGGTCTTCTTCCTCAATCGACCGTGGCCGAAGGAGAAGGCGGTTGACGTCGACGCTGGTGCGGCGCCGGACGTGTTGCTGGAAGTGGACCACACGACGGACGTGCGTCGGGGAAAGCTCTCGGTGTACGCGGCGTTGGGGCTTCCCGAGGTGTGGGTGGAGGTGCCGCAGCCGGAGTGGCTGGCGCCGCGCGAGTCAGGCTGGCCGCGGTTGACGATCTACCTTCTCGAAGGTGGCCGGTACGTCGAGTCGGCGCGCAGCCGGGCGTTCGCGGGCTGGACGGCCGCGGAGATTCACCGGGCCCTCAACGAGGAGGTGCGTTCGCCGGAGACGGTAGCAGCCCTGCGTCGCGTCGGCCGCCGGTTGGGCCGGGCGATGGGAACGGGCCCGGACGACGATCTCTTCCTCGCGGCGGAGCGGGAGGAGAGCCGGGAACAGGGTCGTCAGGAAGGCCGCGAGGAGGGGCGGCAACTCGGACGCCGCGACGCGACACGGCTCATGGTCCGCCAGACCCTCGCAGCGCGCGCCATTCCGGTGTCCGACGCGATCGATGCCTGGCTTCGTACCGGGCTCTCGGCCGATACGGACACGGCGTCCCTCGTGGAGGCTGCCGTCGAGTGCCGGGACGCGGAGGACTTCCTGTGCCGCGTTCAGAAGTCTGGACGCTGAGTCAAGTCACCAGAGTTCCCTCAAGGCTGCGGCTGCTCTTGGAGTCTCGGATCAGGTGGCCAGGTGCACACCTACGTTGCCGGCCCGGTCCGCTGTTCCTTCAAACGAGCCAGGTTCTCACTTCCCGCCAGCAGTTTCTCCCAGCCCTTGTCCAAGTCCTGCCGGATCAAGGCGTTGCGCTCGCTCGACAGCTTCACCAGGGAGATCATCTGTTTCCCGAGGGCGAGGAACTGCGCCATGTTGAGGGCGGTCGGATTCCAGCCGTAGAGCGCCGTCTTGACGATGTTGCCCGATGCCAGGAGACCGTGGGTCAGCGTCAGCATCTGCGAGAGCTTCAGTCGGTCCCGGATTCCGTCCTTGCCGAGTGGCTCACCCCGGGCAGTGACGCGGAGGGCGGAGTAGAGGCGAACCGTCAGCTCCGCGAAGGCCGGCACGATCGCCATCGTTGCGAAGTGGCGCAGGTCGTAGCCGTTGCTGTACATGTAGCGGATCAGGTTCGGCACGGAAACCGGCTCGCCGCCGTCGCGGACGGCGAATCCCGAGTTGACCTTGAGTGCCTGCAGTGCCGGAAGGAACGGCGGCGGAAGTCCCTTCGCGGTGAACACGTCGGAGAAGCCGTGGACGATGACGGTCGCCAGAGCTTCGAGAATGCCTCGCTCGGAATAGGCGTTGCCCGGAACGACCCGCCAGGTGCCGCTCGCGTCGATGAACGTGCAGGTGCGGCAGAGGATGTCCTTGACGCCGAACACAAGGCCGAGAACGGGGTCGTGTCCGATCGATGCGATTCGATGGGTATTCGGCGTGAGGTCCCGCTTGGGGCTCACGACATCGTAGGGGACCTTCGTCCATGCTTCGGCCTTGGTGGTCAGCTCCGCCATCCACTGCTGAAACGAGTTGCGTTGCAGGTCGTCCGCAGCGCTCATGGGCGCCAGCGCTCTCGATTGCTCCCGGAACCAGCCCGTCACCGGGCTGCCTCGCTGCGGCTCTCCCTTGAAGGCGGCGCCCGGCGTGGCGACGAGGAAGTAGTCGAGCAAGGCGCCAGCCAGCACGGTGAATCCGACCACGCCCCAGTCCAGCTTGTCCCACGGCGTCGGCTCGTAGTCCTCGTCGAACTGCCGGACGAGCTCCGCCGCTCGGCCGGCCGGCAGCAGTTGGTCCAGAGGGTCGCGGTCAAGGTCGATTCCATGCCTGTCGATGTACGCGTCGACGTCGCGAACGTAGGCGTCCCAGTCGCCGTCGGCGGCAGGCACTTCCAGGCCGAGGGAAAGATCCGGCATACGTCGGCGGATCGCCTGGAGCTCGCTTTCCGAGGGCAGGAGGTCGGGGGCGATGAGGACGCGCTCAAGCTCATCCGCGTTGGGCTTGGGAAGGCCGAGCTCTTTCCGGAGCTCTTCCTTCTGTGCCTCCAGATCGTCCAGGACGACGGACATCTGATCGTTCCTTGCCTTCACGTCGTCGGCATGGCGAGCGAGGTCGCCCACATGATCGCCCATTTTCTTGACTTGGTGGTTCTTGGCAATCAGCGCGCGTTCATAGTCTTCCGGTTTGCCCACGCTCAGTCTCCTGGACCGCCGCTGTCCGTGTCTGCCGGTTGATCTGTCGTCTCGCCCGAGGACTCCGTTTCCTCGTCGTCGGGCTCTTCGGCCTGGGGCTTCTCCCGCTCGCGTTGACGCTCCGCTTCCAGCCCTTCCAACCTGTTCACTCTGGCCCGAAGTTCGCCGACCGCACCGCGGAACATGGTGATCTCCTGGGCGAGTTTCGTCAGGGGGATGTCCCGCCGGTTGTTGAAGTTGGGGAGTAGGGTGGCGGCTCTCCGGCCCGGTAAGCGGGCCGATTTCAACCAAGAAAGGAGCACGCCACCCATGGTCAATCATGGCAGTCGGAAG
>LXNI01001165.1_pt1 | contig 24710 bp, 21 predicted proteins | sample 809091 | NCBI WGS metagenome assembly LXNI01 (sample SAMN04870527, study PRJNA318959) | sponge metagenome | biome: 01000161; feature: marine sponge reef; material: water | host: Sarcotragus foetidus | place: Greece: Milos, Mediterranean Sea | collected 2013-05-29 | depth 5-7 m | reverse complement strand
GCTCGCGGTGCTGCTGGCGCTGTCGATGGCGGTCAACGCCGTGCTGAGCCACGGGCTGGCCACGGCCGAGCGCATGGCGGTGCTGGTGCCGGCGGTGTCGGGGCCGGTGTGGACGGTGGGCGAGACCTGGGCCGGACGGCGCTACCTGGAGGACACCGCAAGAACGGTGGCGGTCACGTTGCTGACGCTCACTCCGGAGAACGCCCCGGAAGTCCGAGAGGCGGTCTCGCGCATGGCCCATGCCTCGGCCCGTGGCGAGATCGCCGCCTGGGTGGAAACCGAGGCCGCGAGGCTGGAGCGGCGAGACCTGTCGAGCGCGTTCTATCCCGCCGCGGTGAGGGCGGCGAGCGGCGAACTGGCTGCGGAGGTGACGGGGGAGCTGGTCACCTGGCTCGGCCGGGAGGAGGCGACGCGGGAAAGAAAACGTTACCGGCTCGTGTTCGCGATGGATGCAGGAAGGATCGGGCTGTTGCGGTTCGAGGAACGGGAGGACGAGGAATGAACGTACGGATCGCGCATCTGGGCGTGGCACACATTATATGTAGTGGACTGACGCCCGCAGGGCACGCGCTGCAGGTGCTGGAAGCGGCGGACCACGCGGAGCTCGAGGCGGAGATATCCGCCACGGCGGTCAACCGGGTGGCGCTTGAGAACGACCGGATCGTGCGCGCGATCCAGGCGCCCGGCGGGCTCATAGTGGAGCACGACCCGGTGCGCGGGGACATCTATGTGCGCGTGAGTGCGAAAGGCGGGACGGGTCTTGCTCCCGGTGCGTTGGCCGATTCGGTGCCGCTGACGCTGTATATCGGGACGGAGCGCGGGCTGACGTACCGGCTGTCGATGAGCGTGGCCGAGCGGGACTCGGCGCAGATCCTTATCCGCAACGGCGCGGTAGCGATGACTGATGCGGAGCGTGGCTCACGAGCGAATTCCTACACCGGTGAGCTGGTTGAACTGATCCGGGCCGTGGCGCGCAACGAACCGCCGCCGGGGTATCTGATCGGGCCCGGGCCTGCGGCCAGCGGGCCAGCAATCGGCGGTCGTGCACCCGGCGGCCCCTCGGCGGGTGTGAATGAGGAAGCGGTCACGCTGGTCGAGACCTGGCGTGGGGGCCGGTACGCGGCCAGCGTGTTCAGCGTGCCGGTTGAGGCCGGGCTCGATGCGGAGACGCTGGCGGCGCGGACGGGCGGCAACGCGCTGGCCGCCTGGGTATCCGACGGGTCAAGAGAATTCGACGGTGCATTTCGTGCCGCGGTCGTGGAAACGAACGCCGTTGCGAGGACGGCGCGATGACGGCGGGCGACCCCCGAAATCGGGCCGTGCAGCGCCGCCAGCTCCTGCTGTTCTCCGGTATCGCGGGCGTGCTCGCCGTGGCGTTCGTGCTGTGGCTCGGGGCGGGCGGTGGCGGCGACGCGGGCGCGCCGCTCCTCGGTATCGACGCGGTACTGGGTTCGGGCGGCGAGGCCGAGGTGGGCTGGGTGAGGCAGTCGGAGACGCGCCTCGGCACCATCGAGTCGAGGCTCAGGGAGATCGATTCGCGCAACCGGCAACTGGAGCAGGACAACGCGCGTCTGCGGGATCGGCTGACGGTGGACGCCGAGGACGCCCGCTCCGTCATCGACAGCCAGGCGGCGGCGATCGAGGAACTGACGCGCACGCTGGAACCGGGCGGGACGCCGGGTAGCGCGCCGGGGTTGTCCGGTCCCGCAGTGAACCAGGACCCCTTCGCGCCTGCGGGCGCAATCGGCAGCCCAACTGCTTCGCCGGCGGCACCGGATCAGCCCGCCGCGCCCGGTGCGACCGGGCCGCTGATGCGCGAGTTTGAGGTCGAGAATCCGGTTTCGTCGAACACCGGCACCCCCGGCGCGGTGGGGACACCGGAGGCGGCAAAGCCGCTGTCCACCTACGTGCCCGCCGGCAGCTACGCCGAGGCCGTGGTGCTGGCGGGCGCCGATGCGTCGGCGGGCGTGTCATCCCAAGGCGATCCCCGCCCGGTGCTGCTCAGGCTCACAAGCCCCGCCTTCGGGGCGGCGGTGGCGGGATCGGCCACCCGGAGCGAAATCGAGGGCTGCACGGTGACGGGCGCGGCCTACGGCGACCTGTCCTCGGAAAAAGTCTACGTGCGGCTGCAGACACTGGCATGCGCGGGCGAGGCGCCGGGGACGGTGATCGAGACGACGGTCTCGGGGTTCGTGGCGGGCTCCGGGCAGGCGGGCGTGAGAGGCCCGGTGGTGAGCCGCGAGGGGGCGCTGGTGCAACGGGCGTTCCTGTCGGGGGTGTTCTCGGGCATCGGCCAGGGCGTGAACCAGGCGTTCAGGCCCCAGGCGGTGCTCGCAGGCGGCGGCTCCGCCACGTTCGAGAACACGGATCTGGACAGCATCGGCCGCGCCGGCCTCGGCGCCGGCGCGGGCACCGCCGGAGAGCAGGTCAGCGACTACCTGATCCGCCGGGCCGAACAATACCAGCCGGTGATCCAGCTCCAGGCAGGCACCGACGTGACGGTTGTGTTCCTTCAGGGCGCCTGGCTCGACGGCAGACAAGACAGCGTATCGGAGAACGGATGATGTGCTTGCACACGGCAGGCGCTGCGCACGGCAGATGTGCTGCGCACCGCAGGTTTGATGCTCACCGCAGGTGGTGCTGGCGCACGGCGGAGGCAGGGGAGAGAACCGTGGCGGGCGCGGCCGTGCCGATGGTGCTGGTCGCCCTGCTGCTCGGCGGGTGCGCGACGAGTCACATCGGCAGCGAGTGGCCGTGTCCGGCGACCCTGGGCACGCCGTGCACCAGCGTGGCGGCCGCCGACCCGGCGCGCGGAGTCGAAGCCGGCGTGCAGGACGCACAACGGCCACTGCACCGGACCGACGGAAACGAGGGAATAGTTCGCGCGAGCGATTCGGAAAACGGCTCGAAGCCCGCGTCAAACAGATGTTCGAGGGGTTGCCGTCCGTTTGCATGGCTGAGACGCCTTGGCACGAGGCCCGCGCGGGTGTCGATCGAAGAGGAACCGGATCGGACTGCGATCGGTGCGCAGCCAGGGGCGGGCGATGAGCGGGTCGAAACGGCCGCGCCGCCGATGGATACGGGCGGTGCCGCCGCGGCGCGGCCGCCGAGGACGGAGGAGGTGGTCGGGCGGATCTGGATCGCGCCGTACGTGGACGCCAACGGCGTGTACCACGAGGCGAGCTGGGTCCAGACGGTGCTGGAACCCGCAGGGTGGAGGTTGCCGTGATCGGGCGGCTGATGGACCTGTTCGAGGGGCCGGACTCGATGGCGCCCTGGGCGCCGCCGGAGACGCCCGAGGCATTGCACGAGATCTTGCCGTGGCGGGCGTGGGACGCGAGTTCGGAACTGTACGTCAACGCGTCAAGTCACGGGTTCATCCTTGAACTGCCGCCGTTCGCGGGGATCGACGCCGAAACGCTGGGCGCGTTGGCCGGAGCGCTGGCGGACGCGGCCCCGGAGCGCTGCACGCTGCAGTTCATTCACTGGGCAAGCCCCCGGTTCGGCGCCCCGCTCGCGGCGTGGGGCGCTGCGCGCCGCAAGGCGGGCGGGCTGCACCGGGTCATCGCGCAGCGGCGGGAATCGCTGTTCGGGCACGCCGGCTGGCGGGCGCTTCACCCGGGCGGGCCGCCGTTCACCTGTTCGGACTTCCGCGTGTTCGTCACGGCGGGTTTGGCGGGCGTGCCGGGGCCTGCGACGGAGACGTCGCTGGGCGCGTTCCGACGGGCGCTGGAGGGCACGCTCGCGAGCGCCGGGGCGCAGGCCCGGCGGATCGAACCGGACGAATTGCTCTCGCTGGCCGCGGAATGGATCGCGCCGGTGGTCGGGCAAGCGGCGTGCTCCGAAACGAACGGGACTGGCGTCCAGCAATCAATTGCCGTCCCGCAAGGGACTGCCGCCGCGCAGCGGCTGATGAGGCCGAGGCGGCGGTGGTCGCCGCGCGATCCGCTGCATGCGCAGTGCATCGATCCGGGCCGCGCGCTGACGGTGCTGCCGGAGGGGCTGCTGTTTCATCATCCGGACGGCGAGGACGTGGCCGTGCGGGTCCTGACGGCACTGGCGTTTCCCGAAGTATGGCCGGGCTGGCGGGGCAACGCGCTGATGGGGGATTTCCACCGGGATTTCCTGCAGCCCGGCTGCCCGGTGCTGACGTGTCTCACGGTGATGACCGGCGATTCCGCCGATGGCGAAAAGGCATTCCTTAAGTCCGCCCGCGCGACCCAGCAGGCCGGCACGGGGATTTCCAGATACCTCCCGGGCCTGCCCGAGAAGGCTCGGGACTGGCGCTTCGTGACCGAGCGGCTCAAGGACGGGGAAAGGCTCGTCAAGGCGTCTTACCTGGTCGCGTTGTACTGCCCCGCGAAAGCGGTGGATGAGGCCGAGCAGGCGGTGCGCGCCATCTATCACGGGCAGGGCTGGAGAGTCGCCGCCGAACGGTACGTGCAACTGCCGTCCTGGTTGGCCTGCCTGCCGCTGGCGGGCGCCGGGGGGCTGGACGCGGATCTCGCCCGCATGGGGCGCATGAAGACCCTGCTCAGTGCTTCCGCCGTGAATCTTTCTCCCGTGCACGGGGAGTGGAGAGGCCAGAGGCTTGATCCGGAAAACCCGCCGGTGCTGCTGCTCCTGGGGCGCCGGGGCCAGCCCGCGGGCTGGTCGCCGTTCGCCAACGACGCGGGCAACTACAACGTGGCGGTGACGGGCAAGTCCGGTTCCGGCAAATCCGTGCTCATGCAGGAACTGGTCTGCGGCCTGGTCGCCGCCGGCGGAGAAGCCGTCGTCATCGACGACGGGCGTTCGTTCCAGCACACCGCCGAGGCGCTCGGCGGGGCGTTCGTGCAGTTCGGGAAGGATTCGGCGTGCCTGAACCCGTTTGCAATGATCGATGCGGTCGCCGCGCAGGCGGACGACGACTACCGGGAAGAGTGTTTCTCCATGCTCGCGGGCGTGGTGCGCAGGATGTGCCGCCGCCACGGCACGGTGGACGACATCGAGGCGGCGCTCATCGACGAGGCGATCGCGTGCGCGTGGAACCAGGCGGGCAACGGGGCGGACCTCGGCCATGTGCGGTTGCATCTGAACGAGCACGTCGACGGGCGCGCCCGGGACATGGGGCTGTCGCTGGGACCGTGGTGCCCGGGTGGGGCGAGCGGGCGACTTTTTTCGGGCACGAATGTCCCGGCGCTCGATGCCGCGTTCACGGTGATCGAATTGGCGGAACTGAAAGGCCGGGGCGACGTGCAGGGCGTGGTGCTGATGCTGGTGGTGTTTCTGGCCACGCAGAGGATGTACCACGGCGATCGGACCGTGCCGAAGGCCATCGTGATCGACGAGGCGTGGGATCTGCTCGCCGGCGACGGCAGCAAGGCATTTATCGAGGGCGCCGCGCGCCGGGCACGGAAGTACCGCGGCGCCTTGGTCACCGGGACCCAGTCGGTCAACGACTACTACGCTAATCCCGCCGCGCGCGCAGCGTGGGAAAACGCCGACTGGGTGATTTTTCTGTCCCAGAAGGACGAGTCGGTGGAACTGCTCAAGGCCGAGAAGCGCATCCACTGCGATCCCGGCATGGAGCGGGCGCTGAAGAGCCTCGCCACCGTGGGCGGGCGCTACGCGGAATTGGTGCTTCACGGCCCGGACGGTTGGCGCGTGGCCAGACTGGTGCTTGATCGGTGGTCGGTGGCGCTGTTCTCGTCCCGGGGCCCCGCGTTTGCCGCGGTGGAGAAACTCAAGGCCGAGGGCCTGTCGACGACAGAGTCGATCAGCCGGGTCGTGGGCGAAGCGATCGGGGAAACCGGGACAGATGCGACTCCGGGGACATCGCCCGAAAGCGGCGGAGCCGCGTCATGAGCACCGTCCCGGTCCACGAGGCGCTTTTCTGGCGGGGGGATTCGCCCATGGACATGTGCGGGGAGGTGGACTTCGAGTCGCTCGCGTACGGGCTTGCACTCACCGAACACCGCATCGAAGCGCGCGGGCGGTTCGACCCGCAGCAGCGGCCTGCGTCGGACGATCGGTCTGCCGCGCACCAGCGGCTTGCGCCGGGCAATCGGATTGTCGCGCGCAAGCGCTACACGCGGGCGCAGCACGCGCTGATCGTCAGCGAGGCGGTGGACACCCTTGCGGGACTGGAAGTTCCGGCGCGGCGCGTGTTGGCGACGCACGCGTGCCTGGCCGCGGTACGCGAAGGGCGGCTGAACCCGGAGGATGAAACGCGGGGCCGAACAAAGTACACGTGGCGCACGACGGACATCGAGGCGCTGGCCGAAACGCTGGCGCACACCAGCCGGTGGGGGCAGGGTGAAGGGCCGGCGCCGTGTGCGGTGTTGGTCGACGGCCTGCTGGAAGGGCTTGCCGGGCTGAGCGATGAAGACCTCGGAAAGCTGGCGCTGCACGCGCTGTTGTCCGAAACGGTGCCGGCGGGGCTGGGAACGGCGGTGGCGGAGGCCGCGCTCGGCGGCGCCGGGCTCGGTCTGCGCGTGCCGATGGCCTGGGCCGGGATCCTGCGCCTGATCCGGCGGATGGCGGATGCCGCCGTGCGCCGCGACGTGCCGGGCGCCGGGCCGGGCGGGCTGAGTTCGTTCCCTGCACTGGATAGGCGGATTGTGCCGCTGGATCCGGCGACCGCCGGGCGGCTGTGGCTGGAGCGTTACAGGACATTGAGCCCTGCGGACAGCATGCCTCCTGCGGGCGGCATCGCCGTGCAGGGCAACACCGGGGATCGGGAAACGGGAGACAGGAAATGAACGATACGCAAGCCTTCGCAATGCCCAACTGGCCGGGCGATCCGGCCACGCTGAGCGCCGGGGACGTGGATTTCGAGGCCTTGGCGCACATGCTCGCCAACACGTGCTGCTGGGGCGGGCGAAGCCGCAGGTTCTACTCCGTCGCGCAGCACGCGGTGAACGTCAGCGCCGCGGTGGGGCGTCTCGGCCGGATGGACGAAGCCGAGGGTCGCCTGCTGGAGCTTCATGCGCTGCTGGCGGACGCGCCGCTGGCATGGCTGGGACTGGCTGCCCCGCCAGGACTTGGCGCGGTGGCCGGGTCCGGAAAGGCCGCCGAACGGCTGCGGCGCACAAGCGTCGCGGTACGCCGCACGGTGCTGCAGGCCGCGGGGCTGGAGCCGGAGTTGCCGGACGACTGGGCCGAGGCGCTCAGGTTCATCCGCCGCATGGCCGAGGCGGCACTTCACCGGGACCTGCACGGGGCGGGGATCGACGACGGCGGCGTGGGGGTCATCGGCACCGGACCGCTCTTTCCGCCGCTGAAGGAGCGGGTTCGACCGCTGGCCCCGGACCGGGCCGCGAAGAAGTGGCTGGAGCGTTTTTCGGAACTGAGTGCCGGATTGCGGCCGTCGGGCACCGAGCCCGGCGGCAATGGCGGCGCAAACGGAGCGGGCGAGGAATGAACTTCAGGGTGTTCGCGACAGGGATCGTGTTCATGACGGCGTTTCAGGTGCTGGTGGCCGCGGCCGTGGTGCTGTTCATCGTGCATTGCGATGCGCCCGGCGGCGCGACGGATCTTGAGGACGTGGCGGTCATGCCGTGCTGCGCACCGCAGGTGTTCCCGTGAGGCGCGGGGCGATGCACGGCGCCCGGAGACGGGTGTGCGGCGTGCGAAGCGGCCCGGCACGAATTGGGCTGGCGCGGTGTGGGCGTGGCGGCGGGGCCGAGGGACGCATGCACGTGTTCGAGGACAGCGACGCGGTGTTCGAGGCGGCGATCCGCAACGGTGTGCTGTCGGACGACCCGGAGAGCGCCCGGTACGCCGGGCACTACATGTATCTCTTTCACGACGCCCACGGCACGGCGTGGTTCAAGCACCGCGACAGCCGCGTGAGCCTGACGATGCCGGGGCCTGCGAACGCGCAGGGACCGCGGGCGTGATCGGACGCGAGGAGGTAAGGACCGTGGGCCTTGGCGCGTGGATCGGGATTGTCCTGGTGGGGGTTTTCATCGCCGGCGCGTTCGTGGCGTCTCAGGACGAGGCGCCGCGCATCGGACAGGTGCGGCTGGACGCTCTGGCGATGGAGCACATCGAGGCGGCCGTTCGGGACGGGAATTTGTCGGAGGAAGCGGCGTCGGAAAGGACGCGGGCATGGGCCGGGCGTCTTGAAGCGGCGCTTGAGCGCGTGGCCGAAGAACGGGGCGTGGTCCTGCTGACCGCCCAGGCCGTGGCGGCCGGCGCGCCGGACTACACGGACGAGGTGCGGCGGCGGCTTCAGAACGCCGCGCCTGAGGACGGGCCATGAGCGGATTGACGGCCGACCGGGGCAACCGGGTCCTCGCGGTCTTTGCCGCGTTGGCGGTTGTGTGGCTGGCGCTGGTCTCCCGGATTCACGTCAACGCGAGCTGGTCGGACGACGCCTGGGGGTATTTCGTGGTGCCGGTCGATACGCCGGGGCGGGGCAAACCGCTGGCGCGGAGCAACCCGCTGGCGCGGGGCGACGTCGTGGTGTTCGATCCGCCGGATTCGCTCGGCGCGGCCGTCCCTTATCTGAAGACAGTGCGCGGCGTGCCGGGCGACGTCATCTCGGTGGATGCCGATCGCGGCGTGTGGATCGACGGCGAGTTCGTCGGGCACGCGAAGTCGTTCTCTCTCACCGGGCGGGCGCTGCGGGCGATCGAGCCCGGCGTGGTGCCCGAGGACCACTACTTCATGCACGCCGATCACGTGGACAGCCACGACAGCCGCTACGCGGAGATCGGGCTGGTGCCGCGCGACCGCATCAGGGGGCACGCCATCGCCCTGCCGGACATCCCCTGGCTCGGCCTCGACGGCCCGCCGCTGGCACGGAGCAATGCGCTGGCGCGCGGCAATCCGTTGGCAAGAGGCGATTCGTCGAGGGAATCTGAGTCCCCGAACTCGGAGCGGCGCCCATGAGACGCGCGTACCTGACGATCATCGGAGTGGCATTGATTGTGGCCTGCTCCGCGGCAGCGGGTGCGAGGGACCTGGGGGTGCGCGGTGCGGTGTGGCCGCCGGTCGAGGCGGACTTTCTGGCAAGCATCGAGGACACGCTGCTGGAACTCGAGCGCTCGGGTGAACTGGCGCGGCTCAACGAGGAGGCCGCTGCGCGGGCCCGCGAGCGCGTCGAGGCGCCGGCACCGGTCCCGGGAATCACGCCTGCAACCACGAACCGCAGCCGGTTGTTCGATCCATCCATCACGGTCGGGGAGGACATTCCCGGACCCGGTGGCACGATGATCGCGACCGCCGGCACCCGCGTGAATCCCCTCGCGTACCGGCCCATGACGGGCTCGCTGCTGTTCATCGACGGCACCCGGCCCGTGGAGGTGCAGTGGGCGCTGGGCGAGGAGACGCGCTCGAAAATCGTGCTGCTCGCGGGCCGGCCGCTGGAGCTCGCGAGAACCCACGGGCGACCGTTCTTTTACGACCAGGCGGGCGCGCTCGCCGAGCGGTTCGGCCTGTCTGCGACGCCGTCGCGGATCACCCAGCATGAACTGCTGTTGCGCATCGACGAAATCGTGCTGCGCACCGCGGATGTGCTGCACACGGCAAATGTGCTGCACACGGCAGGCGATCCGCCGGGCGGGGCTGGTGCTGAGCCTTCCGCCGCAGGCGCCGGTTCGAAACACATTGCCGAGGACGAGGAGAAAATCCGATGACGCGATACCGTCGAATATTGACCGCCCTGGTTGCATCGGGCCTGGTGCTGCCGGGTGCAGCCCATGGGCAGGCGTGCACGGGACGGTTCGTCAATCCGCTGACGGACGTGTGCTGGGAGTGCCTGTTTCCGATCTCGATCGGGCCGGTGCGAATCGGCTCGGCGACGGGCGCGCCGGACACGCCGAACCCCTCCTCGCCGCTGTGCTACTGCGGCACGCCCATCCCGAGGGTGGGCCTGTCCATCGGGCTGTGGGCCCCGGCGAGGCTCATCGACGTGTCGCGCGCACCGTACTGTTTTTCCAATCTCGGCGGGCTCACCGTGGACCCGGGCCTGGGCGCTGCGCGAGGCAGAACGGGGTCTTCGGGCGGCGACGGGTCGTCCGGGTCCGTGTGGCACGTGCACTACTACACCTACCCGCTGCTCTCGTGGATCGGGGCGCTGCTGGATCTCGCGTGCCTGGAGTCGGGGGGGCTCGACATCGCCTGGGTCTCGGAACTGGATCCCACATGGAACGACGAGGAGCTGGCGCTGCTGGTCAACCCCGAAGCGGTTCTTTTCGCCGAACTGCCCGCCCAGGCCGCTTGTGCGGCGGACTGCGCGGCCGCATCCACGGGACTGCCCCGGGACGAGTTGTTCTGGTGCGCCGGATGCCAGGGGAGCATGTACCCGCTCACCGGCGCGGTGAGCGCGCACGTCGGCGGCGTGCAGGCGTCCTTGCTCGCAGCCGAACGGATGGTGTTCCGGCTGCACCGGCTTGGGCTGGCCTGGGGCACGTCGGGCTCCAATGCGCTGTGCGCACGGTACCCCATGCCGATCATGCAGAAGTCGCAGTACCGCTGGCAGATGAGCCAGCCGGTGCCCGCGACCTCGCCCACCGCCGGGTGCAACCCCACCGGGCGGTCCTCGGTGCTCTGGGAGTCGCTGCGGGAACTGCCGGTGTCGGGGGAGAACTTCGGTTACCTGCTGTTTCGAAAGCGCACCTGCTGCGCGCTGTGAGGATGTGAACATGAAAACGCGTATGACCCCGTATCTTGCCGTGGCCGTCGGCGTTCTGGCGGACCTGTTGAGCGGCGCCGCCGGCGCGCAGGAGCCGGCATTGTACGAGGCCGAAGCCCAGGCGCTGGTCGAGGCGGTGATGGACCGCTCGGCCGAGGCGATCGATGCGGAGCGCAACGCGGACCTGGCCTCGTGGGCGGAGTCGGTGATCGGGCAGGCGCTGGACGAAACGAAGGTACTGGCGGGTACCGCGTCGGTATCGGTGGATACTCACACGGCCATGGTGGCGCGAGGCGCACCGAAGGAGGATTCGCCGTCCGCCAGGACGCCGTCCGCAGGTCTGCCGTCCGCAGAACTCGAGGTGATCGTGTTCATGAGTCTGGCGGTGCCGGAGCCGAGTTGGCGGCAATGGAGCCGGGAGGCGGCCAGGATCGGGGCGCCGATGGTGCTGCGCGGCGTGCTGGCCGATGGATTCATGGGGACAGTGGACGCGATCCGTGCACGACAGGGCGAGGACGGCGCCGGTGCGGGTATCGATCCGAGGCTGTTCCGGCTGTTCCGGATCGGGCACGTGCCCGCGGTGGCCGTGGTCCCGGGCGGCGTGGGACCGTGCACGAGCCCGGGGTGTTCGGCCGATCCCCCGCCCCCGCACGACCTGGTGGGCGGGAACATCGGCCTTGAGGCGGCGCTTGAAGCCATCGCGCGTGACGGCGGCCCGGGACGGGACTCGGCCAAAAGGCATTTGGCCGTGCTGCGGGGCGAATCGATCGAAGGGGCGCCATGAGAACGGGACAGGCGAGCGGTGCGTCCTGGACGGTTTTGGCGGCGCTGGCGCTGGTCGGCGGCGCGGCTTCGGGCCAGGATTCGGAGGAGGAGGCGAGAGCCGCGGCGCGGGCTGTGGGCTCGGCGGGCCAGGCGGCCGCGCGGGCGCTCGCCACGGACACGGGGTCGCCGTCGGACATCCCGGGCTTCGCCGGAACCGATGTGGCCCAGACCGGCCACACGGCAACGGAGATGGCAGGTGCCGCGCAACGCGCGCTGGCCGATCCGGACAATGCCGGCGGCGCGGTCGGCGCGTTCGTGGCCGGCGCGGCTCTGGCGCGCCCGGACGGGGATGTCGACGAGAGCGATCCCGGGGTGCAGCGCGCAGCCACCGTCGAAGCCGCCCCAAGCGCCCCGGCGTGGCAGGCCGGCGGCGTGGCATCGGGATCGGTGAGCGCGTGCGGCGCGGATCTAAACGAAGCCGAACGCGGCGGCACGTGCGGCGGTGTGACGTCCTGCGTGGGCGCGGGCTGCGAGCGCGTGGACACGCCCGCCAACACCGGGTTCGTGTCCGCCGCCACGCAGCTCAACCTGGTGATGGAGATGGGCGGTGCGGAGTTCGACCGCGGCAGCATGAGGATCTTCTCCGGGGAATGGGAGTTCTGCACGATCCGGCTGCTGGGCGGGCAGAACTGCTGCACCGACTCGGGCATCTTCATCGAGGGGGGCCTGCTCGGCTGCCAGATCCACGAGATCGAACTGGCCGAAGCCCGCGCCGAGGGGGTCACTCATTACCTCGGGGAGTATTGCGCGAAACGCATTCTCGGTATTTGCAGAAGGCGCGACCGCGCGTGGTGCGTGTTCACCTCCGAGCTCGGGCGCATCCTGCACGAACAGGCCCGTCCGCAACTCGGCATGGGTTGGAACGATTGCGACGGCTTTACCGTATCGCAAATCCAGCGGATCGACTTCGACCGCGTGGACCTCTCCGAATTCACCGACACCCTGCTCGACACGAACCGCCCGCCCGGCGTCTCGCTGCCCGACGCGGGCGACACCGGAACCCGGATGCGCGAGCGCATCGGGGCGTACTACGAGTCGAATGAGTGAGGCAACGGCATTGAGCACGAATGCATCGAGCACCACTGCGTGGAGCACAACTTCATTGAGCCGGTCGATACGCACGGGAATCGCGTGTGCGGGCATGGCACTTGTGATGCTCCCGGGCGTGCCACCGGCAGGGCGCGAATGGCGGGCCTGGTGCGGGGACTCCGGCGCGGCAGCGCCGCTCGGCTGGCACTTCTACTGCGACCCGGCTGCGCCGGGCAATCGGGCTGCGCCCGCTGTGCGGGGCAAAACGGAACCCGAACCGGAGGGCCGGCCCCCTGTCCCGGCCACGGCGGGCCCCGACGCGGTGGCGGAAATAGAAACCATGCGCCGGGCGCTGGAGGAATCCCGCGCGGTGGCGATCATTCAGCCGACGCCGGGAAACGTCGCCGCCTACCTCCATCTTCAACAGGCGCAACTGCAGCGCGCGGCGACGTTCTCGGACGTGTTCCGCCGCGTGGTGTGGTCCACCCCCGAACTGGACTACACGCTCACCCGCCCCGCCGGCGCGCTCGCCAAGCAACTCTGGTCCGACGAGCGGCGCTCCGCGCAGGAGACCGCGCTTGCCACCCTCGGTGAGCGCTACGGGCTGATCTATCTCGGCGACGCCTCGTGCGCCGCCTGCGCCGTGTTCGGGCCGCTGCTCAGGGCGTTCGCGCTGCGCCACGGCCTGGACGTGTTCGCGGTGTCCGTCACGGGCGAGGCGCTCGAAGGCTGGCCCGAAGCGGTGCCGGACAACGGTCGGTCCGCCGAACTCGGCCTCAACGGCGCCCCGCTGCCCGCGGTCGTGCTGTTCGATGCCGAGACGGGCGAGGCGATCCCGGTGGCGTTCGGGGTCGTCGCCGAGGACCAGCTCGCCGAACGGATCTACGCACTGACTCAACTTGAGGTGGGACATGACTATTAGAATAGGAACGGACAATGGTGGCGGCCAACGGCTGCGCTGCGTTCGCCGAACATGCCCACGGCGAAAGCGCGAACCGCTGCCCGGCAGAGCCGATGGCCTGCCGCGCGCAACGCTTCTCGGCGCAGCCCTGGCCGCCGCCACCACTCGCCTGCGACGTGCGGTCCTGCGCACGGCAGTGTTTTTGTCCGCCGCAGGCCTGTTGGGCGCAGCCCTTTTGCCGGGTGCAACCCCTGCGAGGGCGGATGTGTTGTCGGAGATGCAGCGCTTCTGGGACGGCGCGGCGGTCAACACCACCGGCCCCACCGCGTTCGAGGGCCAGGCCTCGGGCCATTGGACTCTCGGCAACCTCTATCTGCGCGCGCCGGTGCAATCCGAGCGCATCGCCACGGTGAGCCTGCCGTCGTTCCGCGCCGGCTGCGGCGGCATCGACGCCTTCGCGGGCTCGTTCTCGTTCATCGATTCCGACCAGCTCGTGGCGTTCGCCCGGGGCATCGCCCAGAACGCCACGGGTTTCGCGTTCGAACTCGCGCTTGAAACCATCTCCCCGGTGATCGCCGAGACCATGAGCAAGCTGCGGGCGCTTGCGAACTGGGTGAACAACCAGAGCATCAATTCCTGCGAGATGGCGCAGTCGCTCGTCGGGGCCGCCTGGTCCACCAACGACCGCGCCAGCGCCGCGATCTGCGCCGCCATCGGCACGTCCCAGGGCATTTTTTCGGATTACGCGGCGGCCAGGCACGGCTGCGGGTCCGGAGGGCAGAGAAACTCCACCCTGGCGGCGGCCACGGGAGAACTTCAGGACGTCTCCCCGGTGAACGTCAACTACGCCTGGGAGGCGGTGCTGGACTCGGCGTTCCTCGGCTCGGATGCCGAACTCGGCGAATTCGCGATGTCGCTCACGGGCACGGTCATCGTCACCGCCCCGCTCACCGACGCCTCCACCGACACGCCCGCGGTGCGGGTGCTGCAGCCGCTGGCGCTGGACCGGGAGGTCACGGAAATCCTCATGGAAGGCGGCGGCGACCTGCCCGTGTACACATGCGACACCCCCACGGAGTGCCTCGACCCGACCCTGGGGCGGGTCAATGTCCCGGCGGACCGGGGACTGCGCGCGAGGGTGACGGTGCTGCTGCGCGATCTCGTCGATGCCGTGCGCCAGGACACGGTGCCTCCGGCGGACGCCTTGGGTCTGGTCAACCTGACCACCCTGCCCGTCTACCGGGTCATCAACACCGCCGCGGCCTACCGCGGCGCGGTGATCGACCAGGAAGTGGACGCGCTCGCCGAAGCCGTGGCGCTGGACGTGCTGCAGGTGTGGATCTCGGACCTGCACGGGATCGTGGAGGAACGGGCCGGGGGGCTCGATATCGCCGACGGCACGCAACTCGAACGCTGGCGACAGGGTCTGCGGCAGAACCGTATCGCGCTGTCAGCCCACCGCCAGGAAGGACTTCAGCGGTTCAACACCGCGCTCGACGTGGTGGAAAAACTGCGCCTCATCGAGACCGAACTCGCCGGCGCCCTCTCGGCGGACTTGAGAGCCGCGCTCGCCTTCTCCCGCGGCCAGGGCGGCCGCTAACGCGGCGGCAATAGAGTGCTTCGCACGGCAATGCCGGCACGTGTCGATCCCCCGCGGACTGCCGCGCGCTAGGGCCTGCCGCCCGCAGGGCCGATGTACGAACTGTTCACACTGGGCGGCGGGGTCTACCTCGTCGATCTGCTCAACGCAGTTGCGGCCATCACCGGGGGTGGGGCGTACCTGACGCTGGCGCAGCTCGCGGGTGTGGCGGGCCTGGCGTGGATCCTGTTTCGCACCGCGTTCGGCGGTTCGTGGAAGGACAACGCCAAGTGGGTGCTGATGTTCACGGCCGTGTGGGGCGCCATGATCGTGCCGAAGGCCACCGTGCGGGTGGTGGACCGGCTCGATCCCGCGCTTGCACCCGCGGTGGTGGCGAATGTCCCCGTGGGGCTGGCGCTGTTCGCATCCCTCACCTCCGAGGTCGGCGACGGGCTGACCCGGCTCACCGAACAAGCGTTCACGCTGCCGAACGATCTGACCTACGGGCGCCACGGCATGATCTTCGGTTCCAGGCTCGCCGACGCGGTGACCCGCATGGAGGTCACCGATGCGGTGTTCGCCCGCAACCTGAGAAATTACGCCCGCCAGTGCATTTTTCACGCCCTGCTGCTCGGTCACATCTCCGCAGATGATTTGAGGGAGACGACTGATCTGTGGGCGCTGGTCACGAGTACGGGCTCGCCCTCCGCGGGCGCCTCGCCCGCACGGCTGGTGGAATTCGCCACACGCGGCCCGGCCGGGGCGACGGGGGCCACAACCGTGGACACCGCCATCGTGACCTGCGCGGAATCCGCCGCGCGGCTCACGGCGCAGTGGACGGCGGAACTCGACCGCGCGACGGGGATCTTCGGCCTGAGGCTCTTCCCCGGCGCCGCCACCGAGGCGCTGGCGCGCGCGGAACTGATTGCCGCACTGCCCGTGGCGCACGATTTCCTGATCGGGGCATCGAGAAGCGCGGCGGACGTCATCCGCCAGCAAATGCTGCTGAACGCCGTGCATGACGCGGGGGAACAGTGGGCGACGGAGACCGGCAACGCCGCGGCGCTGCAGGCCTACACCGAGACCCGGGCCGAAGCGCAGACCGTGGCCGCCTACCGCGCCATCGGGCGGCAGGCCGAAACCTGGGTGCCGCTCCTTCGCATCGTGTTCGAGTGCCTCTACGTCGGCGCCTTCCCGATGGCGGTCCTGCTCATGCTTACCCCTGCGGGGGGCAGTTTCTTCCGAGCCTATCTCGGCGGATTCATTTGGCTGCAGAGCTGGGGACCGCTGTACGCCATCCTGCACCGCATCGCGCTGGGGGAAGCCGCCGAGCGCATGGGGGCGGTCGCGCTGATGCCGGGCGGGGATGTCGGTGTCTCGCTGGTCGCCCAGGCCGGGATCCGGGCCGTGGCGGCCGACGTCGCGGTCATGTCCGGATACCTCTCCATGTCCGTGCCGTTCCTCGCCGCCGCGCTCGCCTACGGCGTCGGGCGCGCCACGTCGCTCGCCTCCTCGGTGCTGCACGTGGGCCAGGAGGCCGCCATCGGCGCCGCGCGCGAAGGTTCCACCGGCAACCTCTCGCTGGGCTCCACGCAATTGGATTCGCATCGTTTCGGGATCACCGAAGGACGGCAGATCCGCACGTCCGCCCAGGTCGACACGGGCCGTTATTCGGGCTATGCCCCGGAAGGCGCGGCCTACACCGTGGCGGCCGACGGCACCGCCATCGCCGACGCCGGCGTGGCGACCAGCCGCCTGCCCGCCGCAGGCGTGAGGCTGTCGGAATCGCTGGCCTCGAGCCACGAGAGTCGCGCCGCCCAGTCCCGGACGCTGGCGGAGAACTTTTCCGCCGAGGCCGCAACGGCACGCACCGCCGCGGCCACTGACGCCACCGCGATGGTGCAACGCCACGCCCGGGACGTGAGCACGGGCACCGCGCACGCCCACGGCGTGACCGAGTCCGAATCGAACCAGGCCCAGGCGCTTGCCGGTCACATGGAGCGGCTGTCCGAACTGGCAGGCATCACCAGGGACCAGGCGGCGGTGCTCACGGCGGAAGCCACGCTCGGCGGGGGCTTCGGAAAGGTCGTGAAAATCGGCGCCGGCGGCTCGGCCACGTGGCGCGGGCAGACCATCCAGAGCGAGGCGTTCAACCGCATGGCCGACTACGCCGAGGAGCACCGGGTGATGGATCTGTGGTCGAGCGTGTCGGAGGCCTCGAGAAGGTATTCCACCGCCACGGGCGAGACCGAGATGGCGAGCCTGGAGGACAGCTTCGGGGCGAACCTCACGCGCATGCGCCGGTTCGAGGACCGGGCGGGCGCGAGTTTCCAGACGGCGGAGAGCTTCAGCGCCCAGGCCGCGCAGGTGCGCGCCGAGGCCCAGGCCATCGACCGGGAACTCGGCCAGCCGTTCTTCGCGTGGCTCACGGAACGGGAGGGCGCCGACGGGCGAGCCATCGGCGTCGGCGGAGCCTTGCGGCTCGCCACCCCGCAGACGGCCGAGGAGGCGGAAACGCTACGAGAACACGCCGCAACGTTCGTGGCCGAACAATTCCCGGGCGGGGCCGGTGGGTTGCACGGCGCGGGCATCCCGAGCCGGGCGGGGTTCGAGGATGCGCGTGAGTCGCTGGAGAGGGCGGACGGGGACGCGACCGCGACGGTGCACGGCGATTGGGCCGGGGACGCGAGAGACCGGGCGGGCGAAGCGGACGTGCCCGCGGACGTGAACGAGACGGCGGCCGCGACCAGAACCCGAACCGAAAGCGTCATGGCGGAGAGGGGAGCGGAGCGAGAAGGGCGCGCGTCCGCGGCGGAAACAACGGTCCGGACGGGCCGCGAGACGGTGGACGGGGAACAGTCGCAACCCATGGGCCGCCAAGTGCTGGAGGAGGTGCCGCTTCTCGGGGGCTGGCTCGCCGGGCGGATCTACGGCAGCGCCACGAACGCGGTGCCGGACGGACCCGACAGGGAGCCGGGTTCCGGCACGGGTGGGCAGAGGGAAACCACGTGACCGGATCAGTCGGCGAACGGAGGGTTGTCGCGCGCGAGCGCCTCGTTCCGCTCGCCGATTGCCCGGTAGGCGTAGCGGCCGGTCCGGGTGGACCAGCTCAGCGTTTCCCGCCGGGCACGCGTCTGCGCTTCGCAGGAGGCCCCGAACCGGGACCAGTCGCCACGGACCGCGCCGAGCCAGAGCGCGTGGCCCAGGCTTGCGGCGACCGTCCAGAGAATCGCGAGCATCCAGACGGCGCCGGTCACGGGCGCGGGTGCGGACAGGAGCAACAGCACGGGCGTCGCGGCAAGCGCGAGGATCAGGCCGGCAAGCACCAGGACGCGTTCGGTCCAGGTGACGGGCGTGGGCGCTTTGTGGGTGGTGCGGTTCATGACGATGGCCTCCGGTTCGGGGGTGAGCCGTGCGGGCGGCAGGCCTTGCTCCGGCCGTCCGGGACTCGACCGACCCGGGCCCTGCTCTCGCGCCTGCCGGCGCCGGGCGGAACGGTGGCGTTGCACCCCTGGGCGGGACAGTTAATCGGGGACAGGAACAGGTAAGTGGAGGTAATGAAAATGATGAGAAGCTGGGGTGAAGACACGGTTAGGGGCGGTCAAACCGTCTTTCACGGGGTGCGAATGTGGGGCCAGCTCGTGCGCGTCGGGCTGCTGCTGACGGCGTCGCTGGTACTGGCCGTGCCCGCCGTTCAGTTGCTGCGAACCGTGCCGGGCTATCACCTCTACGCGGCCGGGATGCTCACGCTCGCGGAGGTGAAACTGTCCATCGGTTACGGGGGCGATTCCGGACAGGCGCTGGTGCTGGAAAACGGCGAACGGGCCGTCTCCACGCTCGATGACATCGTGGGCTACGCGCCGTGGCACGCCGCGCGGGAGAACCTGCTCGAAACGGTCCGCTCCGGCATGTGGCTGGGTGTGCGCCTCGGGATCGGCGCCGTGCTGCTCATGCTCGCGTGGTTCCGCTTCCAGGGCCGGCGCATGAAACTCAAGAAGCGCGTGCGCGGCGCCGAACTGGTCCCGGCACAGGCGCTGAGCCGGCTGGTGGTTCCGCGCGGCGCGCGCGCCCTGCAGCGAATGGGCCTTTCGGCGGATCCCTACACGATCGCGGGCGTGCCCTACCCCGAGCGGGCCGAGACCCAGCACACCATCGTCTCCGGCACCACGGGCTCGGGCAAGACCGTGCTGATCTCCGACATCGTGCAGCAGATCAGAGACCGCGGCGAGCGCTGCGTGATCTACGACAAGATGGGCAGCTACACCCGGGCGTTCTTCGATCCGGACCGCGACGTGCTGCTCAATCCCCTGGACGCGCGCGCCCCGCGCTGGTCGCCGTTCTTCGAGGCGAGAAGCCCCCGGGACTTCGACACCATGGCCGCCGCGCTCATTCCCCAGCAGAAGGACACGGTGGACCCGTTCTGGGTCACCGCCGCGAGGCAATTGTTCGCCAACGGCGCGGGCGTGCTCTGGGCGAAGGGAGAAGAACGGAACAAGGCACTGGTGGAGCACTTGCTGAAGACCGATCTTTCGGACTTGGCCAAGGCCATGGAGGGCACGGTCGCGCAATCCATCGTGGACCCCAACAACCCCAAGACCGCGCTCTCGGTGCGCGCCATGCTGACCGCGAACATCGGCGCCATGGAGGTCCTGTCGGACAGCGGAACGCCCTTCTCCATCCGGGAGTGGGTCGGGAACGACCGCGACGGCGGCTCGCGCCGTGACAACGGGTTCCTGTTCCTCACCTCCCGCGGCGACCAGCACGCGAGCCTCCGGGGGTTGATCTCCACGTGGCTCGAGATCGCGGTCAACTCGATGCTGTCTCTGGAGCAGGACACCGGACGCCGAATCTGGGTGATCCTGGACGAACTGCCGACGCTGCACCGGGTTCCCAGCCTGCAGTCGGGGTTGGCCGAGAGCCGCCAGTTCGGCGGCTGCTTCGTGCTGGGCGTTCAGGTGGCCTCCGCCCTGAGAGACCTGTACGGGAAGAACGGCGCGGAGACGATTTCCGGGCTCTGCGGCACGCGGGTGGTGTTCGCCGCCCCGGACCGCGACACCGCACACTGGTCGGCCGAGAGCCTCGGAAGAAGCGAGGTGGAGGAACTCTCCGAGGGGGTGAGCTACGGCGCCGATCCCTACCGCGACGGCGTGACCCTGATGCCGAGGCGGGAGCTTCAGTCCCTGGCGCTGCCGTCGGAGATCATGCGGCTGCCCAATCTCAGTGGGTATCTGAAACTCCCCGGCCCCTTCCCGGTCGCACGGGTCAAGCTGCGGTACGTTCACCGGGACGCGGTGGCCCCGGCGTTCAAGCCGGCGCCTGACGGTCCGCCGGCGCGCGGTGAGCTGCTGCGCAGGGCACCGCTGTGCGAAGCAGACATGCCCGAAGAGGACGAGCCTGGGATGTCGCCCGGAGATGGAAGCGGCGTGAACGAGGGCGAGAAATCCGAAGGACAACCGGCGATGCCCGAGTCTCAACGCTTGCTGGCGTTGGATGCGGAACCGCCCGACGCCGAGCCGTGCGGCGGCGACGACGGCAGGGGTGTGCAAGCGTCCGGCGGTGACGGACGCGACGCACAGGCAGGGAGTGGCAAGACCGAGATAGAAGATGCAGGGGATGCGGGCGAATCGGAGAACGACACCGGCACGGGTCCGGACGAGGGTCAGGACTTCTACTGATGGTGGCGTCCATCGGCGTCGTCGCTTCCGCCTCCCAGGGGGTGTCCTACTACGAACGCGACGGCTACTACGCGAAGGACGATGCCGGGCACCGCGAAGCGAGCGTCTGGGCTGGAAAGGGGGCGGCGGAGCTGGGTCTGTCCGGCCAGGTCGACCCGGAGGCGTTCGGGAAAATCCTGCAGGGCGAAGTGCTCGATGGCAGCGGCCGGCGGCTCGGGAGAAATGGCAAGGACGGACAGTTTGTCCACCGCCCCGGCCGGGACCTGACGCTGTCGGCGCCGAAGTCGGTGTCGCTCGCCGCCCTCGTCGGCGGCGACGACAGAGTCATCGAGGCGCACGACCGCGCCGTGAAGCGCACGCTTGAGTGGGTGGAAAGACACGTGGCCGAAACCCGCGTCCGGGACCCCGCGACCGGCGCCATGAAGCGCGTCGGCGGACAGAAACTCCTGGCCGCCAGCTTCAGGCACGACACCTCCCGCAACCTCGACCCCCAGCTTCACACCCACGCCGTCATCGCCAACATGGTCCGGGGCGGGGACGGCAAGTGGAGAACCATGGCGAACGAGAAACTCTACCGCTCCAAGATGCTCATCGGCGCACTGTACCGCAGCGAACTTGCCTGCCGTCTGCAAGACCTGGGCTACGGGATCGAAAAGAGTCATGCTGACGGCAGATTCGAGATTGCGGGGGTTTCCAGAGAAATCGTGGAGGCGTTCTCCACGCGGCGCGCGGCCATCCAGGCGGCGATGGAAGAGCGCGGGCTGGGCGACCCAAAGCAGAACCCGAGGCTGGCCGAGCGCGCGGCGCTCATGACCCGGGCGCACAAGCGCGACGTGGACCACGCCGGGCTGCGCGAGCACTGGCAGAAACAGGCGGAGGCACTCGGGTTCGATGCGAAGGGGCTCGCGAATGACGCCATGGAGCGCACCGCGGGCGCCGACATACGCCAACGGGAACTGCGCCTGGACGAAGGCAGCGCGGCGGAGCGCGCCGTGGCCTGGGCCGTGTCCCACCTGTCCGAACGCGAGGCGGTGTTTACCAGGACGGATTTGCTGACCGCGGCCATCACCCGGATACCGGGCGAGGTGGAAATCGGCGACGCGGCGCGGGCCATCGACGGACTCGTTAAGGACGGCACGCTGCACGCGGCGGACATTCCCGTGAAGGGGGACTCGCTGACCACGGATGTGGCGGTCGCGGACGAGCTTGAGACCATCGGGCTGATGGAAAAGGGACAGGGGGCCTCAAGGCCCGTGATGCGACGCTGGCAGGTGACGCCGCTGCTTCACCGGGGGCGGCTCACGTTCGGACAGAAGGAGGCGGTGAAATCGATCCTTTCGACGAAAGACCGCGTGGTGGGCGTGCAGGGCTACGCCGGGACGGGAAAAACGACCATGCTGGACCGCGCCCGGGTGCTTGCCGCCCGCAGGGGCTACCGGATGATGGGGCTGGCGCCATCGGCCTCGGCGGCGAAGACGCTCGGCAACGAGGCGGGAATCGAGAGCGAGACGCTGCAGCGGTTCCTGGCCCGCAACGCCGGGGTGGCCGAGGGACGTCTCACGCCGAAGGGCGCACGGGCGATGAGAGACTCGTACCGAAAGACCGTGCTGGTGGTGGACGAGGCGTCGCTTGCCTCCACCGTGCAGATGAGAAACCTGCTGCGGATCGCCAACGTGCTGCGCATCCCGCGCGTGGTGCTGGTGGGCGACGAGAAACAGCTCGACGCGGTGGACGCGGGCAAACCCTTTTCCCAGCTTCAGCGTAGCGGGATGACGACGGCGAAGATGGACGAGATCATGCGCCAGCGGGACGAGGAATTGAAGGAAGCCGTCCGGGCCAGTCTGACGGGCGAAGTGAAGACCGCGTTTAAGAAACTCGGCGGTCGCGTCGCGGAGGCCGAACCGGACAACCTGGCGGGCGCCGCCGCGGCCCGCTGGCTGTTGCTGCCCGAGGATGAACGGGAGAAAACGGGGCTCATGGCGCCGAGCCACCGCCTGCGCCAGCAGATCAACGGGTATATCCGGCAGCGGCTCGTGCGCGAGGGCGCGGTCCGCGGCCCGGGCACGAGGATCGGGCGGCTGGTGTCGAGGGGCTACACGCGTGCCGAGATGACGGTGGCGGGCAACTACTCCGCGGGCGACACCGTCTCATTTCACCGCCCATACAAGAGCCTCGGTGTCGAGCGAGGCGCCGAACGGCAGGTCCAGTCGGTGGATCAGGGCACCGGAACGGTGCACCTGGTATCGCCGGAGGGCGGCACGGTCGCGTGGCAGCCGCTGCGCGTGGGCGCCAGGCGCGGCGCGGTTGAGGTCTACAAGAGCGAACCCATCGAACTGCGCGCCGGTGATCGCATCCGCTGGACGAGGAACGACCGAGGTCACGGACTGGTCAACAGCCACATGGCGGAGGTGGTGGAGGTGGGCAAGGAGAACGTGACGTTCAGGCTTGAGGACGGGCGGACGCTCGAGATGGCCGTGAACGACCCTCAACTGCGCCACCTTGACCGCGCATGGGCGTCCACCGTGCACGCGTTTCAGGGGAGAACAGTGGACAACGTGATCGCCGTGATGGAGGCGAGCCACCCTCACCTGACGACGCAGAAGAGTTTCTACGTGGAGATCAGCCGGGCCCGGCACCGCGCGGAACTGGTGACCGACGACAGGAAAGCGCTCGGCGAGCACCTGGAGGCGGCCACGGGCGAGCGGGTCGCTGCACTGGAGGCGCTGGAGCCGAAGGCGAAACCCGCGTTGGGGACGGCGGACATATCGGGGGGAGATTTGGACAAATGGCAACGCGGGCCGGAACGGGGACTGGTCAACGAAGCGATCAAACCGAAATCGGCGGAAATCGAAATGGGAATGTGATTTCTCCCGGGAGCAACGGCCGATTGGGTAAGTATGACTGCATGAAGCGGGCTGCGTGCTCCTCGACAAGACGGACGCCGACCAGCCGATCCAGATCCTCAGCCAGCGTTACGAGCCCGGGTCCACAGTCATCATTACCAATCGCGTGTAACGCAAATGGTCGAAGATCTACAGCGAGGACGCGATCGCCGTGCTGCCGGGCCAGCTCGCGGATTCGGCTGACGATGTCATTTCCGGGTGGTTGACCTTCCCATCCATTAACCGCTATTGACCCTGTTCGCACCCGATCGCCAGCCACTGGGATCGCCCGCTCACGCCTCGTGCTCGTATCCCGCCAGCGCGTAGAACCCGCCGGACCCGATGCGGCGGAAGTGCGGCGGTTTGCGGGCCGGGTTGAATGACACCGAATCCGGGCAGCGGACATTGATCGCGGTGCGCACCGCAGCCGTGAAGTCGTCGCAAATGTGGCGGCCCTGACACTCGCGGATGATGCGCACGTAGTCGTATATCTCGTACAACGTTGCTTGCCCTCCAAGCAGCCGCAAGGCCAGTTCGATGTCCTGCGCCAGCGTGATGCTCTGCGCGTCGCGCCCCCCGGCAAAGTTCATGGCCATTCATGCCGGTGACAGTCCGGGCGTCGACGCCGTGGGCGTCCGGCCATGTCACCCCACCTCATGACGGGTTCGGGCCGCCCTGGGTCGGCGCCCTGTGTGCGCACCGGACAGGACGATGTGCGGACACATCGAATCGTTGACGAATCGTCGGGACGGGCACGAAGCACATGCAATCATTTTACGCGCGGAACGTCGCTGTGGGCTTGCTTTCGGCGAGGGAACAGGGATTCCCCAAGTTCGCCTCGCGGGCGAGGCAGCGCAGATCGCTGCAGCCCCACGCCGGGTCCCGGCGTCTCGAAACCGATACGCTTTACGCGTTTGGCTTGGGCCTTTAGGATTCTCTCTGCCGCGCGAGTTTCAAGTGTATGGGCTCGTCCATAGCCTTTGCGGACAGGGAAATTTGAATGATTGTTCCCGTGATATCGGCGGCAGTCCTGGCAGCGCATACCGTCATTGGAGCCGTGGTAACGGATGCGTACGACGGCGACACGCTGACTGTGGAAGCGGCGCTGTGGCCGGATCTTGATTGGACAGGCAACGTCCGGATCCTGGGCGTGGACACGCCGGAGATTCGCAGCGAATGCGCGCGGGAGAAGCGA
>LXNI01001164.1_pt1 | contig 24727 bp, 20 predicted proteins | sample 809091 | NCBI WGS metagenome assembly LXNI01 (sample SAMN04870527, study PRJNA318959) | sponge metagenome | biome: 01000161; feature: marine sponge reef; material: water | host: Sarcotragus foetidus | place: Greece: Milos, Mediterranean Sea | collected 2013-05-29 | depth 5-7 m | reverse complement strand
GCCTGAGCGCCGGTGAGCTCCATGAAGTTTCTCCTGCCCTGCTACTTGGAATGGTCGGTTCGTGAATTGACTGTGCCCATAAATGACTGTGCCTCCCGAGCGGGAGGCAGGGCGAGCGCGTCAAGACGGGCTCGCCTAGGTGAGTACCTCTACAACCTCGTTACCGCTCACGGCCTCGGCCCGGCGGCCAAGCGTGTTTGCTGGCGTGCGCATCGGTTCATTCTGTCGTGCCGTCCCCGCAGCCACAACTTGATGCAACTGCACACACGGCCAATTGCAGACTGTCATGCCGCCCCGCGGGCGTACATTGGCCGGGTGCAGGGCGGACGGCTGTTCAGCATTGCGGCCTGCACAGTGGCCATTGCCGCTGGCGCGATAGCAGCCGGTTGCTCGGACATCGCCATCGGCGACGGCACCGGTCCCGCCGTCGGAGATCCCGACGATGGCACCGGCAGCGTGACCTCGGTGCCGGCGACGACCCTGCCGCTCACGCAGACCCCGCAGTACGTGGCGTCGAACACGCCCTGCCCGGCCGGTCTTCGGGAGCTCGGCGCCGTGCCGCTGGACCAGGCGGCATCTGGACGCTCGGTGACACTCGTGCCCTACATCGATCTCGCCGAAGCGACGGTGATGGTCTTCGACAGCGCTGCGGGCGATGCCGGCGACGGCAAATCAGGCGGCGGCTTCGTGGGCGATAGGAGGGGTCGGATCTGGCGATTTGCGCCCTACCCGGCTGACCAAGTGGGCAGCAACTTCGGTGCCGCCGTCAGCACCGAGCCGGTTGCCGACTTCTCCTCGAACACGGCCGCCGAGCACGATCAGGGCCTGGTGGGCATGACGCTGGGGCCCAACGGTCGGCTGTGGATCAACCGCACCGACCGGCACGGTTCCAGCATCCTCACGGTGCTCACACCGACCGCTGATCGCACAGCGCTGGAAGGCGGCTACGCCGACGTGCTGGTGGTGCCCCAGACCAACGCACAGCACAACGGCGGCGACCTGCTGTTCGACGAGAGCGGGCTGCTCTACGTGTCGTTCGGCGACGGCGGGGGCCTCGGCGACCCCCACCATCACGGCCAGAATCTCACGACGCCGTTAGGCGCCGTGCTGCGATTCGCCGTTGACACCGCCGACAGCGACGATCCCGGCGACTGGCAGCTCACTCCGGCACCGGGCAACCCTGACCTTGGACCCCGCAGCGACCCTCACATCTGGGTGTACGGCGCACGCAACCCGTTTCGCATGTCGTTCGACGAGCCGACCGGCACGTTGTGGGTCTCCGACGTCGGACAGCAGTGCATCGAAGAGGTCAATGTGCTCACCCTCGACGAGGGCGGCGCCAACCTGGGCTGGAACGCCTATGAGGGAAGCCGGCGATTCGTCGGTGACGAGCTCGCCGACCACCGGCCGCCCGATTTCGAGTACCGGCACGGGCGCGGACTGTGCGCTGTCATCGGCGGCCACGTCTACCGGGGCAGCGAATTGGAATGGCTGGCCGGCCGCTACGTATTCGCTGACCTATGCGGCGGCGACATCTACGCGGCAGCAGTCGAGCCTGGCGCGCAGCCCGATGAGGTCTGGCACCTGGGCGTGAGTACGCCGAGGCCGGTTGGGTTTGCGGTCGACGGGGCCGGCGAGCTGTACGTCATCGACATGGAATCCGGCGTGTGGCGCCTCGGCCGATGATGCCGGAATCGGTGATCCAACCTAGGTCAATCGGGACGGGGAAATAGGCAGTGTTCCGGCGCACGGTCTATGACCGGGAGATTCTGCTGCTGGCTGTTCCGGCGTTCGGCGCGCTGATTGCGGAGCCGCTGTATGTCGTCACCGACACGGCGATCGTGGGCAGGCTCGGCACGCCCGAGCTGGCGGGGCTTGCGATCGCGTCGGCCATCCTGCTGAGCGCCCACGCAGCGTTGATCTTCCTGGCCTACGGCACGACGGGCTTGGTGGGGCGGCTGGTCGGCGCCGGCTCGCCGCAGAGAGCCGCCGAACAGGGCATCGCCGGCATGTGGCTATCGGTCGGCTTCGGCATCGCTGTCAGCTTGGGCATGTGGGCCGGCTCGGGATGGCTCGTGGGCCTGTTCGACCCGACTCCCGAAGTCGCCGATCTGGCACTCACGTACTTGCGGATCAGCCTCATCGGCTTCACTGCGCTGCTGGCGGCAATGGCCGCTACCGGCTACCTGCGGGGCGCGCAGGACACGATCACACCCCTCATCGTGGCGGTGGCGTCCGCTATCGCAAATCTCCTCATCGAGCTGGTCCTGGTGTTCGAGCTCGACATGGGCATCGCCGGCTCGGCATGGTCGACCGTCATTGCCCAATGGGCAGCGGCAATCGCCTTCGCCTTCGCCGTTCGCCGCCGCACGCGGGCCGTCGGCGCCTCGTTGCGGCTCGTTGCGGCTGCAGCCCGCCGTTATGCCCGTGTCGGGCTGCAGATGTTCGCTCGCACCAGTGCGCTGCGGGGCTCGTTCGTGCTGGCGGCCGTGTTTGCCTCGCGCATCGGGACCACCGAGGTGGCATCGCACCAGATCGGCGCCGAGATCTGGGCGCTGCTGGCCCTGGCGCTCGATGCGGTCGCCATCGCGGGCCAGGCCATGGTGGCCAAGGAACTGGGCGCCGGCCGGCCCGAGGTGGCTCGCGCAGCCAGCGTCCGGATGATCGGCATGAGCCTCCAGCTCAGCTTCGTGTTCGGTCTGGTGCTCGTCGTGCTGCGCGGGCCGCTGGCATCGATCTTCAGCACCGACCCCGACGTGGTCTCCCTCGGCGGATTCATCCTGCTGTTCGTGGCTGCCATGCAACCGGTCAATGCCGCCGCGTTCGCTTTCGACGGCATCTTCATCGGCGCCGGCGACCTGGGCTTCCTGGCACGGGCGATGATCGGCGCCGCAGCGGGCTTTGCAATCGTCGGCGGGACCGTTCGTCTGCTGGATCTGGGAATCGGCTGGCTGTGGGCCGCGCTCATCGTGTTCATGTGCTTTCGCGTGGCGCCGCAGTGGATCCGCTTCCGGGGCGACGCGTGGCTCCGCACGGGCGAGGGTTGAGCGCCCACCGGTATCCGCGGACCGCTGCCGGGGCGTTCAGCCGTCGCGGCGCTGGGCGAGCAGCTGGTTGACAGCCTTGCCGTCGGCTTGGCCGCGGGTGGCCTTCATCACCGCTCCCACGAACACACCAGCCACCTTGGCTTCACCAGCGCAGAACTTCCGCCACGCCTCAGGGTGGTCGGCGATGGCCTGGTCCACCAGCGTCTCCAGCTCGCTGGAATCCATGGCCTCGAAACCGAGCTCGGCGGCGATGGCACCGGGGTCGGCATTGCCGTCGTGTGCCCGCTCGCACATCGCGCCGAGCACGGTTTTGGCCTGTGTCGCCGTGAGCTGCCCCGCTGCCTCCATCTGGACCAGCGACGCCAGCTGCGTCGCATCAAGCAGCTCGGCCCCGTCGAGGGCGAGGTTCTGCACAGCGTGCATCACCGTGCGGTTCGCATCGGCACCGGCGCCGACTGCGTCCAGCACCAGCGAGGCCAGACCGCGGTTCACGATGATCTGTGCGTCATCGAGATCAGCACCCAGCTCGCCGAGGCGTTCGCGCTGGGCGGCGGGCAGTGCGGGCATGGCGGCACGGACTCGGGAGATCCATTTAGGATCGGGCGCGAGCGGCACCAGGTCGGGCTCGGGGAAGTAGCGGTAGTCATCGGCTTCTTCCTTGGACCGCAGCGAGTGGGTACGGCCGTCGGTGGACCAGTGGCGAGTCTCCTGGATCGGCTGCTCGCCGGATTCGTACAGCCCGATGTGGCGACGGGCCTCGTAGTCGATGGCGTTGCGCAGCGAACGCAGCGAGTTGACGTTCTTGACCTCGCACCGCGTGCGCAGCTCATCCGAGCCGGCGGGCCGCACGCTGATGTTCGCGTCGACGCGCATCGAGCCTTCCTCGAGTCGGGCGTCGGATGCACCGAGTGCCAGCAGGATCGCCCGCAACTCCTCGACATAGGCACTGGCCTCGGCCGCCGAACCAATGTCCGGCCGTGAAACGATCTCCAGCAGCGGCGTGCCTGCGCGGTTGTAGTCCACGAGCGCGCCGACGGCTCCGTGGATGCGTCCGTCTGCGCCCCCCAGGTGCGTCGTCTTTCCTGCGTCCTCTTCCAGATGCGCCCGCTCGATGCCGACGCGGTTCGCTCCGGGCACATCCAGCCAGCCGTCGGAACAGATCGGCTGGTCGTACTGGCTGACTTGGTAGTCCTTCGGCATGTCGGGGTAGAAGTAGTTCTTGCGGTGGAAGATGGACGGCCGGATCTCGCAGTTGAGCGCGAGCCCCACCGCGATGGCCAGTTCGACGGCGCGCCGGTTCAGCACGGGCAGCGAGCCGGGCAGGCCCAGGCAGACCGGCGTGACGTTGGTGTTCGGCTCATCGCCGAAGCGGCTGGGCGCAGCGGAGAACAGCTTCGTGTCGGTGGCCAGCTCGACGTGGACTTCGAGGCCCACGACGGTCTCCCATTCGGGCGCCACTCTCGCCATCACACACCTCCCGACGTGCCGCCGGCCGCCATCTGTGGTGCCGGCAGCGACGGAGCGGTGCGCTCCAGTGCGGCGGCCACCGTCAGCATCGTCTCCTCGCCTAAGGCCGGCGCCAGAATTTGCACGCCCACCGGCAAGTCATCCGTGCCGGTGCCGAATGGGACCGACATGGCCGGGTCGCCGGAGAGATTGGACGGGATGGTGCAGGTGTCGCAGCGATACATCGTCATGGGATCGGAGCGTTCGCCGAAGCGGAAGGCCACGCACGGTGAGGTGGGCGAGAGCAACACGTCATAGTTGGCGTAGGCAGCGTCGAAGTCGCGCCGGGTCAGCATGCGCACCCGCTGAGCCTTGCCGTAGTAGGCGTCGTAGTAGCCAGCGCTCAGGGCGAAGGTTCCCAGCATGATGCGCGCCTTGACCTCGTCCCCGAAGCCGGCACTGCGAGTCAAGCGGTTCATCTCCTCCACGTCGGCACCGTCGACGCGCAGCCCGTAGCGAGTGCCGTCGTAGCGCGCCAAGTTGCTCGAGGCTTCCGCGGGTGCGATGAGGTAATACGCAGTGAGGCCGTAGGAGACTGCAGGCACCGAGACCCGACCGACCGATGCCCCTGCGTCGGCCAGCGCGTCGGCCGCTTCAAGCACCCGTTCGGCGATGTCGGCGTCAATCCCCTCGAGGACGTTGCCTTTGCCGCCGCCGTTGCCCGCGCCGTTGCGTCCGCCTCCGGTCAGCTCGCTGATCACACCCACCCGCAGACCTTCAACACCCTTGCCCAGCGCGGCGTCGTAATCGGGCACGGTTGTGGGGATCGACGTGCTGTCAGCCGGATCGTGGCCGCTGATGACGCCGAGTGCGAGTGCCGCATCGGCGACATCGGCAGCAAACGGGCCGATCTGATCGAACGAGCTGGCGAAGGCCACGAGCCCGTAGCGGCTGACGCGGCCGTAGGTGGGCTTGATGCCGACGATGCCGCACAGCGCCGCGGGTTGGCGGATGGAGCCGCCGGTGTCCGATCCGAGCGCCAGGGGCGCGAACCCAGCGGCGACCGCCGCAGCCGAGCCCCCGCTGGAGCCGCCGGGCACCCGGGTCAAGTCGTAGGGGTTGCGTGTGGGACCGAATGCCGAGTGCTCAGTGGAGCTGCCCATCGCGAACTCGTCGAGGTTGGTCTTGCCGACCATCACCGCGCCGGCGGCCGTCATGGCTTGCACCACCGTGGCGTCGTAGGGCGGCGACCACGTCTCGAGCATGCGAGACGAGCACGTGGTCGGCACGCCGCGGGTGCACATGTTGTCCTTGAAGGCGATGGGAACGCCTGCCAGCGGACCCGGATCACGGCCTTGGGAGACTGCCGCATCAACTGCTGCGGCCGCTGCACGGGCCTGCTCGGCGGTCACCGTGTTGAACGCGTGAATGTCGCTGTCGTGCAATTCGATGCGACCGAGGTACTCCTCCAGCACGGCCGCAGCTCGGCGTGTGCCGGTGCGCACGTCCTGCGCGATGGCCTTTGCTGTGCTCATCGGGTTGTGCTCTTGGGGGACGGCGAGCGGGTCATCGCCGGCTCAGGCCTCGCCGCCGAGCACAGGAGGCACCTCGAACTGTCCATCGGACGCCGCTGGTGCTTGGTTGAGCACCTCTTCCCGGTCGCTGGGCGGACCGGCCACGTCGTCGCGGAAGACGTTCTGCAGCGGGTAGGGGTGCGCGAGCGGCGGCACGTCGGCGAGGTCGAGATCTTCCAGCTCGCGGGCATGGTCCAGGACGCGCCCGAGGTGGCCGGTGTAGTGATCGATCTCAGCCGACGTGAGCTCGATCCTCGCTAGGCGCGCCACATGCGCGACCTGATCCGTGCTGATCGCTGCCGTTTGGTCTCCCATCGCATGCGGCAGGGTACTGGCGGCGCTTCAGCGGGGTATCCGCCGACGGGCAGCTTCGGCGAGCATTTCGCCCGGACGGGTCGGGCTGAACAGCACCCGTGACACCGTCAAGACTTGCGCGGTGCCCGTCGTGCGCGGCACCACCTCGACCTGACCGTTCAGAACGGCGAGCAGCACCGGGCCGAGCGCGTTGCCGCTGATGTCAACCAAGTCGTCTTCGGCGAGATCGATGTCGGCAGGTGCGGGCCCCAGGGACGCGATGTCGGCCCGGCGCAGCAGGAACGGCTCACGCGTCGCCATGCGGTCGTGAAGGACAAAACCATTCGGGACGAACACCACCCAGCGGCGCGCCAATTGATGCAATGACCGGAAACCCAGCGTGGCCGAAGTCAGCCCGGTAAGCGAGGCGACAACGGCCCAGATCCACTGCTCCATCGCCCACAGCACCGCCGGCGCTGCGATGCCGACGACGACGACCGACCACACCAACGGGATGGGAGCGATTGCCAGCAGGAACGGGCTGCGCAGCAGCATCCGCCGCTCGTTGCCATAGCTGAGGCCGTCGACCATGGAGTTGCCGGTTTCGGGCAGCAACGCAACGGCGGTCGCGATGGCGGCGCCCACGATGGCGGTTGCAGCACGCGGGCCAGCCAGGTCGGCGTCCCAAGCCACTGCGGCCACAACCGAGCCGATTGCCACGCCGACAGAGGCCGGCGCGGCGATGCGGACGACGGTCAACGCCCACGGTCGGCGCACCAGGGTCGCCGTCAGCACAAGCGCCCAAGCGGCCCACAGTTCGGCGCTCACGATGCGCGCCGATGTCTCCGAGCAGGCACCGAGCGCATCCGCGGCCGCGGCACCCACGCTCCACGGCATCACCAGCCACAACAGCCGCATCAGCCACAGCGTCGGGTGCGCTCGAAGCGTTGCGGTCACGGGTGAAGTCTCGCCGCTGGATGCCGCCGTACCCCGCCTTGCTGCTGCCGAACTGGTCACACCCCCTCAGTACTCTCGGCAGTGCGATGCCCAACGACAACAATGACTCAACCGGCCAGCGCGACGACGCGGGGCTCAGCGACGCTCCCGAGAGGGATCTCGATCGCATGCGGCACTTGGCGAGTCTGATCAGCCGCTATGACGTCGAGTACCACCGAGACGATGCGCCGTCGGTGCCCGATGGGGAGTACGACAATCTCAAGCGAGAACTCATCGAACTCGAGGCCCGCTATCCCGACTTCGTAGACCCGAACTCGCCCAGCCAGCGCGTCGGAGCGGAGCTGTCGGCGCTCTTCAGCGAAGTCGTCCATGCCAGGCCGATGAGGTCGCTCGACAACGCGATGGATTTCGACGAACTGCGGGCCTGGCACGGCCGCGTCATGCGGGGTCTCGCTACGACTCAACCGACCCTCTTCGGCGACGCAGAGTCCGATGAGGAGGACCAAGACGGCGCCGAGGTGGCCGTGGCGGAACCGGAGCTGATCTGCGAGCTCAAGTTCGATGGGCTGGCGGTCTCGCTTCGCTACGAGCAGGGACGCCTTGCCCAGGCAGCGACACGGGGGAACGGGCGTGTCGGCGAAGACGTCACCGCGAATGTCGTGACCATCGCAGACATCCCCCGGGAACTGAGCACGGCATCGCCGGTGCCCTCGGTCATCGAAGTACGCGGCGAGATCTTCCTGCCGCTGGACAGATTCCGCGAATTGAATGAATCGCAGGCCCAGGCACGTCGCGACCTCACCGAGGCCGCAGAGAGCGCCAGGCAGCAGCTTGCAGGCGCCACCGAAGAAATGCCGGCAGGCGAGCGACGGAAGCTCGAGTCGCTGGCCAAACTCACCCCGATGGACGTCCAGCGCCGCCATCCCGATTATGCAAATGCCCGCAATACGGCTGCGGGCAGCCTGCGCCAGAAGGATCCCTCAATTGTGGCGACACGGGGTCTGTCGTTCTGGAGCTACGACGTCGGCGAACTCGTCGATGGCCCCGACCTCAGCAGTGCAGGCGAGGTCTTCGAGTACCTGGGCGCGCTCGGGATGCCGGTGAATCCAGAGATCCGTACGTTCGGCACGCTCGTCGAGGTGGAGCAGTTCTGCACGACCTGGGAGCGCAACCGCCACAAGCCCTCCTACGAGATCGACGGCGTTGTCGTGAAGGTGGCCGACTTGCATGGGCGGACCCAGCTCGGTTCCACCAGTCGCGCCCCGCGATGGGCAGTCGCGTACAAGTTCCCGCCCGAGGAACGCACGACCAAGCTTCGCGACATCATGGTGTCGATCGGAAGGACGGGCCGCGCCACGCCGTTCGCCTACATGGAGCCCGTCTTCGTCGGCGGATCGACGGTGTCGCTGGCCACACTGCACAACGAAGACCAGGTGGCTGCCAAGGACGTCCGGCCCGGCGACACGGTCGTCGTTCGCAAGGCCGGCGACGTGATCCCCGAAGTGGTCGGGCCAGTCGTCGCCGACCGGCCCGATGGCGCGTCGGCATGGGCGTTCCCCGCCGAGTGCCCGGTGTGCGCTCAGCCGTTGAGGCGTGAGGCGGGCGATGCCAACACCTACTGCGTGAATCGATCGTGCCGGGCGCGAGTCATCGAGGGCATCGGGCATTTCGTGAGCCGGGGCGCTCTCGACATCGAAGGCCTCGGCGACAACACCATCGTCAGCCTGTACGAGCACGGGCTTGCCCGCGATCCCGCGGACCTGTTCCGACTGCGCGCCGAGGACTTGGCTGCCGACGATGGGCTGGAGCATTCGGGCCGCCCATTCTCCCGTCCTCGCCGTAAGGCATTTCGAGACCGAAGACGATCGGGCGAGCCGCCATCTGCGGAGCCGTGCATCGGTCCGAGCACCCGAAGCCCACTGCGATTCGACTCGGGCGGCGTCCTGAACGGATCCGCGCCCGAGAGCATTGCGCTCACGTCGCTGTGCCCGGTAGTGACCCATGGCATCGAGCACTTCTCATGGAAGTCGGCGAGCGATCTGGTGTCGAACATCGGCGCGGCGCGACACACGCCATTGGATCGACTCTTGATCGGTCTGGGCATCGAACACCTCGGGCCGACGGCATCGGAGCTTCTGGCCATGCGCTTCGGCTCGCTCGACTCGATCATGGATGCCACGGCTGAGCACCTCGCCGAAATCGACGGCATCGGGCCGATCATCGCCTCCAGCGTCACGGGCTTCTTTGCTGACGACGACAACCGGGCGCTCGTGGAGAATCTGCGCCGCAGCGGAGTCAGTTTCGAGGTCGTCCGCGGCCCCGCTGACGACCTCGAAACACCGCAGGTGCTGGCCGGCCGCTCCGTCGTGGTCAGCGGGAACCTCGACGGCTGGTTCATCGAACGCGACGCAGCCAAGCGGGCCATCGTCCAGCGCGGCGGTAAGTCGCCCTCGTCGGTGAACAAGAGCACCTACGCGCTCGTCGCCGGCGAACGCGCAGGGCAAGCCAAGCTGGATCGTGCTAGCGAGCTAGGAGTCCCGGTCCTCGACGAGCAAGGTCTGAGCACCTTGCTCAGAACCGGCGAAGTCAGTCCTGCATAGTGAACTCAACATCGCATTCGGTTTCGAGATCAACCAATCTGAAGAATGGAAACGAACGACAGCCCGCCATTAAGGAGAAGAAACCGTGAGGATAAAAGGCGTACATGTACAAGATTACAAGCGTTTCAGCGACCTGCGCATCGACGGTATCCCTCCAGATTGTCGCTTGGTAGTGCTGATCGGGCCGAACGGCTCTGGCAAGTCTTCGTTGTTTGACGCCTTTCTCCTGAAGGGGCAAAGCGAACCCGCGGTACGGAATGTGGCGATAGGCAATGATTTGCGGGAGTACTACTTCAGAAACCCCGCAGAAAATCAGAATCAGAGTGCGACGGCAAACTTGTGGCAGCAGATCGAAATCGACTTTCATGAGGGTCCGCCGCCGGAGGGCGCTTGGGCGAGGACATTTAACATTCGCTCTCCGTACCGAAACGAAGCCCAGTTTGAGGTGACCGGGTTATCTGCGGTACCTCCTGCATCTGAGCAGCGGCGGTTCTCGAAGATCATCGAGAGCGACCTAGCGGTTTCTGACAACTACCGTAGAATGGCATGGAAGAGACTTAGAGACTTGGACCAAGACGAACCGGGCTCCGAGACCTTTAGAGATTATCGCGCGAAGTCTCTAGGCCCACTACAAGAGGCCGTGACTGTACTTTTCCCCAACCTCAGCCTTCAGGATTTCGGTGGTATAACTGGCGGTAAGGGGTTTCGATTCGCGAAAGGCAGTGTCGCTGACTTTCCATACCAGAACTTGTCCAGCGGTGAAAAAGCAGCGTTCGACCTGCTCTTGGATATCTTCGTGAAGCGGCACGAGTATCAGGACGCGGTCTATTGTATCGACGAGCCAGAAGCCCATACGGCTGTGGCCATCCAAGGGTCGCTATTGGAAGCGCTGCTCTCAATGCTGCCCGCCAAGTCACAGCTGTGGATCGCTACGCACTCCATAGGCTTCGTGCGAGCGGCCCACAAACGGGCTGAACAACACGGGGATGTAGTGTTCTTGGACTTTTCGGAGGAGAATTTCGATGCGTCAGTCAACCTGTCTCCAGTCTCGACAGGGCGTCCATTTTGGCGCAGGACATACAGGATCGCGCTCGACGACCTCGCCGAGTTAGTCGGACCAGCGAGAATCGTATTGTGCGAAGGACGCAAGGACAAACCAAGCGAAGGTTTCGACGCCAAGTGCTATACAGGGCTTTTTGGCGACACGCACGGCGACACGATATTCCTATCGCGAGGCGGCGCGAACGAGGTAGAGAACAGTGTAAACTTGGCGGCAATCATCGCGGAAATAGTAGAGGGTATTGAGATAGTTCGATTGATCGACCGGGACGACATGACCGACGAGGCGCGCGCCCAAAACCTAACGGACCCATACCTACGTGTATTGACTCGACGCGAAATTGAGAACTATCTGTACGATCCGCAAGTACTACAGACCTTTTTCGCGACCCACGGCGTACCCGAAGTTCCAGCGGACCTCTTGGAACTGCTTGTGGATCATCGTGTCGCCGATCTGCGGCAAGTGAGCCGCAAAGTACTGGATGGAGCGAAGAACGGTCTCAAGAGCGTGTCGCTCGGAAACGATAGGCAACAGTTTGAATTGGGACACTTGGCTCCCGCACTCAAGGATACTCCCGCCGTATATGACGAACTTGAGACCGACATATTTGGCTAATCAACGGCCAATTCCTTGGGCGCGGGTACCGCGTGCGGCGGATTGGGCTGTCGGTTGCTGGGCACCATGACTTCAGTCACCGACTTGTGGCGACGGCAAGTTGCGCTCAGTGGACCGGCTATCTCTACCTGAGCGGTTCAGCGCATATTCTCGGGAATCTCGACTTGCAGCGACGGATCGGGTTCCGCTGCGGCGACTCGTTTGTTGTAGGTCTCGAGCAGGCCCCGCAAGCGCGTCGACATCCGGTCACGCTGGTACTGGGCAGGGATGTCGACCGCATCTGCGACGAAGTCCACCACATCCCTCACTGAGATCAGGTCGGCGATGTCGAAGTTGCCTGCAAGCCCTTCGGCCGTGGCGATGCGCTCCCGCAGGGTGAGCACGACCGGCAAGAGGTCGAGCGCGAGGTTTGCACCGCACTTGCGCATCAGAGCTTCGCTTGGAGCAGTGGTCACATGCAGCGCGGCGCTCTCGACGATGAAGTCGCCGACGCGCCCGGTCTGCTCATCGGCTGTCGTGTACGAGTGGTTATCGATGGCCATGTCGGGATAGTGCAGGCACAAGGCTGCGCCAACGACATGTTGGGCAACGGCACCGGTGGCATTGCCGCCACGGCGACTCGCCGCCTCGAGCAATTGGCGGACTGCCGCGCTCGTCGGTTCATGACTCCGGTACTCGATTCGCAATCTCTGCTTGTCGAAGAAGTCGGCTTGGATGCGTTCGACCATCGCCGCTTGTAGTGAGTTGATCACCTCGGCCCGTAGGTCCGGTCCCGCCGCGGCGAACGCCGCTGCGGCCGTCGAAGCGTTGACAGCAGCTTCGAAGCCTCGCGCGAGTTCCTGACTCCCCCTGCTCGTCCTGCCGCCCTCACTTGCCAGCGGACGCATCTCGCCATGGCGGGCCAGGATCTTGTTGATTCTCGATCCACCGAGAAGACGGACCTGAGACCCGCTGAACCAGCGTGCTTCGTCAAGCGGAAAGTGGGTTTCCATGTGCTCGCACATGATGAGGCCCACTGTCATCACATTGCGATTGACGCCTGTCTCGGTGCGCTGCCTCTCGTACCAGTCATCGATAGCGCCGTCGAGCGCTGCGGTGATCTCGCCGGTGGTCATGCCGCCGCGTCGGTGGCGGAGGTCTGCTTCCTGAGCGCTGGTGCCACGAAGCTCTCGGCGAGCCAGGTGATGACCGGCACGGTGACAGCGTCGCCGAAGCCGAACAGCGCCTGCGATTCGGTCACCGGCGAGATGTCGAAACTGTCCGGAACGCCTTGGAGCCGACCGTACTCGCGACTAGTCATCCAGCGCACACGGTGGCAGCCACGTTCGATCTCGACAAGCGCCTGACGGGAAGAACCGCCCCGCGCAGTTCGCAGGCAGCCTGCAATCTCGTCGGCGCGCACTTCCCAGACGGCTTTTCCGCCGCGGGTCCGGCGATAGCCGGTTCGCCAAGCCGTGACGCCCTGATCCGCGAGTTGGGCGATCCTCGCCGCGTGCCGCTGCGGGAGCGTGCGATCGAAGGCCGCAAGCCGCTGTGCGTCCCACCAACGCGCGTCCTCCTCCCCGAGCCGCTCAACGACATCGGCAAGCAGCGGGTCGGCCGCAGGCGGGTGACCGATCATTCGCCGTGTCAAGTCGAGCCCTGAGCTTCGTGCCAAGAACCGCGTGAGCGACGGAGGGCGAAGCACACCGGACTCAGCCGGGCCGTCGGCCGCCTCGTCATCTACGACCGACAACGAGGGCGTGCTCGTCGGCCGATCAGCCCCGAGCAGCCCAAGCACAAACAGTCGGTTGCGCGACTGCGGCACGAACCAGCGCGAGTCGACAACCGCGAGATCGCACACGTAGCCCAACCGGTTGAGTGCCGCCAACGCATCGTGCAGATCGCGGCCGCCTCGCGACGAAATGAACGATGGGACATTCTCGATGAGCACGGCAGCAGGCCGTCGCTGGCCCATCTCAGCCAGCACGCGCACGAACTCGAAATACAGGCCCGACTGCTCGCCCGCCAGTCCGCGCCGATGGCCGGCCAGCGACAGATCGATACACGGGAAGCTCGCCGTTGCAATATCGACATTTGGCACGTCGGCACCGCGAACGTCGCGGACATCACACAGGTGGTAGTCGTCACTTCCGAAATTGGCGGAGTACACGGCGTGCTTGATCGGCGAGATGTCATTCGCCCAGGTGACGTTGAAGCCTGCGGCCTCGACACCGGCGCGCACCAAGCCGATACCGGCGAAGAACTCGGCGACTGACGGCTGCGACATCGACTCGGACAGTACTGGCCCGGTGAGACAGCGCCGGGGACTGCGCACTTGAATCTCTCCAAGCCTGCCACGAACCTCCCCGACTACCGCAATATACAAATTGTGACGTTTTCGTTCGCCGATTTGTGGCTACGGCAATCGGGATCAGAACGTCGTGAAGCACCATTCGTAGGTGAAGTCTGCCGCTTCGATGTCGATCGTCGGCGTTGCGGTCAGCCGGGCGCACGACCGCCCGCTGCGCAACTTCTCGATGACCTTGCCGTCGCCCGGGGAGAAGAAGTACTCGCCGAGCTGGGTGGTGCCGGCGTCGAGCTGGCCGGCGGGAATCGTTGTCCCATTGATGACGAGTGTCAGCTTCCAGCCGGCCTCGAGTCGAGCGCCGACGGGGCTCTGGTGCGGCACTTGGGCGCCGGGTACCGGCGTGACCGCCTGCAAGCCGCTCGGATAGGCCGGTCTGGGCTCGCCGCCGCGCGTCAGCCACACTGCCAGCACGACGCCGACAGCGGCGACGAGCGCCCCGAGCGTGATGGCCGTCGAGACGCCTCTGCGCAATGCCCAGGGGGTAGGGGGATCATCGCCGGAGCCGTTCTGGGAACCTGCGCGCCTCATGTGAGAGGTCCCGCAGCGGTTGCACCGCCGAGCACCTCGTCGCCGTCGTAGAAGACGACGGCCTGGCCATCAGCGACACGGCGCTGGGGTTCCTTCCAGTGCAACTGGCCCTCGGCGTCGAGGCACGCCGGAAGCGCTGCACCATGCGCACTGGTCTGTGCCAAGACGTCGCCTTCGACGGCACCGCTGGCCCAGCGGTGATCGACCAGCCGGACACCTCGTGCCGCTAGCTCGGAAACCCCGCCAACTGTGACACGGCGGGAGCCGATGTCCACGTCGATTGCATATCGCCGCTGCGGCGCACCGCCGAGATCCAAGCCCTTGCGCTGGCCGACCGTCACCAGCTCTACCGCCGGCGCGGTGCCGACGCGCTGGCCGGACGCGTCAACCAGCTCCGCCGGATGCAGGTCGATGCGCTCAGCCAAGAAGCGCTCCCTGCCGGCGGCGTCGGTGATAAAGCACACGTCTTGGCTTTCTGGCTTTTGGGCCGTTCGCAGCCCGAGCTCAGATGCGAGCGTGCGCAATTCATCCTTGTGGTAATCGCCGACTGGAAACCACAGGTCCGCCAGATCTGCTCCCGACAGCATGTACAGCACATAGGACTGGTCCTTCGCGGCGTCGGTGCCGCGCTGCAGCCGTCGCCTGCCGCTTCGTGCGCTGATGCGAACGTGATGGCCCGTGACGAGACGCTCGAAGCCCAGGCGACGGGCACGGTCCAGCAGAACGTCGAACTTGACGTGCCGGTTGCAGGCGATGCACGGGTTCGGCGTGAGACCCCGCCGGTGTGCGTCCACGTACGGATCGACGACATCGCGTTCAAACTCGGCCGCATAATTGAAGACGAAATGGTCGATGCCCAGTTGCTGGCACACCCTGCGGGCGTCGTCCACGTCTGAGACCGCGCAGCAGCCTTGGTCTTGGGGACCCCCCCACAGCTTCAGCGTGACGCCGACGACCTCATGGCCCGCCTCCAAGCACAGGGCGGCGGCAACCGAACTGTCAACGCCGCCGGACATCGCAACGAGCAGCGGGCCGCAGGTCGCTGCTGAGCGCAACGGTCTGCTCGCAGCCGATCTCTCCCGCTGGGTCATCGCAGCTGCTTCACGCATTGTGGAATCGCCTCGATCGCTCGATCGATCTCCCACGGCTCGGTGCACCAGCCCAGCGACAGGCGCAACGAGCCAGCGGCTGCCTGGCGGTCGACGCCCATGGCGGCCAGCACATGGCTCGGCTCCATTGCGCCCGATGCACAAGAGGCCGCTGCCGACGCCATGACGTCGAACCGGTCGAGAAGCACCAGCAACGCTTCGGTCTCGATGCCTTCGATCAGCAACTGGCAGATTCCTGCGGCCCGGCTCGACCGCGTGACAGTCTCGCCGCATCCGTCGATAGCGCTGAGCAGCCCGTCGGCCAGCCGAGCGGCCAAGGCGCCGATCCGGCAGACGTCGGCGTCGCGCATCGCTGTCAGCTCCGCGAGTGCCGCTCCCAGCGCAGCGATTCCGGCGGTGTTGTGGGTGCCGCTTCGCCGGTCTGCCTCCTGACCGCCGCCCAGCAGTTGTGCAGACAGGGGCACCTCGGGTCGCACAGCCAGAAGCCCGACGCCCTTGGGTCCGCCAAACTTGTGGGCGCTCAGCGACAGCAGATCGACTGAGCGGACTGCTGCCGCGACATCAACCCAATTGACCCCTTGCACCGCGTCGGTGTGGAGCATCGCGTCGGGGGCGTGGCGGCGGACGATCTCGGCGACAGCATCGAGATCGGCAACGACGCCGGACTCGTTGTTGACGAGCATCACCGAGACCAGTCCCACCGGCGGACCGGCATCGGGATGCAGCTGAGCTGCCAGATGTTCGAGGTCAACCACGCCGCCGGCATCCACCCGCACCTTTCGCCCCCCGACGGCTTCGACTGGATGGAGGACGGCATGATGCTCAGTCGCCGGGCAGAGAGCCGTTGTGCCGGTGGCAGACGTGACGCCGCGCACCGCGAGATTGTCAGCCTCGGTCCCGCCGCTGGTGAACACGATGCCGTGCGGATCGAAGCCGAGCGCGTGAGCGGCGACTTCGCGCGCGTCGTCGATTGCCAACCGCGACGCGCGCGCCATGCGGTGAGCTCCCGACGGATTCGCGAACTGGTCCTTCAAGTACGGCGTCATGGCCTCGACGGCGGACGGTCGCATCGGCGTCGACGCTGCACAGTCGAGATAAGCGGGACGCCCCGAAGTCCGGTTCCCCGCCGGCTGATTCGGATCAGCGTTCACACGCTGAGGTTACGGGCACCACCCCAGGCCACCTGCCGACTGACGCGAGTGCGCGGCTGGGTGACCTCATTCATGGCTTGGGCCTATTCGACTCCATGAAACAAACAAATGGTTTGGGGCCCGTTTGCGCGACCGCCGGCGCGCGCCGCCGGGAGACAATGCATGTGGGGACAACAGCAACCGACCTCTACAGCCTGGGGGAAGGAGATTCATGGGCATCGCCTCACAGGTGAGTCGGACGTCCCCATTGTCGGCAGCCGGAACCATCACGTGAGTCCCGCTTCGACAACCCGTCCCAACACGACCGCGGTCGGCCGGCCGACCATGCGCCAACTGGAGTATCTCGTGGCGCTGGACGCACATGGCCACATCGGACGTGCCGCTGCGGCCTGCTACGTCTCCCAGCCGACGCTGAGCACGCAGATCCGGCAACTTGAACGCCACTTCGGTGTCGCGATAACGGAGCGAGTCGGCCGCGGCATCGTCGTGACGCCGGTGGGTCGCGAGCTTGCAGACCGCGCCCGGACCGTTCTGCGCGACACCGACGAACTGCTCGAATGGGGCCGCAGCAGCTCTGACGAACTCATCGGCCCCTTGAGAATCGCTGCGATCCCGACGGCCGCGCCGTACCTGCTGGCGCGCATCCTGCCCGTCGTGCGCGAGCGACATCCCGAGGTGCAGATACACCTCGATGAGATGAAGACGCAGGCGCTGATCGACGCCATGACCTCAGCGCAACTCGATCTCGCCCTGCTCGCCGTGCCGGTCCCGAACGACGACATCGAACATCTCGTGGTGCTTGAAGACCCCTTCATGCTGGCGATGGAGCCGCGGCACCGTTTGGCCCGCCGGTCCACGGTCGCCTCGGATGACCTCGCTGACGAAACAGTCCTGCTGCTCGAGAACGGTCACTGCCTGCGTGGTCAGGCGCTCGAGATCTGCCGCGATGTCGGCGCCCGGGAGATCGGCAAGGGTGGAACCAGCCTGACAACGATCTGCCAGATGGTTGCTGCAGGAATGGGCGTGACGTTGCTGCCGATGAGCGCTGCCCCCATCGAGGCACGGCGAGGCGCCGGAATCGTCGTCCGCCCATTCAGCGATGCGATCCCGAGCCGCCAACTCGCTCTCGCGTGGCGAAGCCGGTCCCCGGCCGCGCCGCTGTACCGCGAGTTGGCCGGCCTCGTCGCGGGACGGCTCGCTGACCTGAACGATGCACCGCCGCCGCAAGCCATGGCGAGGCAGGATTCCGCCGGTTCGCCAAGCGCGGAGTGACAGCAGCCGATTGCGGTGCCACACTTTCCGAGCGTTTGTGTACTAGGGACTCTCCGCCTTGCCGAACGGCGAGACCAGGCGGGCGCGGCGCAACCACGACGGGCAACGACAGGGCAGCCGGCGACATGGGTATCGAGGTTTCCATCGACATCCCTGCATCGCCGCAGGAGGTCTGGGACTACGCAGCCGACCTCGCTCGCAACGTGGAGTGGATGGCCGATGCCAAGTCGATCACCTTCACCTCCGCCACGACCGAGGGCGTCGGCACAACATTTGACTGTGTGACGAAGCTGGGCCCGCTGCAGACAACCGATCGCATCGAGGTCACCGAGTGGGACGCGCCGCACACGCTCGGCATCTCCCACCGGGGAGCCGTGCAGGGCTCGGGACGCTTCAGGCTCACGCCGAGCGAGGAAGGCACGCGCTTCACCTGGACCGAAGATCTCACCTTGCCGTGGTACTTCGGCTCACGCCTCGGCCAGCAGCCCGCCTCGATGGTGCTCGAACGCGTCTGGAAACGGAACCTGCGCGCGCTGCGGGCACGAATCCTCGAACGGCAGCAAGGACCGACGGGACATGAGCCGGGTCCCCTGCTGGGCATGGGACGAGACTCGGAGGTGCGGGCCTACGGCCCGCACATCATCCGCGTGAGCCTTCGAGGCAGAGACTTGGTCCACGAGGCGGAGGCCATGCGCCACGTTCGAGCACACGGCTACCCCGCGCCGCAGGTGATCTCGGTCCCCGACGAGCACTCGGTGGTGATGGAACGCCTCTCTGGCCCGACGATGCTCGACGAGCTGGCGGCCAAGCCGTGGCTGCTGACTCGCCACGTCAAGGGGCTTGCGAGGCTTCACCGGCTGCTCGGCGATGTGCCGGCTCCCAGCGGCTGGGCCAAGGTGTCGAGGGGCAGCTCGGTCGTGCACCTCGACCTTCAGCCCGACAATGTGAAGCTCACCTCTGATGGTCCCATCGTCATCGACTGGTCGAATGCCGCAACGGGATCCAGCGAATTCGACGCCGCGTCAACCTACGTCCGGCTGCGCACGGCGGCGCCGGACAATCACGCTGCGGCCCGCGCGGTCATCAACGCGTTCCGGACGCGGTTTGCCCGCGCTTTCCTCAAGGAGTTCGGCTCCGACGAGATCCAGGCGAATCTGCGTGCAGCGGCCGATCTGCGGCTTCTCGACCGCAACCTGCACCCCAATGAGCGCGAGGCGGTCTTCGCCCTCGCCCGCGGCGAACTCGACTGATCCTCCTGGCACACCGCTGCCGGGGATGCCGACCGCGATTTAGCCGGCTCCGTCGAGCAGGGCCGCAGCCGCGGCGTAGGGATCCAATTCGCGACGGGCCAGTCGCTCGCGTAACTGCTGCGCGGCTGGGCCTTCGGTGATTGCTGCGACGCGCTCGGCGATGCCGGCTCGCAGGATCTCTTCGAGTTCGGTCTGGGTGCGGGCAGCGCGGCGAGCATCGAGCTCGCCCGAGGCGGTGCAGTGGTCGCGATGCGCGCAGATGGCATCCCACAGCTCGGCCGCGCCCTCACCAGTCGTGCCGACCGACGTCAGGATCGGCGGATCCCAATCTCCCGGAGCGCCGAGATCGAGCATCTGACGAATGTCCCGGCAGGTCTCCGAAGCGCCCGGCCGGTCGGCCTTGTTCACGACGAAGACGTCGGCGATCTCCATGAGGCCCGCCTTGTTGGCCTGGACCGAGTCGCCCCAGCCCGGGTTCACCACCACGACGGTGGTATCGGCCGCGCCCACGATCTCGGTTTCCACCTGGCCGACGCCGACGGTCTCGACTACCACCCACGGCCACCCCAGCGCATCCAGCACCCGGACGGCCAGCGGTGTCGCCAGCGTCAGTCCGCCGAGGTGTCCCCGGGTGGCCATCGAGCGGATGTACACGCCCTCGTCGAAGGTGTGATCGGACATCCGCACCCGGTCGCCCAGGATTGCTCCGCCGCTGAAGGGCGACGACGGATCGATCGCAAGCACCGCGAGCCGTTCACCGCGCTCGCGGGCAACGCCGACGACAGCCGAGTTGAGCGTGGATTTCCCTGCGCCCGGCGCACCTGTGATACCCACGGTGTACGCGCGCCCCGACCCGGAGAATGTCAGCGCTCCCAGCTCGCGAGCCTGGGTGCCGCCGCGCTCGACGATGGACATGACTCGTGCCAACGCGCGGCGTTGACCGGCGCGGGCTGCCTCGAGCAGGTCGGCCACGTCGGCGGCGAGCGGGGCATCGGGAGGTGTCATCGGCGCGCCGACGGTAGCGAGGCTCGCAGAATGCGGCACGCCTCAGCGGCGGGAGATGGACGCACCGATGCCGGCGAGCTTGCCCGTCAGGTCCTCGTAACCGCGGTCGACGTGCGACGCGCCCGCAATCTCGGTCTCGCCTTCGGCTGCGAGCCCCGCCACGACCAGCGCCGCCCCGGCACGGATGTCGTGGGCTCGGACGGGCGCCCCCGAGAGGCGCTCGACACCGCGTACCACAGCGTGATGACCCTCCGTCCGGATGTCGGCGCCCATACGCCGCAGCTCGTCGATGTAGCGAAAGCGGCCAGTGAAGATGTTCTCGGTCACGATCCCGACGCCGGAGGCAGTCGTGAGCATCGAGACGAGGAACGGCTTGAAATCGGTTGCCAGTCCCGGATAGGGCAGCGTCGAGACATCCGCTGACGCGAGCCTCCCCGTCGCTGTTGCTCGCACACCGGCGGTGTCGGAGACGATGTGCATCTCCATCTCGGTGAGCTTGCGGATCAGCATCGTCATGTGGTCGGCCACCGCGTCTCGCAGGAGCACCGAGCCGCCGCACATGCCCACCGCCGCGAGGAACGTGGCCGCCTCGATGCGATCTGGAATCACCCGGAAGCCGTCGTCCGACTTCGCAGGTGTCAGATGCTCCACGCCGTCGACCGCCAGCCGATCCCCTGCCCAGCCCACCTGGGCCCCCATCTGATTGAGGAAGTTAACGAGGTCGCCGATCTCAGGTTCGCGAGCCGGGTTGTGGATGAGCGTGCGACCCTTGGCACGAACTGCCGCCATCAGCACGTTCTCGGTTGCGCCCACCGACGGGTACTCCAGCACCACCTCGGCCCCCCTGAGCACCTCAGCTCTACCCGAGATGTCTCCGTGTGCAGTGCTGAAGACCGCCCCCAAGCTCTCGAGCGCTCGCAGGTGCATGTCAATCGGGCGCGGCCCGAAGTCGTCCCCGCCCGGCAGCGCCACGCGGGCCTTGCCGAAGCGCGCCAGCAGCGGACCCAGCACCACGATGGAGGCCCGCATGCGCTCCACGAGGTGGTACGGCGCGGCCGTGTCGAGCTCGTGGGGCACATCGATGACGAGCCGATGGTCCGTGCGCGTCACCGTCACACCCATCGCCTCGAGCAACTCGCACATGAGCGACACGTCGGAGATGTCAGGCACGTTGGCCAGCACGTGCCGCCCTTCGGCCAGCAGGCACGCTGCCATCAGCTTGAGCACGCTGTTCTTGGCTCCGCCGATGAGGACCTCGCCTTCAAGAGCGCTGGTGCGCTCCGCCACGATCGTGTCGAATTCGGCTGATCCCGGCTCGTCCATCGCCCTACCGATACCACTGCCTGACGCGATGAGCGAGCCGCTGCTGCGGTCCCGCATGAACATATTGAACCGGGGACTGTGCTAGGCCCCCAGCGTGACCCGCCAAGTGCGCCGCCTCGTCGCCACTTCCGAAGAGGTGGAAGCGCTCTTGCAGCCGCGCGACGACATCGTCGGGGAGGTCGCTGCCGAGGCTTCCGATGATCTGTACCGGTTCGGTCTTGGCGGCGGACCCTTCGAGAGCTACTCCCGGTCCGTGCATCTCGGTGCCCACGACAGCGAAGAGCGGCGCCACGTGACCGAGACCGTGGAGTGGCGTCTTGCGGTGCCGTGGTTCGGGCCTGCCATCAACCTCGCCGTCCGGCGTGCCATGCGCAGGGGAAGGACCGGGAACGGAACGCAGCCCGTGTGGGCACCGCCGCGGCGCCTCGATGCTCGCTCGGCGACGATCATGGCCATGCTCGCTGCTGCGGCGATGCTCAGCGGGTACTTGGCGAATGCCCCCTCGGAGCTTCACACCTACGCAGCTGACGAATTCGGGGCCGACCAGACCGCTCAAGGAATCTTGGGTGCGGTGGTGCGCATCGGAACGTTGCTGGCCATCGGCGTGTCGGTGCTCGCCGATCGGTACGGGAGGCGCCGCATCGTGGCCGGCGCCATGGTCGCCGGGGTCGCATGCGCAGCGCTGGCGGCGCTGGCGCCCTCGATGGTGTGGCTGGGCGCCGCGCTGCTGGTCGGTCGCACCGCAAACGCTGCGCTCGGCGCCACGATCGTGGTCATGGCGCTGGAGGAGATCCCGGCGGGCTGCCGGGCGTGGTGCCTGTCGGTGCTGGCCATGGCTGCCGCGCTCGGTGCCGGAGTCGTCGTCTGGCTCCAGCCCTTCTCCGACCTCGCTCCGTGGGCTTGGAGGCTGCTGTTCGGCGTGCCGCTCATCGCCCTGGCGGGCATGCGGCCGCTCTTGCGACGGCTTCCCGAGAGCCGTCGATTCGAACGCCGTGGGCGGGACGTGGTTCTCAGCGGCTACTGGCGCCCGATCGCGCTGCTCGGCGCCATCTACTTGGCGTTCGGCCTGTTCTTGGGCCCGATCGATTGGTTCCGCAACGAATACCTGCGTGACGAGCACGGTTTCAGCGCGACGCTGGTGGCGCTCTTTGTACTGGGCACGGCAACACCAGCAGGACTCGCCGTCTACGCGGCGGGGCGACTCGCTGACTCCCGTGGCCGGCGAATCATCCTGGCGATCGCCGCAGTGTTCGGCTTGGGCTCGCTCGTGGCGGTCTTCAACGTCTCTGGCGCGGCGCTGTGGGTGCTCGGGCTCGTGGGGGCGATGCTGTCGGCAGGTCTGCTGCCGTCGCTCGGCGTGTACCGCGGCGAGCTGTTCCCGACTGCGGTGCGAGCGCGAGCTGCGACTTTGACGGGCGCCATGGGTGTCGGCGGCGCGGCTGCCGGGGTGTTTCTGGCGGGCAGGCTGCGCACAGCGTGGGGCAGCTTCGGCGACGTCATCACGCTGCTGTGGATCGGACCTCTCGTCGCTGCGCTCCTTGCGGTGCTGTGGCTGAGGGAGCGCAGTGGCCATGAACTCGAAGAGCTGCACCCCGCCGACGCAGCATCGGATCCCGATGCGGCGTGGCCCCCGGCACTCCAGCCATGATCGAGACATGACCGCGTCTGGGATCAGAATGACGCCACCATGAGCGAGGCCCAGGGACTGCTGCTGACACCAGGTGCCGGCGGCGGCGCGGATCACCGCACCCTCGTCGAGATCGAGGCGGCCTTGGCCGACCGGCTGCCTGTTCGCAGGCACGACTTCGCGTACCGACGCTCCGGTCGGCGGGCACCGCCGCGGGCAGAGAAGGTCGCCGATGAGCTGGCTCGCGACCTGCCGCTCATTGCAGCTGAACTCGGCGTGCCGCCCGCTGGCTTGGCGATCGGCGGCCGTTCCTTTGGAGGCCGTGTCTGCTCGATGGCGGTCGCGGCAGGTGCCCCCGCCGCCGGCCTTGTGCTCCTCAGCTACCCGCTGCATCCGCCTGATCGGCCGGAGCGACTGCGCACCGAGCACTTCAGCCAGATCGACGTGCCGTGCCTCTTCGTCTCGGGCACACGCGACCCGTTCGCCACTCCCGACGAGCTGAGCGAGCACACCGGGTCCATCGACAGTCCGGTCACGCTGCGCTTCATCGACGGCGCCCGTCACGACCCCAATACGATCGCTGCGCGCCGGGCTGTCGCTGAACACATTGGAGACTGGCTCGACGCGCTCGAGCGCTGAACCGCCGCTCAGCATGAGCCGACGTGTGCTGCTTGGTGCGAGTCAGTTCGCCCAGCCCGACGCGGCGGCGTCGTACGCGCCATTGATCATGGTCTGCCAAAACCACGCATGCAATGGGAGCACGGCTATCGCGGCGAACCGAAGGGGCCGCTTCTTTTCTCGCCACGCGATCCAAACCGTTATTGCGGCGGCGGCAGCACCCGTCAACCATATCGCTGCACGAGGAGGCGGCGTCGGATCGTCCCAGTCGCCGACGAAGACAGCAACCAACACCAAGATAGCGGCGTACACGACAGCGACGCTCACCACTGCCCAAGTGATCCACGGGACAGTCCAGCTACGCCAAGCCTTATTCGTCCTCAATTGGGAGTCAATGAAGCAGTCGGAATGGCATACGCCGTGTAGAACCAGACTTGGAGCGGTACAGACAACAATGCCATCGTCATCACACATCGATTGCGCAAGCGCCATGCCAGCACTAATGACGCCGAAATCGTCAACACGATGACAGCCCAGCCGAATTCGTAGCGCTGGCTACACACTTCTTCCCAGTCGAATCCGCAAAAGAGGGTGACGAATAATGCGCCACCGACCAACCACGTCAAAGCAAGAAGCCCGACCAGCCACAGCAACATCGCCATCGGGGTCCCAACTGGCCGCGGAGGCTCGTCTTGCATTGATCCTTGCGGAACAGTGGGTCGAGGCCGACGCGAGTTTGCAGCTCCGAACAGGTCGTTAGCTCTTCGGACCCTACCAAGCACACTTGTTCCAGAGCGCCAAGTAACCGCGCCAGTTGCTGCGACGGTGGCCTTCGAGATCCCATGATCCGCCGCCGCCGATGATCTGGTACACGATATGGCAGTGGAGCTGTTGCCAGATC
>LXNI01001163.1_pt1 | contig 24781 bp, 20 predicted proteins | sample 809091 | NCBI WGS metagenome assembly LXNI01 (sample SAMN04870527, study PRJNA318959) | sponge metagenome | biome: 01000161; feature: marine sponge reef; material: water | host: Sarcotragus foetidus | place: Greece: Milos, Mediterranean Sea | collected 2013-05-29 | depth 5-7 m | reverse complement strand
AACAAGCGCTTCGACTTCTTCATCTTCCCCGGCCAGCGCCACGGCTTCGGGAACATGAGCAACTACTGGTTCTGGCTGCGCGCGGAGTACTTCGTGAAGCACCTGCTGGGCGACGATCAGTGGAACGTGGACATTCTGGAGTTGCAGGGGGATCAGCCGAAGGGGTAGGGGGCCTAATCCTGGAACCTGGGCGGGGCAGCTGCTGGCGCCGTCGTAGTGACCCGCAACCCCTGTGAACAGTTGTTGCGCGTATTGGATTCCGGGAGTTCAGGGTCCGCGCACAGGCCGAAATACGCGGGACCGACAGGCTCTGGCCATTCCGTGACCACCAAATGCAGGACAGCACTCTTCCCTGGGGGAAACGCGGCCAATCGGAAAGAGTGCATCTGACGGATCCGGTCGCTGGGTGTGATGACCGAGTCGCCGGACACCCGCAGCACGAAAAAGGTGGCCCCCGCATCGGCGTCGCCCTGATTGCGGGCCCTGAAGGTGAAGGAGGCCTCTCCGCCCTGAGCCACGGTCTGCGTATCCGGGGATGCTTCGGGGATCACCACGTCGGCAAGGGCGCCCTCGACCGTCACCGGGATCTCCTGAACCGCTGACAAGCCGTCGGGATCGGTAGCGGTCACCACAACGAAGAGTTTGCCCGCTTGCAGTCCGTGAACGGTCACTTCCAGACCCTCGACGGCTACAGTCGCGAGAGATGGCGCTGTAGCTTCCGCGCTGAAGGTCAGCGGGTCACCATCCGGATCGGAAAAGCACGGGACGAAGTTGACGGAGTGGCCCGCATCCACCGTCTGTGACGGCGTCGGGCATGGAAACGGGGGATTCCGCACGTCGCATGCGGTCGACAACAGCAGGGTGGCCGAGATCGTCACCCTTGCGATGCACACGCACTTCCGCTTGTTCATGAGTCACGGACACCCCAGCTCCCGCCAGCCCCGTTCGCACCCCAGCGCTCTGAGCGCCGCGGGGTCGCGCTCGGCGACCGGTCCCTTGCTGCCGCGCAGCACAATGGGAAGTTCGTCCGTGGGTGGGGGTGCGCGCCCGAATCCCGTCGCCCCCGTCCCCAGCGCCTCCAGGTTGGTGCACCCGGGGTCAAACCCCAACCCGCAGGCGCGTTCGAACTCTCCCGCTGCGCCCCGCAGGTCCCGGTCCATCTCGGCCATCAGGATGCCGAATTCGTTGCAGGCCCAGCCGGATCCGCGGTCGCAGTAGCTCTGTTGCATGATGCCGGTGTAGTCGCACGCCCGCTCGCTTCCCGCCTCGCAGGCATCGCGCCAGAACGGGTAGTATTGGCCGGGATGGTTGTCCCCCAGAGCGCCCGCAAAGCTCAGCGTGGCGAACACAGCGGCCCACAGTCCCACCGTCGCGACTCGCCGCCTCGTTGGCACCGCACCCTTCGCCGCCGCCCACGCGACACCCAGCCTGGGCGCGAGCGCGTCGGCCGCCTTGTCGAGGGTCGGCGCCAGGAGGTTCAGGATCGGCACCGGTAGCAGCTTGTCGTAGAAGGGCGGCGCGCCGACCGCGTTCAGCGCAAAGACGCTGACGATCACTCCCGTGCCGTACAGCACAGCGAAAAGAACGCGGCCCAACTCCGACCTCGGCGATGTCGCAGGATCGGTGAAGAGCAGGTGCAGACCCAGGAAGACCGCGATCGGGATGTACGCGTCGTAGAAGAAGTACTCGCCTGTAACCGCCAGATACGCGGCGCTGAAGCCCCAGATGGTGAGAACCGCGGGCATCGTCATCGTGGCCACGCCGAAGAGCAACTGTCCGGGGAGGGCCGCCAGGAAGATGATCAGGAAGATGTAGGGCGGGATGTACTGTGACTGGGCGATCTCCACCCCCAGGGTGATTCCGGTCGTGCCCGTGGCGATCAGCGCCAGAGACGCCACCGCCAGCGCAAACGCCGACGGGTTGAAGATGTGCCGCGAGCGCCCCCCGACCCGCCACTGAATGAACTCCTTGCCGACGTAGACCAGGACGATCATCGCCAGCTGCAGGAAGAACCACTCGAGATGGAACCACAGGAAGAGGTTCACGCTGAAGACCACTGGCACGGGCCCGAACCCGAGCGTGTGGCGGCCGTGACGCGTCCAGTTGAACAGCGCCTCGAGGGCGACTGCGAGAACCAGCTGGGCGAGGATGAACGGCGCGAACTCGTACACCGCGGGCACGAACCATCCCCACCATGCCAGCACCGTTCCCTGCGCCAGGAGCTGGACCCAGTGCGGCCTGATGGCCTGGAACTCGAGCACCAGGGCCTCTCCGGAACGGTGGCGTGATACCGCGAGCCAGACGGTCCACGCGAGAACACCCGCCGACGCTCCCGCGAATGCCCAGAACAGACCCGGTGTGGCCCGCGTCCCCGGGATCAGCAGATAGGCGGCCAGGACTCCGGCGATGGCGCCAGGCAACAGAAGGGGCCGCATCTCACGTACACCCCAGCTCACGCCAGCCCCGCTCGCACGCCAGCGCACGAAGCGCCTCCGGGTCTCGTTCGGTGACGGGTCCCTTGCTGCCACTCAGCACGATCGGCAACTCGGCCGGCGGTGGCCTCCCGCGCTCGAACGCCCCCGCTCCCTCAGCCAGGCGCTCGTCGCCGCCGGCCAGCATCTGCAGGTTGCCGCAGCCCGGTCCGTACTCCAACCGACAGGAAAGCTCGAATTCGCTGGCGGCGCCGACAAAGTTGCGGTCCAGCGCCACCAGGAGCACGCCGAACTCGTTGCACCCCCAGCCCGAGCCCTGGTCGCAGAAGTTCTGCAGCATGACCCCGGAGTAGTTGCACGCCCGTTCGCTGCCCGCTTCGCAGGCGCCGCGCCAGAAGGGGTAGTACTGGCCGGGATGGTTGTCGCCAACGCCCCCCGAGAAGCTCATCGCTGCGAACGTCGCGCCCCAGAATCCCACCGTCGCAACGCGCCGGCGCGCGCCCCCAGGCACTTGCAGCCGGCCCACCGCCGACAGCTTCTCACCCAGGCAGTTTGCCGCGCGGTCCAGCCGGGGCGCCAGCAGGTTCAGGATCGGCACCGGGAGCAGCTTGTCGTAGAAGTTGGGCGCGCCGATGGCGTCCAGAATGGCCGCGCTGGTGACGACTCCCGTGCCGTAGATCAGGCCGAAGAGGATCCTGCCGCCATCCGAACGTGGCGAGGTCGCCGGGTCCGTGAAGAGGAGGTGCAGCCCCAAGAAGACCGAAACCGGGATGAACGCGTCGTAGAAGAAATAGATCCCGGTCAGCGAATGGTACAGCAGACCGAACCCCAGGATAGTGAGCACCGCCGGCATCGTCATCATCGCCACGCCGAAGAGCAGCTGCGCGGGGACGGCCGCGAGGAAGATGACCAGGAACATCTGCGGCGGAATGAACTGGCTCTGCGCGATCTCGATCCCCAGCGTGATCTCCGTCGATCCGGTCGCAATGAGCGCGATGGCCGCCACCGACAGCGCGAGCGCCGACGGATTGAAGATGTGCCGCGAGCGACCGTCCAGCTGCCAGCGGATGAACTCCTTGCCGGCGTATACCAGCACCACCATTGCGAACTGGAAGAAGAACCACGCCCCGGTGAACCACAGGAAGAGGTTGACGCTGAAGATCACCGGGATGACGCCCAGTCCCGCCGCGTAGCGTCCTCGCCGCGTCAAGGCGAAGAGCCCCTCCACGGCGACCGCGAGCAGCAGCTGCGCCAGGATCATCGGAGCCCACAGTTGAACCATGTCCACGAACGTGCCCCACCATACCAGCAGCGCCCCCTGCGCCAGCGTCTGCATCCAGTGCGGCGTGCGGATCACCACTTCCAGCGTGAGTTCCTCTCCACTGTCCCGGCGCGACGCGAACAGCCATGCGGTCCAGATCAGGATCCCTGCCACGGCAGTGACGAAGGTCCAGAAAGCAGCCGGCTCGCCACGTACCGCCGGGTGGAACAGGAACGCCGCCAGCGCACCGGCGACCGCGCAAGGAAGGAGCAGCGGTCGCAACCCGACTATGGGTCGCACCTAAGGGCCTTTCGGGCGGCCCGGGTGCACTGTTGTGATTTCCACTGCGCCCGAGCGGCCCGCATCGCCGTAGCGGAAGAATGCGTCGCTTGGCGACAGGACACGGATGCTGCGGATTTCCTGGGGATTCTGGTTGAGCAGCAGCGCGGCCACGTCGGAAGGGAGGCTCGGCGGCTCCAAGCTTGCCATCTCCGTCATCGCCGGCGGCGAATACACGATGACCCCGTCCATCGCGAGAAGAGCCGGGCGGCAACCCGTGCCGAGGTCGAGCAACTCCTGTACGGAGGGCCTGCGCCGGGACGACTCGATGCAGAAGGTCACGCCACCGTGGCCCCCCGTCTGGCGAATCCGCAGTCGCGGCGGCGCCTTCGACCTCAGCACCTCGAGCAGCTTGTTGGTCCGCTCGGCGGCCTCGGCCACCGTCGCCGGCGAAATGAAGTCCGATCGGCGTCCGGTCAGCTCAGCCTCGCGTTCCGGTCCCGTCGCCGCCCGAACTTCGACACCCGGCAGAGCAACCGCCACCGGCGTCAGGCGCACCTCCCAAACCTCGCCGGGCACCACGCTAACCAGCTGCTCCACGGCCTCATAGCCGGGACGGTGCACCGAGACGACCAGCGCCCCGCGGGGCACCGCATCGAGGGCAAAATACCCAAGCTCGTCCGAAATGCTGCCGATATCGAGATCGGGCAGGTGCACGATCGCTCCGGCAACCGGCACCCCGGAGACGGCATCGAGGACCTCGCCCTCCACCCTGATCTGGGCGGATGCGCGGCCGGGATCGACCAGCAAGAGGCCGGGGGCGCTGCCGGCAAGCACCAGCCACGCCCCCGCGAAAAGGCCCAACCGCCCCCCGGGATCAAGCCACCGGAGGGCGGTTGCGACCATCGTCAATACAAGCCTCGCCCCTACACGCTGAAGCAGAGGCTGGAGACTTTCTCGTTCACCTGACACTCGTCCAGGGAAATCGGCATGCACGAGGCCCGGCGTGCGACCGTCGCCTCGTATACTACCCCGCCACCATCGAGGTGCGGGTGGTCCCAACGGTGCAGATCCCAGAGACGCCGGCCCTCGAGCCAGAGCGTAAGGTGCCGCTCCCGGTCGAGGATGTCCCAACCCGACATCGAAGTCATGTTGGCTCCACCGCCATCACCACCGGTGATCGAACCGATATTACCGTCTGACTCGAGCGGATCCAGTCCATGGTGTGCCCTCATCTCGTTGATCTTGGCCATCGCCCCGGCGAGGTCGCCCGCCATCAGCGCCGCCTCGGCCTCGATGAGACGCATCTCGGTGCCCTTGACGAGCGGAATGTCGTCGTCGCGGGTCGGATACTTGTCCTGGCGGAAGTGGATCGTCTGGCCGTCGGCCCCGTTGCCGCTGGGGCAACCACTGCCTTCAGCCGAGCAGTCCGTCCATGGCGTTCGCGGATCTCCCGCTCCCACGGTGCCGGCAAGCGTCATCCAGGCGGAGACCTCATGACGGCCGTGCGTCTCGTTCCATATCTGGCTGGTTTCCCTGCTGGAGTTGGACGAATACGCCGCGGCGAAGACGAAATCAGTCGGAACCTTGGCCGAGTGGGCAACCGCGTTCGAGAAGTCACCCAGACCCATGTACACCTGGGCCAGGCCGCCCTCAGCGGCGTTCACGATTTCGGAGTCTCCAGATGCGTTCTGGATCGCACGCTCCAACAGTGCGATCGCACGCCGGAACGCGGCGTCGCGTTCCATGGGGTCGCCCGTGTCAATCTCTCCTCCGGGACCCGGGTTTTCATCGTCATACGGCTGACTGAAGATCACCTGGCAGAAGTTCTCGCCGAACCAGCGGTTGGCGAGTCCGCCGAAGAGGTGGGCCCTGGCGGTCTCGGGATTCCCGTCAAACTGGTAGCCCTCGATGTTCCGCATCCGGATGAGTCCGGCCTCGGATACCCAGCGCGCACGCTGCACGCCGGCCCAGAAGCCGTTGGAATCTTCGGAATCAAAGAGGCCTCTCCGGTACCGTCCCGTCGAGAAGTAGCTTCCCGACCCGACGATCTCGTCGGACAGGCGGGCGGTGGTGAAGGAAAGGTCGTCGTAGGACGCCGAGAAGTCGGCGGACATGCCTGTTACGAGCGACCTGACGCCCTGCGCGGTGTTGAGGTCGTCGTCCAGAATCCGTCCAGGGTTCTTGACGTCGAAGATGCTCTCGTCGCAACCGGTTGTCGCCACGGCCGCCACAAGGGCGCCCATGAACAACCGGCGTGTCTTTATCGTTTTCATTTGGTCCTTATCTCCCCCGGTTAGAAATCGACCTGAACCGACAGCAGGAAGCTGCGCATCGGCGGCAGGTTGTAGTACTCCTGCCGGAAGAGCACTTCGGCAGACCCGTCCTCGAAGGCCTCGGGATCGACGCCCTCGAAGTCGGTCATGGTGAACAGGTTCCTGCCCTGGAGCCGGACCGTGGCCGAGCGAATGGTTGCAGGAAGGAAGTTTTCCGGCACCCGGTAGCTGAGCGACGCCGAGCGGATCTTGAAGAAGTCCGACGGCTGCGTCCACATGCCGTAGCGCACGACCGAAGGATCGCAGAGCGCGCGCTCACCCGCCGTCAGCGAGCTGCGCTGTCCGGCGGCGATCGCATCGAAGGTGGAACGGCACAGAGGCCACACCTGCCGACGGGTGTTCTGATACGCGGTTCCCGAAGAGAGCCACATGCCGCCCATCCCCTCGCCAACGACGTCGAGCGTGAGGCGCTGCGACAGCGTCATCGTGCTGCTGATGCCATAGGTGTACTTCGGGGTGGTGGAGCCGAGGCAGTGCTCGGTGTAGCTGGGCGCCGCGACTTCGTCGGGATTCTGCACGCGGTCGTGACAGAACGCCGGGAGCGGGAAGTAGACCATCTCGCCGGGCGTGCAGCCCTGGCCGATGTAGCCGTTTCCGTCGAATGTCACGCCGTTGGACAGCTCGCTGGTGCACTCGATGGGCGCCCGCACATAGTTCCGCCAACCGATGTTGATGCTCTCCAGGTCGCCCAGGTCGATGACCCGGGACTCAGCGGTGGAAAGCCGGAGCCCGACATCCCACCCCACGGTGTTGGTCGCGAGCACTGTCACGTTCACGAACGCCTCGTGACCGGCGTTGGTCACCTCACCGACGTTCTCGAGCTGCGTCCCGACAAAGCCGCCCGACGGCAGCTGAGTGACCGGGATGAGAGCGTCGAAGGTGCGCTGGCTGAAGTACTGGTACTCGAAGGCGACACGGTCGCCGAAGGTTGTGCCCTCGAAGCCGGCCTCCCACTCGCGTGTCCGCTCGGGACCCAGTACCGCGTTGCCCAGGTTGTCGGGCGTGACGCCGGGCTGGCCGTTGTCACCCGCGACCGACGCCCACGTGCGTGCTGCGTCGAAGAGCCCGGGCGCCTTGCCGGATTCGCCGAACGCGCCGCGCAGCTTCAGGGTGCCGAAACCGGTCGGGAAAAAGGATTCATCGGAGATCACGTACGAGAAGGAGCCCTTCGGGTAGGTCTCGAGTCCGAAGTCCTGCCCGAATGCGGAGTGCCCGTCAACGCGCAGGCCACCGGTCAGGAACAACCTGTCGCCGAATCCTACGACCTCCTGCACGAAGAATCCGCCGCTGGTGACCGTGCTGTTGACCTCGAATGCTTCCGTGATCGCGCCCGACTGAAGGATCTTGGCGCCGGGGCCTGCGAAGTCGTCGCCGAAACCGTTGGTGCCGGTTACGAAGTCGTTGTAGAGCTGGCCGCCGAGGGACAGTGAGGAAGACACGCCGAAGAGGTTGCGGTTGTATGTCCCCGCGTAGTCGAGCGTGAGTTTCCGGAAGGTCCGCTCGTCGGTTTCCCGATTGCCGCCCTGAACATAGAAATAACCCCAGGGACGCTCCTCGAAGTACTCGTTGCGGACCCAGTCGATTCCTGCGTTGACGCGGTGGTTCATCCCGTCCATCGGGTTCCACAGGATGTTCATGCCGCTCGTGAAGTGGTCGTTGATGTTGGAGATGTCCATGTCGAGGAGCTTGCCGTCCTCGTCGTTGGTGTAGTCGGAACCGCCGCGGAATACGTTCAGCAGGAGCCCCTCGGCGTTGTTGCCGTCGGGGACCCAGGTCACGCTCCTGTGGGCATAGAAGGTGTTGAACCGGATATCCAGATCCTCGGCAGGGGCAAAGGAGAAGTTGCCGCGCATGTTCCAGGACTCCTGGCCCTGCGTCGGGCGCTCCACGCCATTGTCGTTCACGCCCGTGTCGAACACGCCCTCTTCGGCACCCCAGCGGGCGGACATGAAGTAGTTCATGCGCTCCGCGCCGCCCCGGACCGACAGGTTGTAGCTCTGCAGCGAGCCGTTCTTCAACCACGAACCGCTGGCGGGACAGCTCGGATCGGCCGGAAACTGGGAGTCTCCGCCCGGGAAGTTGCCGTCACCGGTGAAATTGCAGTTGTTCATCCCGAGACCGGTTGGATTGACGTCCGGCGACGGACCGATGTGGCCCAGCGTGTTCACGCCCTGGTCGATGGTCAGAGACCAGGCCGGAGCACCGGCGACTCCACGCTTCGTGAAGATCTGGATTACTCCGCCGGCCGCCTCGGTCCCGTACAGGGTGGTGGCCGCCGCGCCCTTGATCGTCTCGATCCGCTCGATATCGGCGGGGTTGATGTCGTCGAAGGGATTGGTCTGCTGGTTGGCTTCGTCCGAGTGGATCAGGCCGCGCTCGCGGATCCTGACGCCGTCCACGTAGACCAGCGGTGAGTTGCTGAACGACACCGAGTTGTTGCCGCGGAGCTTGATCGTCGAGCCGGCGCCGACCTGGCCGCCGTTGTCCAGCACGGTCACGCCGAGGGCGCGGCCCTGCAGGATGTCCGCCACGTTCGTGAGCGGCGCTGACTGGAAAGCCTCCTCGTTGAGCTGGCTCACCGAGTTGCCGATCTCGCGCCGTCTGGCGGCACCGGCCGTTCCAGTCACGATGACGCCTTCAAGGCTGATCGCCTCGGAGCGCAGCGAGAAGTCCTGGATTGTGGCGTCGCCGGCGGTGACGGTAACCTCTGCGGTCAAGGCGGTGTAGCCGATGTACTGCACCTGTACGGTGTGTGTACCGGCGGGGACGTTCTGGAGCAGATACCTGCCCACGTTGTTGGCCAGAATCCCGATGTTGAGTTCGGGGATGGCGACCTGGGCGCCCGGGATCGGTTGCCCGTTGGCCGCGCTTCGCACCGCGCCTGTGACGGTACCGGTCTGCGCCAGCGCGGGCGCCTGGACCGTACCGATCAGAACGGCGGCGGCGAGAAGCGGGAGGGCGATCCGGCCGGACGCCCTGCTGATGCTTCCTGGTGACATAATGCCTCCATCATGAGGGGAAAAAAACGGTGACGCAGTCGTGCGTCGCCGAAACAACCTTCCGGACAGTGGTGTTTTGCGCAAGTTGCGGGCGATTCCGGTGACTTCCACGGCGTGCTAGCGACCTATCGGGATGACGATTCTCATTCCGGGCACCAACTGGTCGGTCAGATCGTCGTCGGGATTGGGCCCGGAGTTCTCCTGTCCTTCGAACCCGAGGTAGGCGAGCACGGCCGTGCCCCCGACCAGCGCCGCCGACAGAAGGATGCTGCGCCCGTGGCTCGCGTCCTTCCGTTCCAGCGCCACAATCGACTCCAGCGGCACTCGAACCTGACTGTGCGCGGTTGGACTCGTGAGCAGGAAGGTTGCCGAGTCCGTACTGAATTCGACGAACCGGCCGTTGATGAACCCCTGATTGCCGCTGGCGAAGGCGATGTGCCTGGCCAGTTCCTCCGGGGCCAGCCGCAGGCGGACCCGCTGTTGCGCCGGCAGTTCCTCGATCCGGGCTTGCTGGTATGTGGCGCAACCGGTTCCGAAGAGGAAGACGGCGAGAAGGACTGCCGGGCGGCCGGGAAGTCTCTGCATCAGGTTCGTGAATCGCGACATCGGGAAACGGGTCTGGCGTGAGTGGTGCCTGGGCTTACGCATAATCTGTCACTTTGTGGCCATACGTAAAACAGGCGACTCGCTTTCAGTGTTACTGACCACCCGCACCCCGCCCCTCACGACCCCGCCCTCGATTCGGCCTCGACCTCCTCGAAGACGGTGCCGGGATCGTCCAGCAGCGGCGCCTCCGCCCCCTTCAGGTAGCGGTCGAAGAAGGCCACCGTCAGCGCGTTGATGATCTCGTAGCCGCGCTCCGGCTCGATCCCCGGCGACGCCCCCGGGATGAACAGCACCAGGTCCGAGAAGCTGCCGTGATTCGACCCGGCGATGGTAAGGTCGTACCAGTCGCCGGTCGAGGCCGCCTTGAGGCCCGCGTCGGTCTCCCGCACGTCGGCCATGAGGCGCTCGATCGCGTCGTTGTAGGCAGCGATCGAATCCGGATCCTCGAAGGGCGGCGTCTCGGCGGCCGTTTCGCCGTGCATGAGCATGAAGGGCCGGGTGGTCCCCTGCGTGGGGGCGACCCCGAAGAGCTGGCCGTCGTGGTCGATCGCCGCCTTCACCCGCGCGTCGACGGCGCTCATTTCGATCGAGTTGGCGCCGCCGAAGGACCACCCGTACATCCCGATGCGTTCGAGATCCAGGCGCCCCGCGAAGGGGCCGTCGCCCGCATTCAGCATCTCCAGCTGGTCGATCACGAAGGCCGCGTCGGCGTTCCATTGGGGGAAGACGTGCTCGTCGAGGTAGTCCCAGCTGCCCACCGCGTCGCTGTACAGGTCGCCGGTGGGCTGGGGGAAGGTCAGCGTGTCCGGGACCACCGACGAGCCGTCCGGCAGGAACTGTGTCTTGTTGAAGCCGTTGTGGCCCATCGAGACCACGACGTACCCGTGGCTCGCCAGCTCCTCGGTGGTGAAGGTGCTGGTGAAGCGTGTCCAGCTGCCGCCGTGGCTGTAGACCAGAACCGGAAACGGGCCGGGCGCGGGCGCCGCATCCTGAATCGCGTTGGTGCGGACGTGGGTGACCGGGACGAAGTCCTCGCCATCGCCGAACTCCGCCATGTCCGCCACGTACATGGCGCCGCCCTCGCCCGCGTCGTCGGTGGGATACCACACCCGCACCGCGACGGAGCGCAGGTCGTCGGGGTCGCGAGTGAAGGTCTCGGGGCGGCTCTCGTCGGTCCATCGGTACTCGGTCATCCCGATCGCGTGGGGGCCTGTGGGCGGCGCGAAGGGCCGTTCGGGGATTTCGGGCGGGACGCCGACATCGCCCTCAGGCGGCGCGTAATCGCCTCCGCATGCGAGGGTGAGCAGCGCCAGGACGGGTATGAGCCTCTTCATTGGGCTCCTCCCGGCGCCGCGGGAAAGGCCTCTGCCCCGGGCAGCGGCGCGCGCAGCCGCACGAAGAGCAGGTTGCGGACGCGGCCGCCGCCGATGCGCAGCCCGGTCACCACACCACCTGCGCCGCGTTCGAAGCGCACCTCGCGCATCCACCAGTTGTCCGTGGCGAACTCGTCGGGGGAGCGCGGCTGCAAGACGATCGCACCGTGGCGGATGTGGTGCGCGACGAGCCCGTCGCCTGCCGCCTCGATGTGGTAGAGGGCGTCGAGTTCGGGGCTGTAGTAGCTGCCGGCGTATCCCGCAAGCATGGCGGGACTGGGTGTCTCCGGTGGTTCGGCGTCGGGAGCCGCGGGGGGCGCGCCGCCCTCGTCCTCTTCCTCCCCTTCCGGGAAGACGCCGGCGAGCACGACCTCGGCAACCTGGCGCGCGCGGCCGCCCGGATTCCCGTTGGCCACGTTGGTGAGGACCACCACGCCGACGTTGGCCTCGGGGTACCAGTTGACCTGGGTGCGGAAGCCGGCGTCGCCACCCGAGTGGCCGATGGTGCGCATGCCGCGGTGCTCGCCGAAGATGACGCCGTGGGCGTAGGGGATCGTGTCGCCGTTGTTGAGGATGCCGCGGGTCTTCATCGTCGCCATGACCTCCGGGCCGCCGACGGTTTCGTGGCGGAAGTTGTCGAGCCAGCGCGCGAGGTCGTCCGCGGTGGTGAAGAGGCTGGTGGCGCCGGCGTTGGCGTAGCTGAGGACGGACTTGGTGTAGCGCGGGCGGGCCTCCTCCGAGCCGTCTCCGTCCGCGGGAACGGGGGCATAGGAGTAGGCGCGACCCGGGACCATGTGCTGATGGTCGTCGTGGAAGTGCGTCCGGGTCATGCCGAGCGGCTCGAAGATGCGCTGCGCTGTGAACTCGGGGAAGGACATGCCGCCGGCGGCTGCGACGGTCTGCGCCATCAGCGTGTAGCCCATGTTGGAGTACAGGTACTCCGAGCCCGGCACGAAGTTGAGCTCGCGCTGGCGGGCCATGAGGCCGACGATCTGCTCGGTCGTGATGACGTCGTCGAGCCGCCAGCCGGAGATGCCCAGCAGCTGCCACTGGTCGCGGATGCCGCTCGTGTGGTGAACCAGTTGGCGGACGGTGGTGGGGTACTCGAACTCGGGGACGTAGTCGAGGTGCTGCTGGACGGGGTCGTCGAGCCCGAGCGCGCCCTGGGCGGCGAGCATTGTGACCGCCATCGCCGTGAACTGCTTCGACACCGAGGCGACGTGGAAGACCGTGGCGGGCGTGACGGGGACGCCGTGCTCGATCTGGGCGTAGCCGTAGCCGCGCGAGTAGACGATGTCGCCGTCCCGGATGACCGACACCGACGCGCCGGGAGAGCCGGGGCGGTCGAGGTCGGCGAACACCGCATCGATTCCGCGCGCGACGGACGGATCGACCGGGCGGTCGGGCGCGCAGGCGAAGAGCAGGGTGGCCGCGCCTGCGAGGGCTGCGACGAGGACGCCGCCCATTCCTCTGCCGCGCGCGCTCATCTCCACGCCTCCACGATGTCCTGCGCGATCATTCCCAGCGTCTCCTCGAGCTCGAAGAAGCTGCCCGTGCTCTGGTTGGTGAACACCGAGATGATCGTGGGGCCGCCTTCATAAAGGAGAATGCCCACGTCGTTTCCGGCGTACGGTGGCCAGTCGCCCGTCTTGTGCGCCACGGTGACGCCCTGGAAGCGAACCATGCGCGGCAGTCGCGTTGTATAGAATTGATTGGCCATGATGCCAACCATCTCGTCGCTGGCGGCCTGATCGGCCAACTCGCCTTGCAGAATCTGCTCCAGCAGGCGCCCCATCTCCCTCGCCGTCGTGCGCCCGAGCCAGATCGTGGAGTCCCCCTCGATCCCGAAAAAGCGCTCGGCCGACCCCTCGTCCGACGGGAAGCCGCGCTCGAAGACTTCGCGCTCGGTGAGCGACGCGTTGGCGGGGTCGGTGCGGATCCAGGTCTCCAGAAAGAGCCGGTGCGTGGTGTGCTTCAGACGCGTCTGCTCGTAGCCGTTCGCCGCGAGCATCTCGTTCACCCGGTCCATGCCGACGAGGTCGATCACCATGTCGGTCGCGGTGTTGTCCGACGTGATGATCATCTGCGTGACCAGCCCGCGCAGCGTCGGATTCAGCCCGGGCGCGAACGTCTGAATCAGCCCGCTGCCACGCCGCATGTCGTCCGCACTCACAGTGTGGCGCGCGTCCAGGTCGAGGCGCCCCTCGGCGTGGTCCTGAAACGCCCTCACCATGATCGGAATCTTGATCACGCTCAGCGTGTTCATGGGAAGGTCGGGCCGGACAGCGATTTCGCGCCCCGAGGGGATGTGCTTGGCCCACAGCGAACTGGTCGCGTCGAGGGTGGCGAGGCTGGCTTCGACGCGTGCGGCGAGGTCGTCGGCTGCGATGGCGGCGTCGGCAGCTCCGGCGGCGCCGTTGCCATCGGGCGCGTCCGCGGATGGGACACACGCCGGAAGCACCAGTGCACAGGCCATTAGAAGGAGAAGGAGGGAGGGCGACCGTTCGGCCGCGGGAAGTGCCGGACGCATGGGATGTCTCCTGCTGCGGGTACGGGGGAAGGACATAGTCGGAAGCGCGCTGCGGGCGGGCAAGCGCCTGGCATCCGGGCGGACCGCCGTTTGGAACCGCCATCTGGGACCGCCCTTTGCGAGCGGGCCTCCAGTGCGGCAGCTTGGGCATGTGAACCATTTCACAATCAGGCGCCAGCCAGGAGCCCTTCGATGAAGAACGACGTTGCAGCCGCGCCCCGGCCCGAACGACCAGGCTCGACCGCGCACCGCACCCCCACGCCGACGGGTTTGACCCTTCTCGCGGCCACCCTTCTCGCCGCCTGCACGGCCCCCATCGGCGCGCAGGAGGCCGACCCCGGCGCCCCGGCCGCCGCCCGCCTCGTGATCCTCGGCACGGGAACACCCAACGCCGACCCCGATCGCTCCGGCCCGGCACTGGCCGTGGTGGCGGGCGGCCACGCATATCTCGTCGATGCCGGCGCGGGGATCGTTCGCCGCGCGGCCGCGGCCGCCCTCAAACACGGTATCGACGCCCTGGCAGCTTCCCGGCTCGACCGCCTCTTCATCACCCATCTGCACTCCGACCACACCGTCGGGCTCCCCGACGCGATCTTCTCGCCCTGGGTGCTCGAGCGCCTGGAACCCATCCGCATCTTCGGCCCGCCCGGTACGGCCACCATGGTCGATCACGTCCAGGCCGCGTGGCGGGAAGACGTCCACATGCGTCTCTTCGGCCTCGAGCCGCACGACTACAACCCCGACGCCTACCAGTCTCCCGTCACCGAGACCACCGGCGGGCCGATCTACGAAGACGAGAACGTGCGCGTCACCGCCATTCCCGTGCTGCATGGGTCATGGCCCCATTCTCTCGGCTACCGCTTCGAAGCCGGCGGCCGCACGATCGTGATCTCGGGAGACGCGCGCCCCAGCGAGTCATTGGTGGATGCCTGCAACGGCTGCGACATCCTCGTCCACGAGGTCTATTCGGCCGAGGCCTTCACGCAGCGCCCGCCCGAGTGGCAGGCCTACCACGCGGACTCGCACACCTCGACCGTGGAGCTGGCCGATATCGCAACCCGGGCCCGCCCGGAACTCCTGGTCATGTACCACCAGCTCTACTGGGGCGCGACGGACGAGGACCTGCTCAGGGAGATCCGCGAGGCCGGGTACACGGGCCGCGTGGTGTCGGCGGCCGATCTGGACGTGTACTGAGCCGGGAAAACACTAAACAATAATATTTAGCATTGTCGGTCGGCTCGTCTAAGCGTGCAATAACCGAACATATACCGAATTGTGGTGTATAAGAGGGTGGAACACTAACAGACCACCGCAGCCACTCCGGGAACACACGAATATGTCCGCCGACTCAGCCGCCCTTGCCTCAGCCGACTCAGCCGCGCCAGCCTCAACCACCCCAGCCCCCACCCACTCCACCACCCCCCCCTCAGCCGCCCCGGCCGCACGTGCCCCATTTGCGCCTGCCCCTTCCGAGCCAGCGCTTCACCAGCCAGCCCCACCCTCCCCCGACCCCGGCATCGACCCCCTCGGCGACGAGATCGCGTTGCTCTGCGCCCACATCAACGCCGCCACATACAAGCTTCTCTGCCTGCTTGCGCGCTACGACGAAGAGGGACACAGGGAAGGATTCCGCTCCTGCGCCCACTGGCTCTCCTGGCGCACCGGCATCTCGATCGGCCCGGCCAGAGAGAAGATGCGGGTCGCCCGCTGCCTCCCTTCCCTGCCCCTCATCTCCGGCGCCCTCGCCAAGGGAGAGATCTCGTATTCGAAGGTCCGGGCGCTGACCCGGGTCGCCACCGCTGACGACGAGGCCGATCTTCTCACCTTCGCCCGTCACGGCACCACCGCTCACGTCGAGCGGCTGGTCCGCCAGTGGCGGCGCCTGGATCAGGGCGTGGACTCGCTGGCCGCCCGCAATGAGCGCCGGGGCCTGTCGCTGTGGCTGACCGACGACGGCAGCTACCACCTGCGCGGCCGGCTCACCCCGGAGGTGGGCGCGCTCCTGCTCAAGGCGCTCGAGGTGGCCGAAGACCAGCTCTACCGGGCCGAGCGCGAAGCCGGACGCGAGCACAAGACCTCGGCGACCCAGCGCCGCGCCGACGCCCTGGGGCTGTGGCTGGAAGAGCAGGTCGAGCCGCAGGTGCAGCTCGTGATGCACTCGTTCGAGGACGGGGGGGAGAAGGTAGAAGAGCCTGCCTCGCTGGTCACGGAAGACGGCTCGGGCGTTTCAGCTGAAACGTCTTTGCGGCTCGCCTGCGATGCGGAGGTCGTGCCCATCAAGCGGGGCGGGGACGGCACGGTGCTCGACATCGGGCGCCGCAAGAGGACCGTGGACTGGCGGCTGCGCAAGGCGCTCGAAGCCCGCGACGGCGGGTGCCGCTTCCCCGGGTGCGGATCGCGCATGCGCACCCATGCCCACCACATCACGCCGTGGGCCGAGGGCGGGGAGACCAACATGAACAACCTCGTGCTGCTCTGCCCCTTCCACCACCGGGCGGTACACGAGGGGGGCTGGCACGTGGAGATGGACGAGCGGGGAGTGCCCGGCTTCTTCAATCCCCTGGGTGCGCGCATGCCCGTGGCGCCCGCGGCTCCGGATGTCAGCGGACTGGTGCCCCGCGAGACCCAAGCCGATCTGCCGGTGGAGCCCCCGGCACCCTCGACGCCAGACTTCGGGCTGGCCCACTGGCATGGGCAGCACCGCATCGACGCCCCGACCGGGAGTACGCTGTGGCAGGGCGAGCGCCTCGACTTGAACTGGGCGCTGGAGTGGTTCCTGACATCCTAAACATTATTGTTTAGTATTATCCGCCCCCGGCGCCGGATCCGCGTCCTTCAGCTGCATGATCCGCCTCACCATGCGGTCTCTCCAGGCCGCAAGCGCCGCCACCGCGCCCTCGCCGTACATCGCCGTCGTCCCTTCGGCGATCGCGTCGATGACGCTCTCGCTGAAATCGGGAGCATGGTCGAGATCCTTCCAGATTGCGCGATAGGCGTCGCCGTACATGCGGAAGTAGCTGCCGGCGCCGCCATCCGCGTTGGCGTGGGCGGTCCCCAGCGGGCCCATCAGCGCCCAGCGGAGGCCGAGCCCGTCCCGCATGACGATGTCGACGACCTCGGGTGAAGCCACTCCCGTGCCGACGAGCGAGACCGCTTCGCGCATCACCGCGGCCTGCAGTCGGTTGAGGACGAAGCCGGGTGCGAAGCGGTCGAGCACGACCGGGGCCATGCCGGCGCGGCGGAGGAGCGCCAGTGTGGAGGCCGTGACGTCCGGGTGGGTGCTCGCGCCCGCGAGGACCTCGACCAGCGGGATCACATGCGGCGGGTTGACCGGGTGCGCCACGATGCAGCGGGCCGCGCCCGGAAGTCCCTTCGCGATCACCGTCATGTCGTTCGCCGAGGTGGAGCTGCCCAGCACCACGTCGGGGGCCGCAGCCGCGTCCAGCACCCGGTAGATGGCCTGCTTCGCCGCGATGGCCTCGGGGCCGCTCTCCTGCACGTAGGCCGCGCCGTCGAGCGCCTCCTCCAGGGTCTCGCAGCGCGTGATCCGGCGCTCTTCAGCCTGGGCCTCGGTGAAGGTGTAGAGGCCCAGGTGGACGTCCTCCGCCGCCGAGGTGCGGGCCCACGCCACCGCGCCCGACACTTGCCCGGGGTCGGGATCGAACACGCGGGTCGAAAATCCCGCGCGTGCAAACACGCGAACCCAGCTCCTCCCGATCACACCCGTGCCGACGACGGCGACCGTGCCGGGCGACGTGGAGCTGGACGTGGACGCGACGGACATGGCGGTTCCTTCCCGGCGTTTGCAGCGAGGACTGGTGGTGCTCCCCTCGCGCATGCGCCTGCAGACGTGAATACTGAAATGACAAGCCCACACTACACGGGGACGTCGGGCTTGTCACACACATCTTCTACACGGACCCAGGCCCGATGCCCAACCTCGACGACCGATGGAACCACGCCGACGCCTTCGAGTACCTGGCGCGGGTGGGCCGGATGCCGCCGACCATCATCTGCGTCGCCTGCAACGGCGGGATCCAGGGCAAGGAGTCGAATCCGAACCTGCCCGAGACGCCGGAAGAGATCGCCGAGTCCGTGGCGGGCGCCTACGAGGCCGGCGCGTCCATGGTCCATGTTCATGCGCGGCAGGCCGAGTTCCCCACCCGGCCGGCGGTCACCACCGAACGCTGGCTCGAGGTCAATGCGAAGATCCGCGAGGCCTGCCCGAGCATCATTATTAACGACACGACGGGCGGCGGCCCCGGCATGACGAATGAGGAGCGCCTGCAGTGCCTGGACGCGCGGCCCGAGGTCGCGTCGCTGAATCTGACGCCGGATATGAGCCGCTTCCGGATCCCGGCCCGGCCCGCGCCGCTGCCCGATCCACGCCCCGAGATCATCTACGACGAGTGCCTGCCCTTCTCGTACCACCAGATCAAGCACTTCGCCACCGAGATGAAGGCCCGCGGGATCAAGCCGGAGCTGGAGACCTACCACCCGGGCGGTGGATGGGTCATCCGCTACCTGATCGACGAGGGGCTGGTCGAGAAGCCGTACTGGATTCAGACGGTCATGGGGTACCAGACCTCGAGTCTTCCCACCGTCGACAACGTGCTGCAGATGATCCGCGAATTTCCCGAGGACACGGTCTGGCTGACTTCCGGGATCGGTCCCCACCAGATCCCGATGACGACGCTCGCCACCATGCTCGGCGGGCACGTCCGGGTGGGACTGGAGGACAACGTCTACTACCGGCGCGGTGAAAAAGCGAAGAGCAACGCCCAGCTCGTGGAGCGCGCGGTGCGGATCATCCACGAGCTCAACCGCGAAGTCGCCACCCCCGCCCAGGCGCGTGAAATGCTGAACCTCTCTCCAACTCCGACTGCATATGATTGACCGACGCCCTTTCCCGACCGACCGGCGCCCCCTCGCGGCCCTCCTGGCAATCGCCCTCCTGACGGCCGCATGCGGCCCTGCGGACTCCGGCTCGGAAGCGGGCGCCCCCGCCTCCTCCGGAGATGTCGAAGGCCCCTTTCCCCGCCCCGAAGGCACCTACGAAGTCCGCCTCGACCCCACCCACATGGTCCCGATGCGAGACGGCGCCCGGCTCGCCACCGACTTCTACTTCCCCGAAGGCGCCGAGGAGCCCCTGCCGGTCATCCAGATCCGGACCCCGTACGGGAAACTGCCGCACCGGCGCGAGCACTCGGCGGCCCGCTGGTTCGCGAGCCACGGGTTCGCCGTGGCAGTCCAGGACATGCGCGGCAGATACCAGTCCGAAGGCGAGTATTTCGTGTCGCGCGACGACCGCCGCGACGGCTACGACATGGTCTCCTGGCTCGCCGGGCAGCCCTGGTCGAACGGCCGCATCGGCACGTACGGGTGCTCGTACCTGGGCGAGAACCAGATGCAGCTCGCCGCCACCCGCAATCCCAACCACGCGGCCGCCCTCCCCCAGGCCGCCGGTGGCAGCCTCCGCTACTTCGGCCTCTACTTCGGCGGCGCCACCGAACTGGCCGCGAGCCTCGGGTGGTTTCGCGGCGCCGGCAGCAAGGTCTTCTACCGCGTCCCGCCCGGCACACCCCGCGACGTGATCCTCCAGGTCGAGGAGATGATCAACCCGGCCCCGAGCCCCGGCGAACTCGACTTCCAGTCCGCGTGGCGCACGCTGCCCTACATCGACATGCTGAAGGCCGCCGGCGCCCCGCCCACCGACTTCGAGGACTTCATCTCGCACGAGCCCGGCGACCCCTGGTGGGACCACATCGGCTACGTCACCCCCGAGGACCGCTTCGACGTCCCCGCCCTGCACGTCAACTCCTGGTACGACCTGGGCGTCTCGGAAACGCTCAAGCTCTTCAACCTCCTCAGCGACAACGCCGAGTCGGACCGCGCCCGCGACAACCAGTACGCGATCATCTCCCCGACCGACCACTGCACCTCCGAGATCGCGACCTCGCGCACGGTCGTGGGCGAACGCGACCTGGGCGACGCCCGCCTCGACTACTGGAACATCTACCTGCGCTGGTTCAACCACTGGCTCAGGGACGGCGGCGAGGGCGATTTCGACATGCCGCACCTCCAGTACTATCTGATGGGCGCCAACGAGTGGCGCTCGGCCGACACCTGGCCCGTCGAGGGCACCGAGTTCCGCCCCATGTACCTGCACAGCGGCGGCAGCGCCAACACCCGCGACGGCGACGGCCGCCTCTCCTGGGACGCCCCCACCACCGACCAGCCCCCCGACGTCTTCACCTACGACCCCGACGACCCGGTCCCCACCATCGGAGGCCCCGTGTGCTGCACCGGAACCGCCGACGCCCCGGCCGGCGGCTTCGACCAGTCCGCCGTCGAGGACCGCGACGACATGCTTGTGTACACCTCCGAGCCGCTCACCGAGGGAATCGAGGTCACCGGCCCCATCGAACTCGTCCTCTACGTGTCCTCCGACGCCCGCGACACCGACTTCGTCGCCAAGCTGGTGGACGTCCAGCCCGACGGCACCCCGATCAACGTCCAGGAGGGCATTCAGCGCGCCCGCTACCGCGAGGGCTACGGCCGTAAGGTCTGGATGGAGAAAGACAAAGTGTACGAAGTGCGTATGGACTTGCAGGCAACGGCGAACCACTTCCTGCCCGGACACCGCATCCGCCTCGAGGTCACCTCGTCGAGCTTCCCGCGCTGGGACCGCAACCTGAACACCGGCGGCAACAACTACGACGAGACCGACTGGGTGGTCGCACGCAACGCCGTGCACCACGCGCCCGGGCAGGAGTCCCACGTCGTGCTGCCCGTTGTCCCCCGAGAGGAGCAGTAGCGTGATGGGATTGAGAGGATTGAGTATGAAGGGCGGCCTTGGGGGAGCGGCCATGCTGCTCACCCTGGCCGGAGGGCTCTCCTGCGCCTCGGCGGGTGAAGGGCCGACAGCCTCACGCGGCCGGGGCGACATCACCAGCGAGGAAATCCAGGCCACTTCGGTGGACGACGCGATGGAGGTGATCAGCCTTCTCCGGCCCCAGTGGATGCGGGGCCGCTCGGCAGGCGCCACCATCGTGATCAATGGTCAACGCAGCACCCGAGACCGTCTGGCCACGGTGCCCGTCGGCTCGATCGTGCGGATCGAGTTCATGTCGGCAGCCGACGCCACCACCCGCTTCGGGACGGGGTTCTTCGACGGGGCCATCGTGGTGACGCTGCGATAGCGGCGCGCCCAGGTCAGCTGCAGCCCGCGAAACGGAGGAGTTGGGCGATGAGACGGAAGACACTGACAACGCAGGTCGGTTTTCTCGCAGCCGCGACGCTGTTCGCCCTCGGCGGAGGCGTTGCGTGCGCTTCCTCGGGAGAAGGCGGACTGTCCACCCGGGGCAGCGGCGACATCACGCGCGAGGAACTCGAAGCCACTTCCGTGAACGACGCGATGGAGGCAGTCGTCCTGCTTAGGCCGCAGTGGCTCAGGGCGCGTCCGGCCCGAACCCCCAACGATCCGATACCTGTCGTGGGGGTGGTGATCGACAACATGGCCCGCGCCACACGTGAAGATCTGGCTCAGCTTTCCATCGGACAGGTGGAGCGGATCGTCTTCATGAACGCGGCGGACGCCACCATCCGGTTCGGCACCGGACACACGGGCGGAGCCATCGTCGTCACAACGCGGAAGTAGCAGGCCGTTGCCCCGAAGGGGACCGATGGCTAGAATGCGCACGCTAAAATGGCGACATTACTAAGCCTTCTTCGTTTCGTGCCAACAGCCTTCGGGCGAGGACAATGACGCGGCTTACCACAGGTCACTCTTCCACCACAATCCGCGCTGTCGGTCTCATTGCGATCGCGATGATCGCAGGGGGATGCAGCGGGCCCGCTCCCGGCATCGCCCGGGGCGAGATGCTGTTCGACACCTGCGCTCCCTGCCACGGCGACGAGGGGGCCGGCGACCAGGAACTCGGCGCCCCGGCCATCGCGGGGGCCGCCGACTGGTACATGACCTACCAGATCGAGAAGTTCCAGGAAGGCGTGCGCGGGTACCACTACACCGATGCCGAGGGGCTGCGCATGCGGCCCATGTCGAGGGCGCTGTTCGCAGACCGCGGGGACATCGAATCGATCGTGGACTATGTATTCAGTCTTCCGATCCCCGACCCCGCGCCCACCGCCGAGGGTGACGCCGAGGCCGGCGAAGCCGAGTACGAAGCGCTGTGCTCGAACTGCCACGGCGTCGACGGCCGTGGAATCGATTCTCCGGTTCCGGAGCTGCGCGCTCCCTCGGTGCTGCACCTCAACGACTGGTACATCGCCTCGTCGCTGAGGAAGTATCGGGACGGGGTGCGGGGAGCCGTGCCGGGTGACGGAGCAGGCGCGGTGATGCGCGGCCCCATGGCCGGCATGTCCGACGAGCGGATCGACAACGTGACCGCCTACATCATGACGATGCAGCGCCTGCCGCGCCGGATCCCCGGCCCGCCGCCGGAGCCGCTTCCGGAGCTGATCGTGGACGCGTCGATCCTGCCCGAAGGAGTTACCGTGGACATGGCCCGCGAAGGCCAGGAGATCTTCCACGGCGACGGCATCTGCGTCACCTGCCACCTGCGCGGCGGCGAGGGCGGGCCGTTGGCGCCGAGCCTCACCGACGCGACCTGGCTCAACATCGACGGCGAGTACGAATCGATCGTCGACATCGTCATGACCGGCGTCCCGCAGCCGGTGGAGCACCCGGGCCAGATGCTCGCCCGGGCCGGAACCTCGATCACCGACGACCAGGTGCGGGCCGTCGCCGCCTACGTTTACACCCTCAGCCGCTGAACCATGGAAGAGAAAGTGTCCCCGGATACACCGACCCACGCAGAGCTTGCGGCGCAGATTCCACCCGCGCCCGAAGACGAGGTGAATGACGCCATCGTCTTCGCCAGGAAGACCCTGAAGTTCACTGTGGCTCTGGCGGTGGGCTTCATCGGCGCCGCCGTGGTCTGGACCTTCGTGCTGCAATCATGAACAGATTCTTCGAGTTCTTCGAATTCAGCTGGTTTGGGCCGCTCATCGAGGTGGGTTCGTCCTACGCGGAGCAGATCGACGGGCTCATCCTCATGGTGCTGATCATCGTGGGGGTGTGGTTCCTCGCGGCCGAGTACATCTTCCTGCACTTCATCCTCAAGTTCCGGGCCAAGCCTGGACGCCGGGGCGAGTACATCGACGGGAAGAACAAGCGCCACAAGCGGTGGATCACGATTCCCCACCTCTGCGTGCTGGTCTTCGACATCCTGATCATCGTGGTCTCGTTCCGGGTGTGGCACGACATCAAGATGGACCTGCCGGATGATCCCGACGGGGTCGTCCGGGTGATCGGGCAGCAGTGGGCGTGGACCTTCCAGCACCCCGGCGCCGACGGCGAGCTGGACAGCCCCGACGACATCTTCACCGTGGACGAGCTTCACGTGGAGAACAACAAGACCTACCACTTCGAACTGCAGTCGACGGACGTCCTGCACAGCTTTTCGGTGCCCGTCTGGCGCATCAAGCAGGACGCCATCCCGGGGCGCAGCATCATGGGGTGGTTCGAGCCGACCAAGACCGGCAGGTTCGATGTCCAGTGCGCCGAGATCTGCGGGTTCGGACACGGGGTGATGGCCGCCGAGGTCATGGTCGAGGATGCCGAAACACATGCAGCCTGGGTGGCGGCCAACACGCCCGTCGCGGCGGCTTCGGCCCCTGGCGGCGCCACGCCCGCCTCCCAGTAGCACGATAAGAGAGAGACGGAGGACCGAGAGAGATGGTTGAGCCTGCGGTCGATCTGACACACGGACAGGCCCACGACGACCATGCGCACCATGGTCCGCAGGGCTGGTTGAAGTACCTGTGGTCGACGGACCACAAGGTCATCGCCGTGCAGTACATGTTCACCGGCATGTTCATGGCCCTCATCGGGGGCTTCATGGCATATGTCTTCCGGATGCAGCTGGCGTTCCCCGGAATGCCCGTGCCCGGATTCGGGATGGTCTCTCCCGGCGAGTACAACGCACTCGTCACCAACCACGGCACCATCATGATCTTCTGGGTGGCCATGCCCGTGTTGCTGGCCGCCTTCGGGAACTTCCTGATCCCGCTCATGATCGGGGCGGACGACATGGTCTTCCCCAAGATCAACCGCCTCTCCTTCCAGGTCTTCTTCGTCAGCACGATCGTGATCCTGGCGTCGCTCGTGGTGGAAGGAGGTGGCTTCGCGGGAGCCTGGACGGCCTATCCGCCGCTCTCGGCCGACTCCACCTACAACCTCACGCCGCTGGGCAGTACCCTGTGGGTGGTCGGGGTGGGACTGGAGTTCGTGGCGTTCCTCCTTGGGGGGATCAACTTCATCACCACCCTGATGAACTCCCGTGCGCCCGGGATGCGCGCCTTCGACGTGCCCATCGTGGTCTGGATGATCGTCGTCGCCAGCATCCTCTTCATGCTGTCGGTCGGTCCGCTGCTGGCGGGCGCGATCATGCTGATCTTCGACCAGACGATCGGCACCGGCTTCTACAACCCGGCCACGGGCGGCGACCCGATCCTCTGGCAGCACCTCTTCTGGTTCTTCGGGCACCCCGAGGTATACGTGGTGCTGCTTCCCGCGATGGGCGTTGTGGTGGAAATCATCTGCACCTTCGCGCGCAAGAAGCTGTTCGCCTATCGCACGGTGATCTTCACGATCGTGGCGACCGGCGTACTGAGCTTCTTCGTCTGGGCGCACCACCAGTTCATTGCCGGAATTGATCCACGGATGGCGAACATCTTCACCATCACCACGCTATTGATCTCGGTGCCCATTGCGGAGCTGTGCTTCATCTACATCGCAACGCTGTATGGGGGGTCCATCACGCTCTCCACGCCCATGCTGTGGGCGCTCGCGTTCGTGGCGGAATTCCTGATCGGGGGGGTGACCGGGATCTTCCTGGGTGCGGCGGGTGCGGACATCTACTTCCACGACACGTATTTCGT
>LXNI01001162.1_pt1 | contig 24785 bp, 20 predicted proteins | sample 809091 | NCBI WGS metagenome assembly LXNI01 (sample SAMN04870527, study PRJNA318959) | sponge metagenome | biome: 01000161; feature: marine sponge reef; material: water | host: Sarcotragus foetidus | place: Greece: Milos, Mediterranean Sea | collected 2013-05-29 | depth 5-7 m | reverse complement strand
AAGCCGTGCCGGTTCGAGTCCGGCCATCGGCACCACTTAATCAAATTTTCCTGTTAGCTTTTACAGAGATTACGGCTGCAATAATTAGCGCCATACTTGCCATGAGAAAAGACAAAGAAAACGATTTGCTCACATCATAGGTCTCGTTGGCAACCAGCGGACCCGCAATCTGCCCTATTCCAAATGAAGTAGTCATGATTGCCATGAGGTTACCTCGTGTTTCATGAGATATTTGCAGTGCTATTGATTTAGCAATAGTAACAAATCCCATAAATGTGCCACCAACCAAGAGCGCACTACACAAATAACTGGATAATGTTTGACTGAATACTGGAAGTGCTACACCGATCGATTGGATAATTAAATTAACAAATAACGAATTTCTTGAGCCCAGTTTGGCTTGAACCCCATGCCAAAAAAAACATGAGAACATCGCTCCTAATCCAAACACTGCCCATATGTGAATACCGATTCCAATGCCCAAGTCATCCTTGATTATCAAGGGAAGGTAAGTGGCGGTAATGATATAACCAAACCCTGCTAACCCATAAATTAAAACTAGTTTCCACTTATCAAATACTTCTGCACTGTGGATGCCTGTATAGATTTGGTCTACGGCCTTTCCCACTGAATCCATTTTCATCAGCAAAATACAAGGTATCCCAATTAGCAAACCCGCTCCGCCTAGCAAGAACCATAATTTCGCACTACCAAATCCAAAGTGCTGACCTATAGCGATGAATTCTGCCGAAATAAAAATTCCAAACCCAATACCTGCGTATAAAATTGGCGAAGCACGATTATCCCCTTTGTACTGCAACAACCATGATGAGGCGCCGACCATTGCAGTGGCGCTGAATACACCTGCAAGGCCACGCATGACAATCAAAAACCACACGTTTTGGGACACAGCCAAAAACGCAATTGTCAATGCGGTACCTAAAATCGAATAAAGACACAGCTTAAACGAGTCATTAGGGTGCGTATTAATAGCTAGCAATGCACCAAGCAAATATCCTGCGTAGTTTGCAGATGCCACATAGGCGCCCCCATCTAGTGTCAACGATCCTTCATCAGCCATTACAGGGAAAATGCCTGTAAAACTAAAACGTCCAAAACCCATCCCTATGGCCAATATCAATGCAGCATAAACTGCAGACCTGGATGCAAGTAAATTCACAAAAGAAAGTTTTTTAGAGTAGAGTTTTTCTAGCTAATATGGGATGACAGGTATCCGTCGAAACCTGTAATTCTATCTTTATACTGGGTGAGGAAATCTGATTCTATTGATTCTTGTACAGCGCTTGATCCAAGAATCGTATCTGACCAGCTTGAAAGCTTTTTAAAGCTCTGAGAATTAAATATTGGAACAATATTATTTATGATTTCATATCGTATCAGTAATGGAGCATATGCGGCATCTACAAGCGAGAATTGTTCGCCATTAAAAAATGGCTGATTATTCAAAGCATTCTCTACTAAATGTAGTTTACTAATGATTTGATCAGCTTGCTCTTTAAACTCTTTTTCTGTTTTTTTTAAAAGCAGCATGTACTGATCTATAAGGCATGTAGATCCAAATTCAATCCATGCACGATTGTATGCCAACTGGAGCGGGTTTTCTGGCCGTAACTTGATCGGTGTAACATCATCTATGTACTCACAGATAACCGCTGATTCAAACAGGATATCTTTTTCACCTATCTTTAGAAGCGGAACTTTTTTTAATGGTGAGATTTTATTAAACCAGCCTGGTGGATTCTCCAGGTCCACATTAGTGATTTTATAGTTTATGTTTTTATGATTTAAAACTATCACCGCCCTTTGTACAAAGGGACATAGTTTTAAACTGATTAATTCTAGTTCTTCCAATTTTATTTTTGTTAATTTAATGCACAAAAAATTACATGTATTTTCTATTGTGCCGATGCCATACTTTCCTCTTTCTGAATTTGAGTGTCTTTGAGTTTGGTTCCAATAAGATGCTTTGCCAACCTCTTGCTTTGCCCAATAATGGTAAGTGTCGGAGGACGTACCAGGGGTAATGGGAAAGTGCTTGCATCCGAGACATATAAGTTATCAAATGCAAAAGTTTTTAGATCGGAATCCAAGTGATCACCTATACGTACTGTTGCACATGGATGTGTTCCTCTTGGGGGGTTCCAAAAAATAGTATTGGGATCACATCCCGCTTTCATAAGAATACTTTTGCTAGTACTGAACCCAATGTTTGCCCGGAGGAAATCATCATGCAACAAAGGCATACTGATCTGTCCATCCGGTGCCACATAGCCTTTAAGACCTTCTTTTATCTTAACCATAATTCCTAGCATGCGCGGAAACTTGGGCACTTTCTTTAAATGCCCCCAACCTTTGTAATATTGAGTAAGCGCAAACAGCCCAAATGGCTGAGTGAGTGTCGAATACATCAAACCATTCTCATCGTCACAATAGCTGATCGTCATAGGTGGATCACCAGTATTTCCTTTCTCTTTGACGACACCATATACAACAAATGTAGTATCTACACCCAGTGCATCTCCAGCATTATGAATGCCTGAATTTTGTAGAATTCTAGGTGTGCCAATTCCTCCAGCACAAACAATAACGACCTGGCCATTCAGTCTGAATCTTTTCCCGTGTACTTCAGCATATACTCCGGTTGCTACGCCATCTTCAATCTCAACATTATGGACGTTACACTCGGTAATAACTTCCGCACCGGCCTCAATAGCTTGATCCAAATATTCATTTGCAGTCCACTTACCTCCACATCGACAACCAAACATGCATTTATCACCGCAATCTAATTCAGAGTAACACCGCTTTGGATGAATGAACTTTATTTGGGGCACCCAGTCCATGCCTAGATCTCTGCCTGCTTCTCCAATACGTTGTGATGCAGCGCCAATGAGTTCTTCAGGTAACGCCTCAATCCGAAGCTCATCAATGGTTTCGTTAACTTCAGACTCTATATCTACACCCGTTTTATCAAACCACCAAGATGGAGGGCCTGAAGCAGCACTTGCAAACATGTTGGTTGCCCCCCCAGTAAGCATCGGGCGGACAATTGTGACCCCTTCCTTAGATTTTAAAAAGCCCCGCTTTTCGGTGTAGATAAAAGGTCCTGCGACAGTTCCGTAATACCATTTACCTCGATGATCTTTCCCATACTCCAGTACGACTACTTTTTTTCCTGCCCTTGCCAGTTCTCTTGCAACAGCTGATCCTCCCGGGCCACTTCCAACAATTACGGCATCATATTTCTTGCTGTTAATATCATCGGCCAAATCCATAACATTTTGTACCGGTTCGATCGGTGAAGGGCGTTTTCTTTTTAAAGAATTTTCATCAAAACCCTCTCGTTTTAATCGGGTAGAATTTTTTAGGTCTTCTGCAGTCCCTAACCCATAATGTTTCATGTTATGCACCCATGTATAGCTGATAAAATCTCAAACACTGACTCTTACTTGCCATATTTGTTCCAATAATTTTCAAACAGCTCCTCTTCGTTAAACGCACGAGGACGTACTGGACGTGAAACCCAGGTTACATTCATAAAGTTTCTAACATTGACATTTTCGGTTGTGATATTCCCTCCCCATGTCCCACAGGAAAGTGACAATGTATAGGGCAATCCGTTTCTGGGACTGCCTGCTCCTTCATTAAGATTTTGATTCACGATGACTCTTGCTGTTTTTGTATTTAAGGCAACATAGTTGATGTTTGCTTCAGATTGTGAATGTATTCCGCATGTATGTCCCAAGCCCTGATAATTCGTAATTCTATTTACGACATCTACCGCATTTTCAATTTTACCCGAATATTGATAGACGGCTAAAACAACGGACAGTTTTTCTCCAGAGAACGGATGGCCTTCTCCAATTCCGGTTTCTTCTACTAACAGAAAGCTTTTGCCAGGCTGAATATCAATTTGTGCCTTCTTTGCAATTGACTCTGCAGATTTCGCGATGATTTCAGGAGATGGGATATGGGCATCTTTTGGCCACATAACCTTTTCAAGGCTACTTTTATCTGCTTTATTACATAAATAACCACCCAGTTCTATCAATTTGTTTACTAGTACTTTGTAGATATCTTGATGAACTACTATGGCGTTATCCGCCAAGCAGCTTGTTGCAAAATCAAATGTCTTTGCCTTTGCAATCATATCTGCGGCATCGTTGAGGTCTGCGGTTTCATCCACTATATGTACCGCATTCCCTACACCTACTCCATATGCAGGAGTCCCTGAGCTGTATGCGGCTTTCACCATACTCATGCCCCCCGTTGCCACGATGAGATCTACATTTTCCATTAGCACTTTTGTTTTTGGGATTGAAGGGCTAGTTATCACTTGTGCCAGGTCTTCAGGAGCACCAACGCGAGTACAACCTTCTCGTATGCATTCGACTACTCTAGCTGAACTTCTTTTTGTCCTTGGGTGTGGCGCTATGATCAACGCGTTTCTTGCTTTAATCGCGCCTAATGCCTTGACGGGCGGCGTTGCATCAGGGCCTGTTGCCGGAATAAGTGCGCCAATTACACCCACGGGTTTAGCGAGCTTTGTAATTCCGGTCTCAGGGTCCTCTTCAACTACGCCAACAGTCTTGATTGAACGCATCTCCGCCAATGTTCCTATTACGCGATTGTAAATCTTTGTTACTTTATCAGCGTAATTTCCAAACTCACCCTCGTCAACAGCCATGCGTGCCAATTCTTCTCTATTTTTGATGACGCTCCAGGCAATTGATGTCACTAATTCATCTACTTGTTCTTGCGTATAGGAATTTACTTGCAATTGTGCAAATCTGGCATTCTCCACCAATTTTAAAATTTCGCGCTCATCGCTATCCGTCGACATTGCACTTGTTTGCAAATCAGGAATAGTTGTAGTTTTAACTTCTGTCATTCGTTGATCCTATATCTAACTAAACAAAACGGGCTCTCCTCCTGTATGCAAAAACACGGCTGTTTGAATGTCCTTGTAAAAACCATTATTTATTAAATCTGAAAGTCCGGCAAATGCTTTTCCCGTATACGTCGGATCAAAAAAAACACCTTGCTTGATTGCAACATCTTTAATTGTTTCATTCCCTTCAATACTTGGTATCCCGTATCCATCACCAATGTAGCCCTCACGGATTACTATCTCTTCCAAATTTATGTTTACTGCAACATTCAATGCTATGGCGGCTTGTTGTACTAAATTATGAACAACTTCCTTTATCTCCTTGGCAGGCCGACTCACAGTAAAGCCTTCGATTCGCCAAGGATGGTCATACAAGATTCGTGCAAGTACCCAACCAGCTATAGTCCCTCCAGAACCCACTGCAAGCGTTACAAGATCGACATTTATTTCTTTGCTTTGGCACTGCTCAAATAATTCCTTCGCCGCAAACATGTGAGCGATGACCCCTAGTACACATGCTCCTCCTCGCGGGATTGAATAAGGACGGGCATCACCATGCATCAGTTCTTGCTCAACAAGTCGGATCATCGTATCCACCGAGCTTCGATCAGTATCGTGTGTAAATCTGGTTTCTGCTCCCAGCAATTTGGTCAGATAATAATTGCCTGTAATTTCTTGGGGGGGGCTGCCCCAGTAGATAGCAATGCAATTCAGATTTAAATAAGCTGCCACTGCTGCCGTTGCACGTACATGATTGGATTGTACGCCTGCACCCGTAATTAACGTTTTCGCCCCCCTCTTTAATGCGTCTGCCGCTATGTATTCAAGTGCCCTGACTTTATTCCCCCCATAACCAAATTCGATTAGGTCATCGCGTTTAACCCATAGCTCAATATCATTGAAATTTTTTTCCAGTTTTTTAAACCGCTGCAAAGGAGTGGGAAATTGTGCGAACTCACAACGGCTGATTTTCAGCAAGTCATCAGATGCGAGTGTTTGAGTACTCATATTTTGTTTAGCACTCTATCCACCATCGCTGTACATAAACCAAGACGATTTTCATTTTTAAAAATCTCATCGATATCTTCAGCACTTAGATTGGATGAAATTTGAGGGTTATTCAAAACAGCCTCTCTGAATGAAATTCCTTTCTTACGCGCATTCATTGCTTCCTTGTAGACTATTTTTTGAGCCTGGTTTTTCCCCAGTTTTTTTGCTAACGCCAGCATTACACCTTCTGAAAATATCTGTTCGCCACTGATTTCTAAGTTCTCTTTCATTTTCAGTGTTTGTACTTCCAGGTTTGACAATATTAATTTCAGTAACTCTAGAGATTTTCCCGATACTAAAGTTATGAGCGGCAGGACATGCCATTCACTTTTCCAAGATCGACCATCTCGTTCATGATCAGTGACTAAGCCCTCAAGAAGAATTGCAGCATTATGGCGAACGACTCTGGCAAGCGTTCCCAGATGTTCGGATATTTCTGGGTTTTGTTTATGTGGCATCGTAATACTGCCTACGGTTTCTATAGGCGTAATCTCAATGAGTTCTGCAATTTCTGTTCTTTGCAAATTATAAATTTCATGACCGATACGATCTGCAGTTCCAGTTATCAGCACTAATAACTGGCCCCATTCTGCAAATACATCCCGACTTGAAATCCAAGAGATAATGGGGTCACGTAATCCGAGGCGATTACAAAATTCCTTTTGAATCTCTAGACCGTGGCGGCCTAACGATGAGAGTGACCCAACGCCTCCACATAACTGCCCCTCGTCCATTCGGTTACCCAATTGCGATAACCGAGTTCGATGACGATCCAGTTCACACGCCCAACCCGCAACCTTAAATCCAAATGTTATAGGCAACCCGTGTTGTCCATGCGTACGCCCTGGCATGATCGTGTCGCGATGCTCGCTCATGAGATTTTTGGTAATAGAACATATCGTATTTAGATCCAACAAAAACTGTTCCCTGACATCCCTCAAAGCGATCGAAAACCAGGTATCTGTTACATCTTGTACAGTTGCGCCAAAATACAACCAGTTTCTTACATCTTCGCCACCACGCTTTGCCAAAGCATTGATAAAGCCCTGCATGGAATGGCCACTTTGTTCAAATCCTTCTTTGATGTCATTAAGTAATTCACTATCGATCTCAACTTGACTGCAGAATTCCTTAATTGAATTTCCAGCTGATTTTGGTATTAACCCAAATTTTGACTGGACTTCTGCTAGGACCGCCAATATTTCTAGCCAAGTTCTGATTCTTGATTTCTCATCAAAAATTTTTCGCAAGGATTCCGTACTCCAGGAATTCTGGTATATAGAGGATTCTATGAATAATGAAGTCATTGGGCTTGATTGATAATGGTATGCATGTGTTGTGACAATGCATTTTCTGCTTGTTTTATTTTTTCCCGTTCATTGTCTGTCCATTTTTTATAATAATTAATCTCTTGTTTACTGTATTCGATCATCTCCTTGATCCTTTCTTTAGACGTGCCTCCTAACCCGGACTTTTTCTCAATTGCAACATGCGGAGATTTCAGTATCTCGAGGATCTGCCCGGAGCATGAAATTGGGCGACCTACTACATCGCTTGCAGCTTCATTTAATTCTAGTTCCGTTAACTCGAATAAATGTTTTTTAAGGTGTATAAAATTTCGGACAATTTTTCCAACAATCTTATGGGCGGTTCTATAATCCAGATTATGTTCAACTGAAATTTGTTCAGCTAGTTCCGCGGCCATCGCGTAGCTTTCCCTTATTCTGTTTACTGCATTTGAAGTTTTGAACTGCAATCCCTCCACCACATTTTTTAACAAGCCAATTCCTTCGATGCTTTTCTTAAGCACGAATGGAATTTCTCCGTACAAGAACAGGCGATTATCAATCTGTCCAGTTGGTGTGCGCTGCGACACAACCACCATATTCTGCATACCAATAACCTTATTTGCCAGCGCTCGAATATACGCTAAAGCATAAGGATTTTTTTTCTGCGGCATACTCTTACTCGCTCGTGAACAAGAATCTTGCAACTCAATGTAGTTGAATTCTTCCGTCACGAAATACAGTACATCTTCGCAAAAGCGGTCCAGCGTAACTAAAATTGAAGTTGAAACTGACGCGATCTCGATGGAAATATCAGCTTGCCACATTGCATCTCTTGCATGCATGACAGGCCTCGCAAAGCCTAATAAGCTTGACAGCTTTTCCCTGTCAATCTGAAGGGTTGACCCGTTTATGCCTCCGCACCCTGCTGGACAGCAATTGACCCTTCCATAAAGTGATTCAATGCGCGCAAGATCACGCATCAGCATGAATACAAATGAATGTAAATAATGCCCGAATGTCGTTGGCTGTCCCGGCTGCATATACGTGTAATCCGGCATAACTGATGCCTTATGCGCCGACACCTGTATCATCATTACCCGCATCAAGGCTGTTATTTCATCAGCAAGGTCAAGCAAAATCTTTTTTATTGTTAAATGATAAGCGACCGTAGTGCTTTCTCTACGCGCTCTGCCTGCACATAACCAGCCTACTGCGCTTGAGTGTTGTTCTAACCAATTTTCTCGATTTGTAAATAAATCACCGAATTTAGGGTCAGGTTGGAAATCCGTTGGATTCTCCTGTAATTTTTGCAATGCATTCAACAGGTCAGCGCCTACTTTTTTCTTGATAACCTTGGCCTCAACTAATCCTATTACATGTGCAATATCCACCCGATTCATTTCTTCTGACAAGCAGAGCTGTTCTTGAAGCTCACTCTTAAAAGCACTGGCAACTAATATATCTTCGGGAGGCTGTGATAAACGGCCATCGGTACACAAAACGGCATCGGAGTCTGAAAATCTGTCACTCATTTCTTTGCAGACTCTTGTGGTATTTGGGTTGTATCAGAGTTTTCTACTGAATCAGGGTCCCACATTCCACGCTGGGTAGACTCGTTGGCAACTTCTCTTAAGGATTCATATTGAAGTCCCAAGCGTAATGACTCTAACGACAAGACGTCCATGGGGCTTATATTCCCAAGGTTTACATTTGGACCAATTTGTTTGATCAGGGTGGCCTGTTGTTTTCTTAGGGGGGCTTCCCAAATGACCTTTTCTTTTTTTTGCCCAACTAACGATAAGATTTTCTCAAATAATTCGAGCTTCAAATCTCCATTTTGGTCAAATATGCCGATTTCGCGCCCGGATTCTCTTGCATCCAAGATTACATACTCAGCACCAAAATATAAATCTTGCAGAATCAGGTCCGCGAGTTCTTCAGGGCTTGGTTGCTTTGTGGGGTCCTTTTTACCTACCTCTGTAATTGGAATCAATCCATTGTCTAGCGCACACAAGATTGCGTTACGCCTGCGCTTAATGGGTAGTGTGATCGTTCCATCTGAAATTTCGACTGAACGGAATCCAATCTCTTTGGCACGCAGCATGTACGACTGACAATTCTTCTGAATAATCGCAGCCTCTAGCAGCGTACCCCCAGGAAATGTATTGATGTTGTATTGATTTAATGTATCGAGCTTTTGACGGAGTATGTTTGCAGGCATCACGGCAGATACTCCATAGCTACACTTCCAGTGATCAATATACTCATTCGAAACTAGAAGCATATCCTGCATCATCTGCGGCCCCATACACGTATCGATAACCATCGTCATACCAACGTTTTTTTGCCGCTCTACACGCTCTTTCATGAATTCACTTATGACTTGAATCCCATCCCAAGCAGACTTAGACATACTCAACCTCACTCGAAATTTCCCGCAAAGCTTGTTCTACCATAGTGAGATCAGCACCCCAAGGAACAACCATCAGGTCCCCATCTCTTTCAATCTCGAATTCAAGTAGACAACACTTCAATAGTGTAGGCACTTCAGATTCTTGTCGAAGCTTGCGTGGGCACATCTCAACCCGGGGTGGCTCATCTCCATAATAGTGTCGATGAAATTGAAGACTTCTTTCACATCCTATTAAAACCCAGTTTTTGCGTTGCTTGGGACGCTCGTCCAGGAAATATACAGGCTTTTGTAGTTGATCCATCCCACCTGATCTACAAGGCAGCAAGTAACATTCAGGATCTACACTGTTACATAGCTCTCTTACATCAATGGCTTTAAACTCAACAAGAATGGGAGGCAAATCAGCATAACTTAATGCCTGTACTACCAGGTCATATAATTTTGGTGGAGAAGGTGGTTCGACTTCCAGTACCTGAAGCACAAGCGGGTCAGGACGACATATGAAGTTGATATGGTCATACTTGCCTTCAACAATGCATATTCCATCTTTTTTTACTTGATTGCGAAAAGCAGCTTCAGCCAAGGCAGATCGATTCGCGCAGTCAACACTGCTGTCTTGAACGTAAATGCAGTTTTCCGGAAGGCCTAGAATTTCAACATGAACTATATCTGAAAATAGCGATTGATCATCAGACTTTTGAATGGCAACAACTGCATTTTCCTGGTTGCCCCCTTTGAGTACAATAAATTCTGTACGCCGATACGCTTCTTTCCCCAACAAGTAGGACCGCACCGCTTTCTCGGACATCTCTCCAGCGTATTTCTGAACACTGGTTTTGCGATAAGGAATTGGAACAATATTGTTTTTGTCTCGATACCTAGCCGAGAAATCTACTTGTTTCATGCTCGTTTGAGATTGTTCAACAGATTGCTGCATTATTAGGCTCTTCCAATGTCAATGAGCGGTCCCCGGGTAATAATTCCTTTTCATGAATACGAAGTGGATCAAGTTTTCGGATGATCGAAAGCACCTCTAAAGAAGGAAGCGAAACTGTTTTAACCTCTTTCTTCATTCTTGGTTCAAATTCAGTATTTTCCAGAACATCGTCTACAGTGGTGTGCGGATAGAGAGCATTCAATTGCAAATGCCCGTCCTGGTCGAAATCAAAAACGCCTAAATCCGTAACGAGACACTGTGGGCCGTTACCCCGGTACCCAAGTTGCCTGCGAGTAATCCCATCAGCGTTCTTATGACCAAAACCGGTGACATAGTCACACTGCGAGACGATCCGATAGCGGCGCTTTCCTTTTACTGGCTCTGAACGATGTGCTGCAGTCCACAATGTTATATTTTTTGCATTACATGACAGGTTACAAGCGCCGCCACCCCCCGGCAGTTTCAGCTTTAAGGTTTTACGGCCCAGCTGAGTGACATTGGTATTGCCCCAACGATCGATTTGCAGGCCTGATAGAAACATTCTCCCCAAGCGCCCACTTGCAGACAAATCGAATAACTCACCAATGCTTAGGTGGCATTCAGAGTTTCGGTCATGTACCCAGTCGTTAGTCGTGGGAGCTATGAAAGGAGGATCTGGATTGACTCCATAGGTAGCACCAGCTACCAGCACCAAATTAGGGGCGTATACCCTTTTGGCAACATGCAATGCAATCTGAACTAATGGTGATCCAAATCCATGGAACACTAATGTGTCATCTTCAACAGTTCGCGCCAGTTGATCGATAAGTAGCTCGCCCAGCGTGCAATTCTTGCTCATATTTATGTACTTCCCTTGTATAACTCCATCCAGGCATCAGTTGACTCCTTCCAGCTAGATAGTCTTGCACGTGTATCTTCTCCGCCAATGCGATGCAGGTATTCTTCATGACTTTCACATTCATATACGAAATCTTTCAAATATCTTTTTTTGAACGCTGTTGAACCTTCTTTCGCAGCAGACATGTATAACTCGGTATGTTCACGATCATAAGCATAAAATGGATAGCAAGCGGTCGGATGAGCACCCATGGGTGCTTCAGCAATGTAGGACACATAAAAGTACGGAATATTTGCACCACCGAGGCGCTTCAATTCTTCATTTGTTACGATCTTTTCCACTGTTGCCAGTACTATTCTTGATGCCTGCGCAAACAGCAAGTCAACGACTGGGGGACCTTCAATCCTCAAATTGCCATGCAAGTCGGCATATTGGGCATGAATAATTGCCACATCCGGTGTAAGAGGTGGAACAACTAATATGTCCTCTCCCGAATAAGGACTCTGTATCGTTTTATAGCTTGGATGATTTTTTTCAAAATCGGTACCTCTTACTGATTGAATGGGCATAAATGGTAAGCCTTGTATCGAGGCACGAAGTTGCTGAATAAGCGTATAGCAGCAATTGTCCTGAATTTCTATTTCACCACTTTCACATCCTCGTCGATAGTTTTGCGCCATGCCAAAATCTTGTTCAAACCCTACATAACTTTCTTGCGACGCAGAAACCGCATTTGCACCACACAGCAAATCGATGTCAATTCCGTGTGCAGAACCGACCACTGTCAAACCGTTAACACGATTGCGGATGATTGAACGGATCAGAGCCATCGGCTCACGTGATGACAAGCCACCTCCGACTGCTACACAATCTCCGGATTCAACTTGTGAAGCTAGTGCTTCAATGCTGGTAAATTTATTCTCTGCGGTCGAGTGGAGAGTCAACACACAATTACACTACGCAGCAAGGGCAGGTCCTATGAGAATCATGATCGCATGGATCTTTCGCCCAGGGATGTGAATGATGATCTTCGTGTATGGGATTTGCGCGATCATTTTTACAGACCGCGCAAACCCACACATCAGGAACTTTCGCACCAGTCATAACCATGCCTTTGAACTCCCGTTCACAATCCGGACACCATAAGGTTAGAACTGACATGGATACAGAATCTCCATTAACTTTATTTTCGATCAGTGCATCATGCGGCTTTCTTTGATTCCTTTTGCAATTCTTCACGCACGATTTTTGTTCCTTCAACAAGAGCCCGCATTTTTTCATAGGCGATGTAGCGCCAAAAGTGGATAAGACCACAATCGGTTGTAACCCCAAGGCGGTCGGCAGGAACATACTTGAGCAGGCCCCGGATACGATCAGCTACCTGGTCAGCGGTTTCAACAATCGTGCTCTTGATATCGATGACCCCTGCCCAAAAGTACAAGTTATCCGGCAGCGGATTTGTTTTCAGAACATCCAGTTCGCCCTCACATCTGCCACAGTTTTCTATGTTAATGACATCCAGGTTCGCCTCATAACATTTCGGTATGATGGATTCAGCTCGATTCGCTGGATTTTCACCTGCTCGCTTGGTGATATCAAAATCCTCTGCTCCTTCTTCCATGTAATACCCGTAAGTACCTTTGTAGTTTCCCCAGCAGACATGTGTGACAATCTTGGCGTTTTTGACACCTGCCACACATCGGTTGTAGGCCTCTATCGCCCAATCTTCAAAAAGGTAAGGCCATGTAAACTCGTCCAATTGAATGAAGTCTACGCCCATCTCGTCTAATTCAAGGAGTTCTTCGTTCAGTGCTACGGCAATTGCCATCGCTCGATCATAACTGGACTTGTAATAATGATCATTTGTACATTGAGCCAAAGCTTGAACCCCCGTGTATTGCACTTTAATCGGTTTGTCAGTAGCCCGTTTCAATGCCCTGGCCTGTTGAATCATGATGGGGCCGTAGCGTTTGATTTCTTGATGGCAGGTCGCGGAGTGTAAGTCACTATAAAGTGGTGTAGCCAGGTATTCCCCATGCATGCTGTAGCCAAGACGCTTAAGGTAGTAGTACACGATTTGATCAACATAATTATCGCCTTGTACCCGGCCATCCGAAATAATGTCCAGCCCTGCCATTTCTTGATCGTGCGCCATAGTGGCTATTGCGTCTTCCAATGCTTCTCGCTCTTTCGCATCCGGTGGTGCCTGGTCTCCCGAAAAATTGGTCGCCCACAACGTATCCCACCAACGTGGGTTGGGATAATTACCTACAATACTGGTAGGTATAAGTACCTCTTGATCTCTAATTTTCATAATGATACCTCTCTTGGGTCTATCTCTGGATTCTTAAGTACTACTTAAGTACTAGGCTGTATTTTATGCCTTTAAATTTCAAAAGATAGTCCCTGTTAGGTTCGCTACATATTGGAAGCTAGGCTTAGAATTCGTTTGCTGGACCGGACGAAAAAGGGTGTCCAGAAAAGCTTATGTAACTGCTGATTTGCTTTTTGCATTAACTAATGCTTGGCGTAATCCTTCTTCCAAAACCGGATGATAGATAGGTAGTTGTAATAGCTTGTGTAATGGAATTTCATTTTGAATGGCCATCATTAACAAATGTGCAAAATTTTCCGCACCTGGGGCTATCATTTCTGCACCGAGAATATGATCGTTTCTTGAATTCACATAAACCCGTACAACGCCATGATTTTCCCCTTTTAAAGTCGCACGCCCTTGCAGAGAAAAATCGAATTCACCAATAACACACTTGTCCTGGTCGAGTTCATTTAATGACTGGCCTACTCTTGCTATGGGTGGGTCAGTAAAAACTATATTTAAAGCAGGCTTTGCAAGTTTTTTCTTTTTAGTATGCATCGCGTTGTATACCGCGACTCTTGCTTCTTCTGCGGCTTCATGCACCACCATTTTTTGGGAACTAACATCACCAGCCACATAAATTGGGAAATCATTTATCTGCAACGTGCAGGGATCATATAACGTGTTTGCTGTGTCCGTAGTATCTAAGCCTAGTTTTCCCAAGTTCAATTGATCAATATTGGATTCTCTTCCAGCACACAACAATACTTGGTCAACTTCTAATCGACCATTTTTCCACTCAACCAAGAACTTCCCTGCTTGCTCAGTTACTTTTGAAATCTTGGTATTAAAATGAATCGGGTAGTACTGCTGTTGAAGAGCAAGTGCATGATGAAAAACTTTTTCATCCTGTATTCCTGCTATTGTTTTATATTCTTCATATACTTGTACTTTTACTCCCAATCTTGCAAGAGCTTGAGCAAGCTCTACCCCGATAATACCCAGTCCGACAACAGCTATGCTATCTGGTAGCTTTTCTTGTTCAAAAATATTGTCAGTAGTTAATATTTTGGATTTCACCTCTTCAAATACATCCGGGATTCTTGGCCTTGAGCCGTTTGCAATAATTATATTGTTTGCCGATATTTTTTCCCCATTGACTTCAATCGTATTAGTATTAATAAATTTTGCAGTCCCTTTGATCCGAGGAAATTTTTCACTCCCTTTAATTGCTCTCTTGACGAAATGATCTTTAAGTGTACGTACTTTTTTCAGCACAGAAGCAGTATCAATTTTGAATTGATTTTGTTGGATAAGATTATCTTTAGTTAAAGACTGAAGATTATCAACCTTCTTGGCTATTTCAATTAGCCCTTTAGATGGCATACATCCCGTCTTTGCACACGTCGTACCTCCATCCCCCTCTTCTATCAGCAAATATTTGGCATTCAATTTTTCCAATTGTTTGGCCGCTGCAATACCTGCGGTTCCTGCACCAATTATCAAAACGTCATACATCGGGAACTATAAAGGAAAGTTGACAGAGAATTTTCTGCCTAGTTTCCCTATTTGTTGACGCTTCACAGGCCGACTGTGGCAGGATGCCCCGCCGGTGTCGCCACCTCCACGTCCAGCAGCCCCATTCCCGAAGGCCAGAATATTCAACGCGGCGTTCACGTCCGCATCGTCCGCATGCCCGCAAGCGGTGCACTTGATTGCTTCCTGTTGTCCTTGTCGACGTGCCCGCACTGGTGGCAGGTCTGGCTGGTGTACGCCGGATGCACCTTGCGTACTTCTGCCTTGTAGTTCAGGCACACCTCCAGCGTACCCCATGCGCTGGCGAGGATCTGGCGGTTCAGGCCGGATTTCTCTTTGGTGCCTTTGGCGGACTTCGTCATGCCTCGGATGTTCAATTTCTCTATGTAGGCCACGTCGTACCGCGAAGCAATGTCCTTGCTGACATGGTGTGCCCAGTTCAGCCGGGCGAAGCGTTCCGCCCGGAACGCCTTCTGTAGCCTGAGTTTCATAACCTTTCGCCGATTGCTCCCTTTCACCTGCCGGGCCAACTTGCGCTGGTATCGCTTGCGCCGGGCGACCTTCTTCTCAAGGTCGGGGCCTCCGTGCCTGGTGCCGTCCGACAGCACCGCCCAGTTGCCGTCCGACACGTTCCGGTCGATGCCCACCTCCCGGATGCTGTGCGGAAGACTCGCTTCTGCCTGAACTTCATAGCTCAGGTAGGCATACCAATGGCCACACTCGTAGCGGACCCGGCCGGACTTGAACTCGCCGTCCGGGTACGGGTTGTTGCCATTCATCTTCATCCAGCCGATCTTCTGCACGTACAGGCTATCGCCCGCCACCTTCGCGGATTGATAGTCAATCGGGAAAGACGGCTCGATGGCGTGCCTGCCGTGGAATCTTGGGAGCTGCCGGTTCAGTTTTCCACCTGCCTTGCGGTCCTTGAAGAATTCCTTATAGGCCGTCTCGATGGGCTTCAGGGAGATTCGGACCACCTTGGACGGATAGTCCTGCAACCACTTCGTCGTGCCGTCATCCCTGCGCATGACGGTGAATACATGGCATAGGGAATAGTGCCGGAAGTCCGGCTTGATGCCGAACTCGTATTCGTCCTTGAGTTTCCCCACCATGTGGTTCCAGACGAACCGGCAGGCTCCCGCGGTGCCGTGCAGTTGCTGGTGCTTGTGGCTTGAGCCCGGGTGCAGGCGGTAACGGACGGTGCGATGGACTTTCATTGCAGGATTATAACTTTGCGGATTTTGCTGCATAATTCCCTATACTTATACCTAATAGTTGTTTATTAAAAATAATTCAAGTCCGACCATCACACCATCCCAGCCTCTCCAAAACCTTCCCCGGTTCATATGACCGATTCACTGGCCCCCGCTGATCCGAAAAAAAGCGTCGCCGTCTTCGCCTCGGCGGGGACCGGCAAGACCTGGCTGCTGGTGGCGCGCATCCTGCGTCTGCTGCTAGCAGGCGCCGAGCCCGATTCCATCCTGGCCATCACCTTTACCCGCAAGGCGGCGGCCGAGATCCAGCAACGCCTGACCGAGTGGCTGGAGAAGTGGCTGACCCTCGACGATCGGGAATTGGCCGAAGACCTGAAGAAAATCGGCGTCGACATGCCCGAAAAATACCTTGACCGAGCCCGGGCGTTGTTCGAGACGGTACAGTTCGCGGATCAAGGCATCCGCATTGCGACGTTCCACTCCTTCTTCCAGGAACTGCTGCAACGCTTCCCTCTGGAAGCCGGCATCCCGGCCGGCTTCACGATCCCGCAAAGGGAGCAGTCCGCCCGGTTGCACCAGGCGGCGGAAGACCTGCTCTTCGAAGAGGCCCGCCGCAATCCCGGCAGCGAGTTGTCGGAGGCCATGAACGCGGTCGTGGCGGAGATTCCGAGCCTGTCGGAGTTGCGCCGCATCCTGGAAGGGTTCCGGGAGCATATTCTGGAGTGGCGCGCTTTCGAGGGCGAATCCACCCTTGAACAATTGCGTGCACACCTGCGTGATGAAGTTTTTCGCCTGAACGAGGCTTCGGACCCGGCTCAGGATCCCGACGCCGAACCGGAGCTTCGGCGCTTGGCTGACCTGCTCGAGAAAAGCGGCGCCTCGGAGAAATCCCATCAGGCTAAGGCCGCCGTCAAACTGTGTCGCGCGCTGGAAAATGAGGAAGCCGGAAGCCTCGAGCAGGCCCAGCAACTGAACGATGCCCTGTACGATTCCGAGAAACAGGACGTCCGGTCGTCACTTCCCCCCACGAGCAAGGCGGTGCAAGACCGTCTGGGCGAGAGCGGGGTCGAAGAAATCAACCGCCTCCTTTCCCGGTGGCCCCCGAAAATCCGCAAGACCCTCGACGGGCTACTGCGCCGAAAAGCCTGCAAAATCAACAGTTATTTGTACGCCATCGTCGGTCAACTGGCCGACAATTACCAGCGCCTCAAGCAGGCTCAGGGGTATCTGGACTACGACGACCTGCTGTGGTTCTCGAACCGGCTGATGAACGGTGGCGTCGAGTGGGTTCAGTACAAGCTCGGGCAGAGCTTCCGGCATGTCCTGGTCGACGAATTCCAGGACACCGACGCCCTGTCCTGGCAAACGCTGAAGATTTTCCTTGAGGCCCTGCACGAGTCCGGGGATGGATCTGGCTCCGCCTTCATCGTCGGTGACACCAAGCAGTCCATCTACCAGTGGCGGCGCGCCAACCCGGAGATCCAAAGAGAGGCCGGCATCTACCTCCAGTCCCACCTGCAGGCGGACAAGCCCACGCCCATGGACGAATCCCGCCGCTCGGCCACCGTCATCATCGACTTCGTCAACTCCACCTTCGGCGGGGGTGGCATCTTCCCCCTGCCAGACTTCTCGCCCCACGAAACCCATCTGGAAGGATTGTGGGGACGGGTCGAGCTGCTCCCGCCCGTTGCGAAAAAAGCCCGGGATGAGTCAGACGCCCCCGACCCGGACCAGCCGCTGCGCAATCCCTTGGCCGAACCCCGCCCCGAAGTCCGCTCTACCCACCTCGAGCAGATGGCCGAGAAGATCGCCGAACGCATCCGGCAGATCATTGACCAGCGGGTCGCCATCGAGGATCGGGACACCGGGACCCGGGCCGCCGAATTCCGCGACTGCATGATCCTGGTGAACCGGCGCACCCACGTTCCGCAGATCGAACATGCGCTGACCCGTCATGAAATCCCTTTCGCCCGCCAGTCCCGCCAGACCCTGCTCCAGCACCTGGAAGTCCGGGACATGCAGGCCCTGCTGCAGTTCCTGATCCGTCCAGCCGACGACCTGCACCTGGTGCAGGTGCTGCGCTCCCCCCTGTACGGCGTGACGGACGAAGAACTGATGGAACTGGCATGTACAGGCGAGAAGTCGGACCGCTGGACCGACCGCCTGAAGATACTGTCCAAACAGAAAGACCCGGAACACCCGCTGCGGCGGGCGCACAAAAACTTTAAAAAGTGGCGGAAGCTGGTCGGCCACATCCCCACCCACGACCTTCTGGATCTGATTTACTTCAAGACGGATGCCTTGCGCTGCTACCAGCGTACCTGGCCGGGCGAGCGCGGCGAGCGGGCGGTCAGCAACCTGACCCGCTTCATCGAACTGACCCTGGAATTCGACAGCGGGCGCTATCCCAGCACGGCAGCCTTCGTCCACTTCATCGAAGAGATGCGTTGCGGCCGCGTCGAAGGCTATGACGCGCCCGACCTCGTCAGCCTGAAGTCGGACGACCAGGAAGACCGCGTCCAGATCCTGACCGTGCACGCAGCCAAGGGCCTGGAGAGACCCATCGTCGTGTACGCCGAGCTGGAAAAGCCCACGGAACGGGGCCGGCACGGGGACATCCTGATCGATTGGCCCGCTGACGAAGACCGGCCCCGGCGTTTCCTGTTCAGGCCCCGCAAGGCAGACATGGATTCCCGTTCGCTGAAATGCCTGGAACTAGTACGCAAAAAAAGGCAGGCAGAAGACTTCAACCGCGCTTATGTCGCGTTTACCCGCGCCCGGCAGATGCTGATTCTCTGCCAGCACGAAGAACTTCACCAGAAACTTCTGGCGTTATCCTCGGAGTTCTCCGAAGAAGAGTCCGGCTTGCTGGCACTGGGGCCGGACCCGCAGCCTGCCGACCCCCTTCCCCCTTCTGCCGCGCCGGAGCCGGACTGTACCGGATTGGACACGCCCATCGAACTCCCGAACGTCGTGGCACCGAGCGCGACCGACGCATTGGACGAACCGATGGATTCCGAAGATATGAGGGGAGTCCTGGCACGGCGGTATGCGCTGGAGCGCGGCAGTCTTATCCATGCCCTGATCGAAATGTTGGAGGCCGGAGAGCCCGATCCGGCCAAGGTCGAGCGCCTGGCTCACGGCCAGAACCGCAACCTGCAGGATCCCGACTTTCAGGACTGGCTGGACGAGGCCCGTCGGGTGGTCGGCGACCCGGAACTGGATCCGGTGTTCCGGCCCGATCCCCAGACCCGCGTCTACACGGAAGTCCCGATCCTTTGCAGAACCGAAGCTGGCGAAGGGTTTGGCATCATCGACCGATTGCTGGTCACTCCGGACCAGGCCTGGGTCATCGACTTCAAGTCCCACACCACGGAAGACCCGAAGGAACTCGAAGAAATCGCCGGGCATTACACCGAGCAGATGAACGAATATGCCCGCTTTGTCCGCCTCGTCTATCCCGACCGGCCGGTTCGCTGTTCCCTGCTGTTCACGCGCAGCCGCCAGCTGCACGACATGCCCGGCACGTAAATCCCGGAATCAGTCGCCCAGCAGGGCCAGAAGCTCCGCCGGCGGGCGGTATCCACGGACCAGCATGCCGTCCGGCAGGAAGATGGAGGGTGTCGACCGGATATTGATCCGATCGACCAGGTCTATATGCTCGGCGACCGGGTTGGCGCAGGTTTTCGACGGGACCGGCTCTTGGCGCTTGGCGCGGGTCAGCGCATCTTGGCGGTCCGTTGAGCACCAGACGCTGACGGATTTGTGGTAACTGCCGCTTTCCATGCCGGCCCGCGGATACAGCAAGTAGCGGACTTCAACGCCGGCGGCGTTGAGTTCTTCAATATGCTCATGGAATTTCTGACAATACGGGCAGTCGATGTCCGTCACCACGACGATTGCATGGCGGCGCGACGCTCCCGCCGGGAAAACCAACATCTTGTCTGTGCCGTAGGCTCCCAGCAACTCCGCCCGAGCCGTTGCCCGGGAGACTTCCGTCAAACTGATCCGGTTGTCCAGGTCGATCAGTTCGCCCCCCGAGATCAGGTGTTTGCCGTCATCCGTAATGTAGAAGATCTGAGCCCCGTACAGAACCTCGTACAGGCCCGGCACCGGCGCAGGACGGACCCGATCCGGAGCGTGATCCGGGTTCAATTCCATCAGACGTTCATGGAGCTGCGTTTCGCTCATCTCCGCGGGAGCCGCGGTCGTGAGCAGAAGCGCGCCAAACAATAGGATTCGCTTAACCACGAGGGTGGTGAGCCCGGTGCATGTTCTTGAGTTTGTCATGTGCCACATGGGTATAGATTTGAGTCGTAGCCAGGTCGCTGTGGCCGAGCAGCATCTGCACGACCCGCAAGTCCGCCCCGTGGTTCAGCAGGTGCGTCGCGAACGTGTGCCTCAGCGTGTGCGGTGTCAGCGGCTTGGTGATGCCGGCCTTCTGGGTCATCCGGCGCAACATCTGCCAGAAAGCCTGGCGGCTCATCGCGCGGCCCTGGCGGGTCACAAACAGATCTTCGGTCTGCGGGCGTCCCTCCAGCAGCAGCGGACGGGACTCCCTGAGGTAGCGCTCCAGCCAGTCGGTCGCGCACTCGCCGAACGGCACCAGCCGCTCCTTCATGCCCTTCCCAACCAAGCGCAAGACCCCGGTCTTCATGTTGATCTGACCCTGTTTAAGGGAAACCAGTTCGCTGACCCGAAGCCCGCAGGCGTAGAGCAGTTCCAGCATGGCGCGATCCCGCAGTCCTTTCGGGGTGCTCACATCCGGCGTGTTCAGCAGGGTCTCGGTTTCCTGTTCGTTCAACACGGTGGGCAGATACCGGGACGGTTTCGGGGTGATGACCTGCGCGCAGGGATCGTCGCCGCGCAGGGCATGCCGCTTTGCATAACGGTAGAACAGACGGATCGCCGACAGGATGCGTGCCACACTGCTGGCCCGCGTGCCTTTCTGGAGCCGAGAGGCCAGGTACATCTGGATATCCTCGCCACCCGCGGCGCAAAGGTCGCTTCCCTTTTCCTTCAACCAGCGGGAAAACCCTGAAAGATCAGAGCGATACGCCTGCATCGTGGAGCGCGCGAGTCCCTGTTCCGCCCAGCTGCTGTCGAGAAATGCGTCGATTACGTCGGCGTCGGACATGGTTCAATCAGTATACCGCAGACCCCCCTCAGCAGTATGCCGCACGGGGATTCCCTGCTACACTCGCGCACCATGCCATCTGCAAACCTCGTTGGCCTTTGGCGGCGGCTCGGGTGCATCATCTACGATCTCCTGGCGCTGATCGCCATCTGGTGGGCCGCCAGTCTTCCCTTCGCAGCACTGGACCTGTCCGTGCCCGGTTCCCCGGAGCGCTGGCTGTACCAGGCTTACCTGTCGATCGTCGGTCTAGCCTACTTCGTGCTCTGCTGGCGTGCCCGCGGATCTACGCTAGGCATGCGTGCCTGGCGGGTGCGCATCGAGACCCCGGACGGCCGGAGAATCGGCTGGGGCGCCGCCGTCGTCCGGGCTTTGGGAGCCGTGCTGTCCTGGGCCTGTCTGGGCCTGGGGTTCCTGTGGAGCCTGTTCAGCTCGACTCGGCTTTGCTGGCATGACCGGTGGAGTTCCACCCGCCTGATCTCGATGGAATGATCCGGGAATGGATCAACCGGCCTTGATCCCGTTGCCAAGGATCTGACGCGCCTTCGTCTGCTGCGCCAGCAGCAGTGCCAAACCAAACAGGAAAAGCAGCACCAGCGGCAGGAACGCCGCCAGCCAGGGCGGCAAATCCGCCAGCATCCCGAGATGCCCGCCCACCCGGTTGAACAGGTAGATACCGATACCGCTGATCACTCCGATGAAGATGCGTTGCCCGAGCCCCCCGCCGCGGGACTGGGTGAAGGCGAACGAAATCGTCAGCAGGAGAACCACCACGCAGGCCAGGGGCGTGGCGAGGCGCTGCCACCAGGCAAACCGGTAGGGGCGCAGGTCGAGCTCCTCGCCGTCGAAGTAGTTCAGATAGCGGTCCAGGCGCGTAATCGGCATCTCGTTGGCGGGCATCAGCATCGTGTCCAGCACGCCGACATCCGGCAAGGCCACGTCGGTTCTCTCCGCATACTGCTCGCGGGTGACGCTGCCGTCCGGATGGATTACGCTTTCCCGAACCTCGTGCAAGACCCAGCGTCCGTCCGTGAACTGGGCACTCTTCGCATGCAGGCTGTGCTTCAGGGCGCCGCGGGCGTCCAACCGATAGGCCAGCACGTCGGACAGGCGGTCACGGTGAGCGCCCCGCAATACATGGAGATAGTGGTCGCCCTTTCGGACCCACAGCCCCTGCGCCTCTCCACCCAGCGCCTTTTCCTTCGGCTGCTGCCGGATGTCCCATGCCGCTTCCACGCCCGCCGGAGCAATTTTCTCGCCGATGAAGATGGTCGCCAACGCCAGGACCAGGCCCACCGCCAGCAATCTCCCGGATAACCACCAAGCGCCCATCCCGGATGCGCGCAGCGCTGTCATTTCATTGTCTGCGACCAGTTGGCCCAGGCTCAGCAGGCTGCCGATAAACACCGAGACCGGCAGCACTTCGTAGACTCGCTGCGGCGTGGTCAGCACGATGACCCACAGGGCGTCCGTGAACGAATAGCCTCCCGGGCGCACCCGCCGCGCCTCGTCGATCAGGTCCACCAGGGTGAGGATCGTCACCACGACCAGCGCCACTAGGCCGATACCGACCAGCACGCGTCCGATCAGGTGGCGGGTCAGGATGCTCATGCCCGGCTACTCCGCGCCCGGTGATACAGCAGCACGACGCCGAGAGCCATCAGCACATGCACCCACCAGACGCCCGCCCAGGCAGGCCAGTTGCCGCCGCGCACCTGGCTGGTCGCCAACAGCTGGAACTGCGCATAGACCAGATAGATCGCGATGGCGTAGGCGGCGCGGGCGTATTTCCCCTCGCGCACCGAACTGCGCGAAAGCGGAATGGCCAGCGCCAACATCAAAAGCAGCGAGATCGGCAGGGACCATCGCCATTGCAACTCCGCCTGGGCCGCCGCGGAGCCGTCTTCCCACAACTGCCCGGGCATCATGTACTTGGTCTGCGTCCAGACGCCGGGAGGCGGCGCCATGTTGACCCTCAGCAGGTGCCGGTCGAATTTCATGGTCTGGAAGTCCGCGTCGCCCGGCCAGCCGCTGTGCCACCGGCCGTCCTCGAAGTCCAGCACATAGACGCCCTCTTCCTTGTCCAAGGTCCGGGTCGCCCGGGCTGCGGTTTCGATATGGACCTGTTGCGATTCCGTTTCGTAACTGGCGAAAAACACGTCTTCCGCAACCTGCCCGTCCGTTCGGCTCGCATACAGCGCCCAACGTCCGTTCCGGGTCTGCATGAAACGCCCTTCCTGCATCACATCCAGTCCTGCCTCCAGACGGGCCTGGTGATGAGCCAGTTCCGCTTCAAGCGACAACCGGGGCGTGACGTAAAGGCTCATCACGCCCAACGCGACGGCCAGAGGGATGCCGACCATCGACATGGGAAGCAGCAAGCGGGCATCGGAGTAGCCGCAGGAATGCAGGGCTGTCATCTCGGCATCCCGGTGCATGCGGCCGAGTGCCAGCACCGACGACAGAAGCATCAGGAACGGCAGCATGTGGACGAAGTACGTGAGAAGCTTGTTGGCCAGCAACTCGTAGACGATGCCGGTAGAGAACTTGCCTTCCATCAGGTAGCCGAGCTGCTGCATGAAGAGCTTGCTGGCGATCAACAGCAACAGGACGATGGTGACCGCAAACGCGGCACGCAGGAGTTCGCGTGTTAGGTAGCGGTCCAAGATCGAAAGACGCGATTTGGATACATCGGTCGAGCTAAAATCAAGTCCGGCCATGCCGCACGATATCTTGCGACTCCACCGCAGATCAAGCTCGGCGATGCGGCGATCCAGCCGCGACAGACGGCGATCCAAATCGGACAGGCTCGACGCCCATGTATCGTGCGCCTCCCCTCCAATCCGCCTGAGGTACGGCGCCAGCAGCAGCAATCCGGCCATGCCGCACGATGTCTTGCGACTCCACCGCAGATCAAGCTCGGCGATGCGGCGATCCAGCCGCGACAGACGGCGATCCAAATCGGACAGGCTCGACACCCATGTATCGCACGCCTCCCCTCCAATCCGCCTGAGGTACGGCACCAGCAGCAGCAGTCCGGCCATGCCGCGCACTATCTTGCGACTCCACCGCAGATCAAGCTCGGCGATGCGGCGATCCAGCCGCGACAGACGGCGATCCAAATCGGACAGGCTCGACGCCAACG
>LXNI01001161.1_pt1 | contig 24788 bp, 21 predicted proteins | sample 809091 | NCBI WGS metagenome assembly LXNI01 (sample SAMN04870527, study PRJNA318959) | sponge metagenome | biome: 01000161; feature: marine sponge reef; material: water | host: Sarcotragus foetidus | place: Greece: Milos, Mediterranean Sea | collected 2013-05-29 | depth 5-7 m | reverse complement strand
TTATGGTACCAGTATTTTCCCCAGACGCCATCGCTTTCCCGGGGGCCGGCCGGCCAGCGCATCATCTCCGGTCGAAACGGGATCGCCAGTTTCCGGCAAATCAGGCGCAGCATGCCCTGCGGGTCGGTCAGGAAGTCGGTTGAATCAATGACCAGGGGTAATCGACCGCTGGTCCCGGCGACATAATCAAAAAGCGCGGCCTGTTGGACAAAGCCGAGATCATCCAGCGTCAGGTTGTCCCTGACCCGGGCATAGGATGCCACCACCTGATCCGGAGCCCGGATCAGAAAACAGTTGGTGACATCGGACAACCAGTCTCGGTCGATGTCAGGCAGAAGATGCATCGTCATGTGTTTCTGGTAGAAAATCGGTGCACCGGTCGGGCCTTGGCCGACACACTTTCGGGCGATCTTTTGCCAGTCCTTTCCCTGGCTCGCAATCACCTCGTCGGCACCCGGATGGGGGATGCCGGTGCGATAGAGGTAATGGCCGTAAAAGGGTTCATCCCAGACATCGGTATCGGCGCGATTTTCCCAGGAGCGCATCAAGGCGGTGGAAATATTGCGCGGACCGGACCACATTGCAATCCGAATGGTCATTTCGAACCGTACCGGGTTTCAGTGACTGCATTCATTTTCAATCAGGGTCTGATAATGCCGCTGCAGTTTTTCGACCATCGGGCCTCGACTGCCCTGACCGATGGTACGCCCATCAATGACGTTGACCGGGACCACGCCGGCAAAGGTGCCGGTGACAAACGACTCATCGGCACTGTAGACCTCTGTCAGGCTGAAGTTTTTCTGACAGACGGGGATATGATGCGCTTTGCACAGTGCGATAATCTGTCCGCGGGTAATGCCGCCGAGACAGTAGTCGCCCGTGGAGGTCCACACTTCGCCCTGTTTGACAATGAAGAAGTGCGTTGAATTGCAGGTGGCCACAAACCCATGCGGGTCCAGCATCAGGGCTTCATCGGCACCGGCCTTGGCGGCCTGGATACAGGCGGTAATGCAGTTCAGCTTGGAATGGCTGTTGAGTTTCGGATCCTGTACATCGGGATAACCGCGCCGGACATGCACGGTGAACAGCTGCAATCCCCGGGTGAGCGTGTCGGGAAGTGCTTCCTTGTATTCCGGGATAATGACGATGGTCGGCGGGGTGACCGTCATCCGCGGATCCTGATAAGGCGTGGCCTTGATGCCCCGGGTGACCATCAACCGGACATGCACGCCGTCAGCCATGCGGTTGGCCTCAAGCAGGCCGTACAGTCGGGCGGTCAACTGGGCCGGGTCGACCTCCATGTCCATGTCGAGTGCCCTGGCACCTTCATAGAGTCGGTCAAGGTGTTGGGCGAGAAAGGCGATTTTGCCGCGATGTACCCGAAGGCCCTCCCACACCCCATCGCCTAGCACAAACCCACTGTCGAAAACCGATACCATGGCCTTGTCCCGGTGGAAATGGTGGCCGTTTATGTCAATCAGGACATTCCGATTGCGCGGATCATCACGATAGTCATGCGTCCCCTTCATGATTCACTCGGTTGCTGTACGATCAAATGGGATTGGATTATGTCATAGTCTCCCCTAAACTCCACTATCGACTCCATCACGATTGGCAGGATCCCATTGATGACACGACGCGATACCTTGCGACAGCTGGCCGACCATTTGGCAAACGGTGATTTATCCGCTGAATCGTACGTCGATCAGTGCGTTCGAAAGGCGCAGGCCGTTGCGGGCGTGTTTGTATCGATTGATGAGGCGGTCATTGCACAGGCGGTACAGGTTGATCGGGCCCGGCAGTCGCGGCAACGTGTTCCCGTGCTGGCAGGCATTCCGATCACCTTGAAGGATCTGTTTGATGTCAAGGGTCAAAAGACACTGGCCGGATCAAAGATGCTGAGAAACCGGGTGACTCCGGCAACACAGGATGGCGAGGTGGTGGCTTCGTTGCGAAAAGCCGGATTGCTGTTTCTCGGGCGAACGACGATGAGCGAATTCGCTTTCAGCGGAATGGGGCTCAACCCCCATCACCATCGCCTGACCAGTGTCTGGGATCGGCAGACCGGGCGTCTTCCCGGCGGGTCGTCGTCGGGTAGCGCGGTCAGCGTGGCGGAAGGGATCGTGCCGGCAACGATGGGGTCGGATACGGCAGGGTCATGTCGCATACCGGCGGCCTTCAATGGCATCGTCGGGGTCAAGCCCAGTTTTGGCCGATTGTCCCTCAAGGGGGTCTTTCCGTTGTCACCGACCTCCGATGCGCCGGGACCGCTGGCGGCCGATGTGGACAGTTGCTTTATCCTGGATCAGGTCATCACGGGAGCGGTTGGGCCGACCCAGGCCCTGCTGAAAATCGATCGGCCGGATCCGTCCGACCTGCGACTTCTGGTCCCGCAGTCGATCGTTCTGGAGGAGCTGGATGACACCGTGGGCAAGGCATTTTATCGGGCACTGGACTGGTTGGAACAGGCCGGTGTCACCCTTGTCAAAAGGGAAATGCCGGCGCTTGAGGGCTGTGTCGAGATGTTTGCACATCGGGCGATTGTGTTGTATGAAGCCTGGCAGTACCATAGGCAATGGCTGGCGGACTATGAGGATGAATATGATCCTTTTGTACGACGAAGAATCAAAACCGGCCAACAGGTCACCGAGGTTGAGCAGCAGACCCGTTATGCAGAGAAAGCAAGATTGGTCCAGGATTTTCATCAGCAGTTTTCTGCGACAGAGACCCACGCGGTGATTTATCCCACGGTGTCTTGCATCGCTCCTGCGGTGTCTGAAACGCAGGATCCGGACAAGATCGCCGCCGTCAACCTGAGATGCCTGAGAAACACGGTGACGGCCAACTATTTCGATGGCTGTTCCGTGACCCTGCCTTGCCATAGACCCGGTCAGGCCCCGGTCGGTCTGATGGTTTCCTCATTGCACGGCGAAGACCTCCGGCTTTACCAGACAGCAGAGGCGATTGAATCCGTTTTGAATCCATGCCGGTTCGCATGACCGGCTATCTCGTATTGGAGCGATTGCATGTCCGAGCATCATCCCGAGGTCCCTGAGAGCGAGATCGAACAGCGGGTCAACCGGCTGGAAGCCCTGTTGGTTGAAAAGGGGCTGGTCAACCCGCAGACCATGGAAGCGTTGATCGATACCTATGAAAACCGGATCGGGCCACGTAACGGTGCCCATGTTGTCGCGCGTGCCTGGCGTGACCCTGCCTACAGGCAAAGACTGCTTGATGATGCGACCCGCGCGATCAGGGAAATGGGCTATGCCGGTCGACAGGGTGAGCATATGGAGGTGGTTGAAAACACCGATACGGTGCACAACCTGGTTGTCTGTACCCTGTGCTCCTGCTATCCCTGGCCGGTCCTGGGGCTGCCTCCGGCCTGGTACAAGGCGTCCAGTTACCGGGCCCGGGCGGTTAGCGAACCCCGGGCCGTGTTGAGAGAATTCGGCGTGGTACTGGGGAACGAGGTCGAGATCAGGGTGTGGGATTCGACGGCCGAAATCCGCTATCTTGTGTTACCGAAGCAGCCGCCCGGTACAAAGCATCTGACGTTGGAACAACTGGCGGACCTGGTGACCCGGGATGCCATGATCGGCGTAGCGTTGGCGACGTCTCCGAGGCAGTAGGGGCAGGGTGGATTCGACACATGATCTTGGCGGGATGCATGGCTTCGGGCCCGTTGACCGTCGTGAATCAGGTCATTTCCCGCAAGACTGGGAGCGCAAGGTGTTTGCCCTGACATTGGCCAGCGGCATGCTGGGAAAATGGAATCTGGACCAGTCCCGTTTTGCCCGGGAGACGATGGACCCGGGACACTATCTCACCAGTACCTATTATGAACACTGGTTGCACGGTCTTGAAATACTGCTCGTGGAAACGGGCCTGATTTCGCCCGGCGAACTGGAACAGGGGCAATGTGAAGGACCGGCCGCATGTGATGCGATAACGCCATCGCAACTGGATCCCTTGTTGCAGGCGGGTTCACCGACCGTGCTGGGCTGTGAGGCACCACCTGCCTATGCCGTCGGTCAGACGGTAAAAGTCAGTTATTTCCATCCCAAGTCGCATACCCGGGCACCGCGCTATATCCGCGGTCACATCGGGATTGTCGAGAAGGTGCACGGAGCACACATTTTCCCTGATGAACATGCGCGCTCCGCGCAAAAGGTGCCCGCATATCTTTATTCGGTTCGATTCGACGCCGCTGTGTTATGGGGAAAGAGTGACCCGGACAAGGGGCATGCGGTATTAGTGGATGTGTTTGAACCGTATCTGGAAAAGGGGGTTGCATGACCGGTCTGCTTGATGGACAGCCCCAGCGTGCCGGTGCCCCGGTGTTTGATCGTCCGTGGCAGGCGCGGGTATTTGCCATGGCCGTCCAGCTTCACGAACAGGGTCTGTTCGACTGGCCACAGTGGTCTGACCGGCTGGCAGAAAATATCCGTGCGTATGAAAAACAGGGAACGATCGGCAGCAGTGATGCCTATTACCAGGTGTGGACCGCCACCTTGGAGGCGCTGGTGGCCGAGCGACTGAAGGACGATACCCGGGCAATCAACAGCACGGTGCGGTTGTAGACGATGACCGGCTTCAGTTCGCTTTGTGTCGGTGCATCCTTGCGGTCGATTGTTTGAAACCCGGTTCGAAATGCGTTCCATGATTCTTTGGGTGAGTAGAATTTGAAGATAAACAGTATTGAATCCTTCAGTACCCGTGCCATTGGCCTGGTCAGGCTGACAACGGACACGGGTGATCAGGGTTGGGGTCAGGTCTCGACCTACCATGCCGACATCACCGCACAGGTGCTGCATCGCCAGGTCGCTCCCTGGGTGTTGGGACGTGACGTGTCCGACCTGTCCCGACTCGGTGACCTGTTTGATCTTGTTTTTGAAAAAGAGCATAAGTTTCCCGGTTCCTATCTGTGTCGTGCCGTCTGTGGCGTGGATACGGCGCTTTGGGATCTGCATGGTCACCTTCAGCAAAAATCCGTCTGTGAGCTGCTCGGCGGAACGCCCCGTCCGATTCGGGTTTATGCCTCGAGCATGAAGCGGGATATCACCCCCGAGAAGGAGGCGGACCGTTTCATGCGGTTGCGCGATGAACACGGCTATGACGCCTTCAAGTTCCGGATCGGTGCCGAATGCGGACGCAATCAGGACGAATGGCCGGGTCGAACCGAAGCCATGATCAGCACGCTCAGCAAGACCCTCGGGGATGAGGTCGACCTGCTGGTGGATGCAAACAGCTGCTATCGGCCGCAGACGGCCATCGAAGTTGGGGAAATGCTGCAGGACCACGGAATTGGCCATTTCGAGGAACCCTGTCCGTATTGGGAATACGAGTGGACCGAGCAGGTGACCGATGCGTTATCGATGGATGTGACGGGAGGAGAACAGGACAACAATCTGGCGCTCTGGAAACACATGATCGACAACGGGACCGTCAATGTCTATCAACCGGATATCTGCTACATGGGGGGTGTTGAACGAACGTTACGCGTGGTCGATATGGCCGCCAAGGCCGGGAAAATCATTACGCCGCACGCGGCTAACCTCTCGCTGGTAACGGTCTTTACACTGCACTTGGTCGGTGCGCTCAAAAATGCCGGTCCCTATGTCGAATTTGCGATCGAAGGGGCTGATTATTATCCGTGGCAATATGGAGTGTATGATGACTTGCCGGTCGCCCGGGAGGGGAAAGTGCAGATTCCCGAGGGCCCGGGGTGGGGTGTGCGGATTTGTCCCGACTGGCTCGAAAAAGCCACCTGGCAGATCAGCGAGGCGGATGCGTTATGATAAAGGCTGTCCACTATTTCAACGGCTTAACCTGACAAATTTATTTTTCTCGTTAAAATAGATACATCCACTTGCAAGGGTTAAAGCATGAATACCGAACTGCCCAGGGAGATCACACGCGAGGAAATTGAAACCTATCACCGCGATGGGGCGGTACTGCTAGAAGCGATGTTTGATGCGGATTGGATCGAATTGCTGAAACAGGGTTTGAATCAAAACTGTGAGAACCCAACACACCGGGCCCGAGTCTGGGACCGCGATTCACAGGAGCGGACCATGTTTTGGGACAGCCAGGCGTGGCAGGGCATAGCGGCATACCAGCAGTTCATCTTTCGGTCTCCTGCGGCCCAGCTTGCCGGAAAACTGTTGCAATCCAACGAGATCAACTTTTTTTTCGATGCCGTCTTTGTGCGTTCCCCGGGCACCCAGTTTGCAACACCGTGGCATCAGGATGAACCTTACTGGTCCATTGAGGGCTATGACACCTGCACGATCTGGATGCCGCTTGTGCCCGTAACAAAGGAAAGTGCACTGGCCTATGTGCCGGGTTCCCATTTGAGTAACCGGGTATTTGATCAATACAATTTTGGTGATCTGAACCCGGATGGTAAAACAGAGGTGGATCAAGTGGATTTTTCAGGGATCGCCGAGCAGTCCATTCCCGATATCAATGCCGATCCCGGTCGCTATGGCGTGATGAGTTGGGATATGGAGCCAGGAGATTGCGTCGCCTTTAATAGTCGTATCCTGCATGGTGGTTCGGGCAAGTTGGACGAAGACCAGGAATTAAAGGTATTTACCAGCAAGTGGATGGGCGATGATGTGCGTATAAAGTTCAGGGAATGTGGAATGGACCCGGATCATAGCGAGATTATGACGCAATACGGTCTTGGGCCTGGAGACCGTCCTGGAACGGAGCTATACCCCAGAGTTTGGACGAAGGTCTAGCCTTAATCTAATGAACTTCACTGGTCAATTACTGGAATTCAAATATACATATGGATCAGCTAACCGACTTAAAAGCAATTCTACACTCCAAAAGAGCTAATATTTACTATTTGGAAAAATGCCGTGTTATGCAGAAGGATGGGCGTGTTTTGTATCTGACCGAAGCCAGAAACGAGAATCAGTACTGGAATATCCCTATTGCCAATACGACTTGTTTATTATTGGGAACAGGAACATCTATTACCCAAGCGGCCATACGAATGCTGACTCAAGCGAGTGTATTGGTAGGTTTTTGCGGTGGAGGAGGCACGCCATTGTTGATGGCCAGCGAAGTTGAATGGCTTACCCCACAAAACGAATATCGTCCTACTAAATACTTGCAAGGCTGGATGTCGTTCTGGTTTGAAGAAGAGAAACGACTCCTGACGGCGAAACGATTCCAGCAAGCCAGAATCGAGTACATCCAGAGGGTTTGGGGCAAAGATCGTAATCTGCGCGAGGCTAGGTTTTATGTCGACGCTCAAGGTATTGCCCAAGTTCTGCGGGCTTGTCAGAGAAAAATAGTACATGCATCAAATGTTATGCGATTGTTACAGGATGAGGCTCAATTGACTAAACAACTCTACAAAATCTCTGCCAGTATTACTCGGTATGGCGATTTTACCCGACAACGTGAGGCGGTTGATCAAGCTAATGTATTTCTTAATCATGGTAACTATCTCGCTTATGGATTGGCAGCAACCACGCTATGGGTACTGGGAATTCCTCACGGTTTCGCTGTAATGCATGGGAAAACGCGCCGCGGTGCTCTGGTCTTTGATGTGGCTGACTTGGTTAAAGATGCTTTGATTTTGCCTTGGGCATTTATCTGTGCCGCCGAAGGTGCGACTGAACAGGAATTTCGTCAACAATGTTTGCAAGCTTTTGTCGATCACAAATCATTGGATTTCATGTTTGATCAAGTTAAAGAAGCGGCTCTATGGTCGAATTGGGAGAAAGGTATATGATGATAACCTTTGTTTCTCAATGTAATAAAAAAGCGCTTAACCGAACAAGGCGAGTTCTGGATAGTTTTGCAGACAGAATAGGTGATAACACATGGCAAACCGTCATTACTCAGGAAGGTTTAGATGCAGTAAAGAAACTGCTCCGTAAAACTGCCAGCAAAAATACCGCTGTGAGCTGTCACTGGATTCGTTCAAGATCGCGGAGTGAGTTGGTTTGGGTGGTTGGGAATAAAAGAAAATATAATAGCCAAGGGCTAGTACCGGTGAATTACACCTCTCGGGAAGTGATTATGGATAAATTACCTATTGAAACGGGTCATTTGCTGGCTAATACACGCCAGCAGACTTTAAGTAAGCATCTGTTTGCTGTTGGTTTAGTGGCTTATCAGTTATTGGATGCTTTACATATTCAGAGCGAAAAGCTCAAGCAAGCTGCTTTTATTTCTGGGGTCTGTCATGATCTTGGAAAAATTGATCCCGAGTTTCAGAACTGGGTGAATAAAAAATCAGGCAAGGTTCCAGATGACTTCATACCTGAGGATGGTGTGCATATTGATATGCCCATAAAGTTCTCATTCGATAGGCATCCTCGACATCACGAAATATCATGGATTTTGGCAGAGGCATTACTGGAAGGAAGCGAATTCAATAACTCGCAAAGGCAGCAGATTGCGCATGCTATTTATTGGCACCATACGAAACCATATAGAAAAGATGACAAGTTCACTAATCCTGAAGCCATTTATTCTATTTTTAAAAAGTCGCTAACACAGGATAAGTTTGACGATATATATCGCAAAGTACTTGCAATACTTAATGACGTGACGTCTCTGGTTGAAAAATTTGAGAAAAAGAACCTGATATTCGAATTTAACGAGACTTTTTCTTTGACAACGAAGGCTATTCCTGAATACAAAAAGTACGATAGCTGGATCGATCAAATAAGCGAGTTTCAAGCAAATGTGCGAGAAAATGCTTTAAATAATCTAGTTAGAGCAGCTGTTGTTAGTGCCGATCGGTTAATATCCAGTTGCTCTGCGGACGATTTAGAAGAATATCTGGCAGAAGGTTCTTTATATGATTTGGTTGATCATGAGCTTTCAATAGCGAAAAACAGCCTCAAAGAGGAAATCAAAAATTGCTTAAAAGGTTTTGAGAGTCGTTACCTTGATAGCAAATGGAATCAAGAACAACAAAAAGCGGCAAAAAAAATAGCTGAACTAAAGCAAGTTGCTGTTCACAACGAATCTGCAAATATCGGAGTGCTACAAGGACCAGCTGGTTGCGGGAAAACTAAGATTGCTTTGGAATGGGCGATGAACACGGAGGTAGAAAAAATCATCTGGGTATGTCCGAGAGTGCAGGTCTGTCTTGGCTTGCTGCTCGATTTGACAGCTAATGATTACTTGCCTAACAGCAAAATAGAGATTTTTACGGGTGAGTATAAAAAGATTGTCAGTCATGGCACCAAGTACAACGATATACCAGATACCGAGGAGTCTGAATATTTTAGTGGTGATATTGTTATCACTACGATCGATCAAGTTATCAATACTATCATTACGCACCATAAAGTTACTACTATAGTGGATTTGTTTAGTGCGCATGTGGTTTTCGATGAATACCATGAATTGGTCAATATGCCAGCTTTTAACTTGTTGTTTGCAGAATTAATTGAAGCGAAGAAACACCAAGGTGCACACGCAAATACATTGCTGGTTTCAGCTACGCCACAGTATTTTTACTTAACCAAATTTCTAGGGATTCCAAGTGCAGACATTATCACAATTGACAGTTTTAACCAGTCACGTTATCGGGTTGAATTCAAAACCTATGATGATAAAGAGCAATTCAACCCTCTGGTTGCGGATGCTCAAACCGGTTGTACTTTTGTCATCACTAATACAGCACTTGATGCTCAACTTGGTTATTTACAGCACCACATGATAGAAAACAGCGTACTGCTTCACTCAAAATATACCAAACAGGATAAAACAAAGTGGTTCGATCAAGTCTTCGAAAGTTTTAAACGTAATGGCACTGGAAAATATGACATCTTGCGCAGCGGTCCGATTATTCAAGCATCGTTAAATATAAGCTGTGACCGAATGTTGACCGAACCAACGAGTGCAGAAAACTGGCTTCAACGTTTAGGAAGATTAGATCGGTTTGGTCAAAATTCAGAAGTAAATCCTTATATCACGATACTACCAAGAAGTATCGAATTGGACGGAAAAATGACTAGCCAATGTGCAAAGTTCCTCAACCAACTCTGTATTTGGCAGAGTACCAAAGCTTGGCTTAATTTCTTGAAAGATCAATTGGCCGATGACAGTATTACTACTGTTAACCAGCTCTATGGTATCTATCAGGCGTTTTATGCAGACGAATCATCACTGAAATGGATAGAACAGGATTTTCTTCTGGCACTTAAAAAAAGCGTCGACTTGATCAATAAAAAACTTATTGATCCCATTTCTGTGCCCCCCAAATCAAAGAAACAGCAAGGAATAATAAAAATATCAGCAAATTCGTTGCGAGGTGATAATCGTTTTGTCCAGATGGCAGAATGCAAGGTGACGGAAGATTTGCAACTCATTTTTACAAAACACTATGCTTATAGTGAAGAATTCGATCCATCAGGGCCACTGACAACGCTAACCGAATCCATTGAGGCTATGCGTGGTTTTGGAGAGGATGATAATAATCTTGTACAATTCATGCAAAAAAAACACCACAATATACAATCAGAAAAAATTACCAAAAAAGCCCGCAGTGAATGGGAGTTGATTAAAGAAGCTCGTTCACCAGAGTTCCCTATTTATCTCAGCTATACCCCCCAGGACTTGAGTCTCGTCAATAGCAATCCACATCCGAAGGCTGTATATTATGTGATCAGTTGTGCACAGCCTGTAGGTGCAATGAGAATAACCAAACTGCAAGAAAAGCTTCAACCGGAAACGGTGAAATAATCACAAACCAACATGAATGTAACTATGGAAAAAATCAAAGGCATCAAAAGCGTGGATTTCAAAATTACTGCCCTTGGACATGGAGTGGTAAATTGGAATGGGCCTACAGCTTTGAGTAATGAGGGGAAAGCGGTAGAGAATCATACGTTACCGAAGCTTAGGGGATATACGAATCTGACAGGCAAAGTCAAAGACGAAACTGGGTATAGATATAAAAAAGAAGCGACAGATATCGATTTTAAAAAAACACCGTTATACATCAGTCAAAATTGTGTCCGTCACCACTTATTTCGTTCTCAGGCTTTTGATATTCACTTTGCTACTGAAAAGAACCTTGAGAAAGTATTATCTTCTATCACAGGATTAGTGCGTGGTTATGTCGTACCTTCAAGCCAGTGTAAGCGTGCTAGTCCACTACTTTTAGAAGACTTCGTTGATCAGCTAGGTAATGGTAATTTTGAACAGTTTGGACAATCAGGAGAAAGAGACAGTTCTTCATTCTTTTCCAAGACAACGTTCGGTGATACTAGGTATGTCTCTTACGGATCAATAAGTGTCGAACAGCTACAGTTTATTTCCTTGGATAACAAATTTGATCGTTCTGCGATGACCATCAATGAGAATCAAGGTGGAGCTGTGGCAAAAGCTATTGAAGATTTTATTCAAAGCCTGAACGGTGAGTTGAATCCAGAAGCGGTTTTTGATCCAAACTATGTGCGCAAAGGGACTATTTTTGAAATAAGTGAAGCGGGAATTTTGCTGAATGAAGATGCAGTTCATATTTTGATAGAAACCACACTGGATATGTTGCGAAACTTGTCTATTCGTCAGGCAAAATCCTATATGTATGTTCACGATATCGTTGTCGATTACAACAACAGCAATCAGATGATGCGCATTAAACGTTCTCCTGATGAGATTGCATTACGACCAGAGGATAATTTTGCTACTTATTTTGAAGTGAAATAAATAAGGAGCATATTTTAAAGATGCGAATTGTGGTTGACTACGAGTCATCATGGCGAAATTCTTTTCTTGATGGCAGCAATAGTGAAGCCCTACCTAAAAAAGGGCGAAAGTTTATTGCCTCCATGACTAAACTGAAAGAGGAACAAAATTTTATACCCAGAACAGTTTCAAAAGATACTGTTTTGGGAATCTTGAATAGGCTTATAGGGGATCAACGCAAGTTGTATCAGACCCGTTCTGAGCTTAAGGAGGCACCTAATTACTTCGCAGATATAGAAAGCGTTATTAGCTTTGAAGACGATCGAAAAGTAATCAATAAGGAAACTATATATATCCGAAATATGGAAAGAAATACGGATCAAAACTCATTTACGGGAATGATCAAGGTGGATGACCCGATTTTCCAATCTGATTACTCACAACAGTTTTGGGGTGTGCTTGGGTTAGATATTGAATCTCTTTTCAATTTCATATTGGAAAACGAGTCAATCACTAACGAGTTTGCGCTAGACCCGGTTAACATTATTGAAAAGTTAGAAGATATTAGGAGACAAAAACCGATTGAAAATGAGGGGCGAGCAAAAAAATCATCCGAGTCGCTGATGGAGTACTTTACAGAATACAGACCGGTCAATTCAAAAGGACAAATTATCATATGTAGTATGTATTGTTCTGCATTGTATCTTCAGTTACAGCGTCTTGGATCGCATTTTGATATGGCTACAGCCAAATCAAAAATGGGGGGTATCAGTGGGATTTCCAAGAATGGGTTTACAAAAAAAGATTTTATGGAAAAGTATACAACTGGACCGAAAAAACTAATCTATGGTAATCCATATGTCAGAGAAGAATTTGTTAAAGGTGAAGGGAAAATTAAGCACCTTCTGACAAAAGCATCCGGTCAGTTGACAATTCGATTGGATATTGAAGTGGAACGGGCAATCGAGCTTAAAACAATGATTGATAATGCAGGAGTTTCGGCTTTTTATCTGGGTAAAAAAGGTCTTGCCTATGTTTCATATATAGATATCAGGTAGGGATTTTTATGGATTATTATTTGGATATACGAATAAAACCTGATTCTGAGATGCGCGAAAACTTGCTATTGAATAAGGTATATACCAAGTTGCACAAAGCCCTTTGTGATATGAGGTCAACAGACATTGGTGTCAGCTTTCCTGAATATCGTATATTGCTTGGACGAGTTATTCGCCTACACGCAGCAGAGAATCGTTTGAAGATTTTGATGGAACAAAGCTGGTTGGGAGGTCTAATCGGATATTGTGAGATATCCAGAGTTTTTCCAGTTCCGGAAGTGGTGAAATATCGAACTCTCTCTAGGGTGCAACCGAACATGACGGAGGCCAAGTTACGAAGATTGATTAATCGAAAATCAATAACTGAAAGTGAGTTTAAAGCCTACCGAAAAAGAATGTATGTCTCCGGCTTGTCGCTCCCATATTTGGAATTAGAGAGTGGTTCAAGTAGGCATAATTACCGACGCTATATTAACTTTGGTGAACTATATGATAAGCCTTCTTTAGGAAGTTTTGATCAATTTGGACTAAGTAAAGAGGCCACGATCCCTTGGTTTTAATTTGGGTATAATTAGCAATATAAAATGCTTGTATTTTGTCAACGTAATTCTAGATACCCCCTTGTTATTCAATGAGGGTACCTCAGCGGTTTGTGTGAACTCCCTACGATACGTTCCTGTTCGTTACCGGGATCAGTAGTTCACTAGCTTCCAGTATACGGTGCTTGATCGGTTGCCCCTTGCATAGTCAGGTGATCGTTCTATCAAAGGTTTCATGCGCGGTCATGATCACTTGGTCTTAGTGATTGAGGTCCGATTCATTTCCCATCTGCTTAATGTAATGACATCCCTTATCATGGATCTCCTTTAATCCACCGGGAAAATACGCCTTTACACGGCGCACTGCCAACTTGGGTTAATGGAAAATTAAACATCCTGAAATTACGCTAACAATAATACCAATATTTTTATCTTTTTTTTATATGCAACAAAATCAAATAGTTACAATAGAATTTAATTGATTGGGTAAGTTGTCGAAAATTAGATAAGTTGTTGTTGTAACTGTTTTTTTTACTTTATCGTTGGGTTCACTGCCGTACAGGCAGCTTAGAAGCGAGGCCGAGCTCATCGACTGGCAAAGATACTGTTCACTGCCGTACAGGCAGCTTAGAAGAGTCGATTGACCTTGAATCTGAACGGCTTAAGGTTCACTGCCGTACAGGCAGCTTAGAAGTGAAACAGTGCGGAGGAGTGAAAGGTTTACTTGTTCACTGCCGTACAGGCAGCTTAGAAGTCACCTCGTGCCTCATGATCTTCGATGAGTTTGTTCACTGCCGTACAGGCAGCTTAGAAGTACTAATCTTGGCGTCGGCAGAGTCACGCCGCGTTCACTGCCGTACAGGCAGCTTAGAAGCTTATGAGCAGCGCGGGTCGGGCAAAGAGCCGGTTCACTGCCGTACAGGCAGCTTAGAAGTGACACATGAGCAGGAAGGGCTGACACAGACCGTTCACTGCCGTACAGGCAGCTTAGAAGTAATGCTATAATTAATAAGGTCATTAACTATTGTTCACTGCCGTACAGGCAGCTTAGAAGGTTTAATCGAGACTTTATTTCGAGAATTAAAGGTTCACTGCCGTACAGGCAGCTTAGAAGTCACAACGGAAACCGTTGAATATTCCTTGCTCGTTCACTGCCGTACAGGCAGCTTAGAAGTTTAGGCATCAGTGAGTGGTCTACCTCGACCTGTTCACTGCCGTACAGGCAGCTTAGAAGTTTCGCGATGGTGCAGGAGTGCATCGACGCATGGTTCACTGCCGTACAGGCAGCTTAGAAGTCCATACATCGTTCAAATTGTCAGCAAGGAGCGTTCACTGCCGTACAGGCAGCTTAGAAGAATCAATTAAGCCACATCAACTCCGTTTTGACGTTCACTGCCGTACAGGCAGCTTAGAAGATCAGATAGGAAGAAGCAGAACGCATCTTTCTGTTCACTGCCGTACAGGCAGCTTAGAAGGTGAAATGATGGTGGGCACTATGCTGATGACGGTTCACTGCCGTACAGGCAGCTTAGAAGTGTTGCCACTGATCGCTTCCATCCTTCCAGCTGTTCACTGCCGTACAGGCAGCTTAGAAGTTTTGATAATCTGATATCTGGCCGCCCATATTGTTCACTGCCGTACAGGCAGCTTAGAAGCTTGACCTCTGCACCGGTAATCCGATAGATCGAGTTCACTGCCGTACAGGCAGCTTAGAAGTGCCGTTTGAAACGAGAAAGCAAATGACCAACGTTCACTGCCGTACAGGCAGCTTAGAAGAGTACGCGATGGTCCGCTGGCGTTCGTCGCGCGTTCACTGCCGTACAGGCAGCTTAGAAGAGCGGCGACCCTGGAATTCAGCGGCAAAATAAGTTCACTGCCGTACAGGCAGCTTAGAAGTCCTTTGTCTCGACACGGTCAAACGCCGTGCTGTTCACTGCCGTACAGGCAGCTTAGAAGGGCAAAACGGGTATCGCCTTGAGCGTGCGATCGTTCACTGCCGTACAGGCAGCTTAGAAGTGCAATAATTGATTGAAACTTGACTCTAACAGGTTCACTGCCGTACAGGCAGCTTAGAAGTGATTCTGGATGCGGCTACAAATCTTCGTGTGGTTCACTGCCGTACAGGCAGCTTAGAAGAAAACGGGCCGTGGTGAGGTTTTTAATGGAAAGTTCACTGCCGTACAGGCAGCTTAGAAATTAGTGGAAACCTGCTGGGGTTTTTAATAATCTCTTTGGTCAAATCCACATCAATCGCTGGCCAGTAATAATGGTCCGGGGAGAGTTCGTCCACATTTAGAATTGCCTCAATGAGTTGCTTTTTGAACCACGGGAAATCTTCATAAGGCATAAAAAGTTCCTCATCATGCGCGAGTAGCCATATCCCATGAGAGGAAACATGTGTTACCTCAATCAGAGAAGTTTCGTTGCCAAGCACTGATGATTTCATGGTAATGTTCCTTAATTAACCGCTCGATAGTTCTTAATTTTTTTCTTGAATAATGACAATTTTTCGCAAGTTAAATTTCAGGTTCCAACCAGAATTCATCCTCACCCTTTGCTGACAGAACATCAATGAGGTGAAACTTATATCTTCACGACAGTCTGGATGTTGACGGGGTCTGTCGGTTACCACACTACGGAGATATCTGACGCAGCAAGGCTTTCACCACTGAAGTTGCATTTCTCGCTGCGAGGTGCAGAAAAGTCTCCATCTCGTTCTTGTTGCCACCGCCGCCTGCCAGATCAGACAAGCTGCGTACCGCAATGTAGGGAACATTATTGGAATACGCGACGTGGGCGACGGCAGAACTCTCCATGTCCAGTAAACGTGCTTCGAAAGTCTCAAAGACATACCTACGAAAGGTTTCGTTGTCGATAAAGGCACCACCGGACACACCAGAGCCGCCAACCAGTATCTTGGGTGTATTTTCAAGGCACTGACCGTCGGTTGTGCAACGAGAAAGTGTGATCTCTGCCGCTGCACGCCGGGCGGCCGACAGAAGTTCCGTTTCATCGACCGGGAACCAGAAGCTTTACGGTGGTTGGCATAGTTTGAATGCGTAACCGTATCCAACTCCTGTTCCAGGTTTTTCACGTGAGCGGGGATAGAACGATGACAAGCCGGGTCGGTCGACGGCGGTGTTGATCAGTGTGCTACATGTATCCCGGCTGGTGATCGAGAATTATCGATGGGATTGTATTTTCGTATCCAGATTAACATACCATCAACGTCCGACAATCAAGATGCCAGCAGGAGGAAAAATTAAAGAAAAATTGCCTCATCAATGAGGATCGTATCCATGACGGCACTGGCACATTTCAAATCTGGAAACCAATGGCTTCTGCCACTATACGTTGTTGCTTATCAAGTGTGATGAACTGCATTTTGTCTGGTTCCGGTGCCGCAATGTATAGCGCCGAGGCGAGATGCCACAGGCCGGCCCCACGTAAGTAGCCAACATCAAGAACCGCCGCTATCTCGGTGGCTAATGACCGATCCGGGAAAACCCAAACTAGGTTGGCTAGCAAGTCAGATGAAAAGTTGACGCCTTCTTGTGAACAGGCAGATCTCAATTCAGCTTCAAGTAGGTTTGAGGAACACAGGTGTGTGATTTCCATCAACTGAGTAGCGACTGTCGTATTGCCGTCTTCATCAAAGGCAACCGCTATCAACGCAGAAGTGTCGACATACGCAATGCTCATACGTTGCGTTCGTCAAGAAAACGACGTAATACACCAGGGCGTTTGCTCAGTACCGGCAGAGGCCGTTGGGGTTGCCCAGATGGGACAAGGACTCCCTGTCGTTTTAACTCATCCAGCCTGTCTTCCAGAGTTTGAGGGGGAAGCGCTGCAGGGCGTATTTCGGCAACAGGCTCGCCACGGTAAGACACCGTAACCGTCTTGCCTTTCCGCACATGTCGTATCACCTCGGAGAAGCGTGCCTTGGCTTCGTATGTTGAATAGATGAGTTGCATAAGGATTATTGTAACTGGTCAAACTAGTCTAGTCAAATTAATAGGTAACCTGTGTATAGGGAGCACTAATCTGTCCATATACGAGCAGATTAGTGCTCCCTACGTCCCAGAAAGGCACCATAGTCACAAATGACCAGATGCTTCATTATATAGTTTTTGCCTTAAGCGGAAACCTGCTGGGGTTTTTAATAATCTCTTTGGTCAAATCCACATCAATCGCTGGCCAGTAATAATGGTCCGGGGAAAGTTCGTCTACATTCAGAATTGCCTCAATGGGTTGCTTTTTGAACCACGGGAAATCTTCATAAGGCATAAAAAGTTCCTCATCATGCGCGAGTAGCCATATCCCATGAGAGGAAACATGTGTTACCTCAATCGGCGAAGTGTCGTTGCCAAGCACTGATGATCTCATGGTAATGTTCCTCAATTAACCGCTCGATAGTTCTTAATTGTTTTCTTGAATAATGACAATTTTTTGCAAGTTCAATTTCAGGCTCCAACCAGAATTTTGCCTCACCCTTTGCTGACAGAACATGAATGTGCTTGCGTGTTTCCTCTCTTGAAAAAAAGAAAAAACGATATCCGTATGCCCTGAAAATCGTAGGACTCATGCTTAAATCCTAAGAGGAGCCCCTCTTTTAAACTCTAATGTTTTACCCTCAAGAGGATTAAGACATTGAAACCAGCGTTTTATGAAATTCAGTTGATCCATGTCTTCAGGGGGTTTGGTTTGCTGGTTTCTTTTATATTTTTCGTCAATAGTCTTCTTTTGTTGCTCAAGTTTTTCTTGCGTTTCATCAATACTCATAAAATCAGAGCTACTTGACGAAATTTTGAAAAAACTTTCAGCTTTCTCCTTGTTTTTCTTTTTGGCACATTATCCACTGCCAACTTTCAACTCATCAATATGATAACCACCATACATAGGATTGATCAAATCTTTCATTGTTGGAGGTTCTTTAAAGCTAATTCGCCAAACCGAGTCATTTTTAGACGGGAATTATATACTTAATCAAACTAAATCAATATCTTTTGATTTCTTTTGATTTCGTGACTGGTCAATGCAGGTGAACCGATTAAAAGAACATCGAACTTCAAGGTGAATTCAACAGTGCCTTTGGCATTGTGTATCCAGCAATTCAAATTTTGGCTGATTGATCTTTTTTATTCCTCCGGTTAAGGGTTTAATACATTTCAGTTGGACCAGTCTCAGTATGCGGTATACTGGTACGTTAGGTGAATCTGTAGAAGGTAGGGGTGCAATCTGTGTTGAAGGCGAAGCCAGCCACAACACCCGCGAGTTGTGTGTTGACCCTCGTGAGGGGGTAATGAAGTGTTGATAGTGGTACAGATGGGCAAGGCGATAGAGTACCGAAACCCATATTTCGGGGTGCTGAGCGGTTCATCAAGCTTGAAGGCAACACGCGTGGTCTCATTATTGGTGGGAGGCGGTGTGGCCTCGCGGTGCCCCAAGACCCCATGCACGTCTGCACGCCTTTTGTCGGGACACTGGAAGTCTTTAACCTACCCTGAATGATATGATGTGCGGGTTGAAGAATTCGGATGAATCTATGATATGTGGAGAATCGGTCAAGTAAAGGAGAGAGCTTCCCGGCGGAGTCTACGAGGCGAAGGGGTTCAACCAAGGTGAATCCGAGAAGTCAAATCACCCGCCGGATACGGTGCCGGGGAAGGGTGTTGCCTACGTCGAGCGGGCTATGACAATCGGCTAAAAGCGGTTTGTCGTCACTAGCCGAGGTAGAAACCGGATGGGTTAGTGCCTGCGTCCAGACTTACGCGGGGGCGGGCAGAAATGCCCGTTACTACCGCAACGTGTTGTATGGGGGTTGCGTGAAAGTAATGAGGTGAAACTTATATCTTCACTGACAGTCCGGATGTCGACGGGATCTGTCGGTGACCACACTACGGAGATACCTGACGCAGCAAGGCCTTCACGACTGAGGCCGCATTCCCCGCCGCGAGATTGAGAAAGGTCTCCATCTCGTTTTTGTTGCCACCGCCACCCGCCAGATCAGACAGACTGCGTACCGCAATGTAGGGAACACTATTGGAATACGCGACATGGGCGACGGCAGAACTCTCCATGTCCAGTAAACGGGCTTCGAAAGTTTCGAAGACGTACGTACGAAAGGCTTCGTTGTCGATAAAGGCACCACCGGAAACGCCAGGGCCGCCAACCATTATCTTGGGGGTGTTTTCAAGACATTGACCGTCGGTTGTGCAACGGGAGAGTGTGAGCTCTGCCGCTGCACGCCGAGCAGCGGGCAGAAGTTCCGTCTGGTCGACCGGGAACCAGAAGCGAGACTTGGGTTGTTCATCGCCTTCGCGGAGCACGGTCACAGCGCGCGGAAACATCATGCCAAAGTTGGCATACGGATAGTCGAAGAAATGAATCGTCTCCCAACCGCCATTGACCTCCCTTGCGAAGAGCATTTCAAGGTACTGTCCCCATCGGTCGGCAATCACGACATCGCCGATGTTGAGAGTCGGATCCACCCCTCCCGCGATTCCCGAAAACACGATCCGCTCAATCGGGAAATGGTCCAGGGCAAGTTGTAGGGTCATTGCCGCGTTGACGACACTGATCCCACTCAGAAACAATACGACCGGTTGGTTTTCCAGGATGCCGGTAGTAAACGTGACACCGTTCAATGAGTGTTCCGACACCTCCCCTTGAAGGCTCTCCCTGAGGAGTGTCAACTCAGGCTCGAAAGCGGAAATGACAGCGGTCCGAGGAGTTGTGTTCTCAATGACATGCGCTTGGGATTGGGCAACAATCAGAGCCATCAGGATAGCGAGGAGACTGACCAGCAGGAGATTCGCCGAACGAGGCAAGCAGTTTGGACACGTCATCATGGTATATTTCAGTGGGCGTGAAAAAAGAACTTGGGTCAAAGTGAATCGGTGTGCGATTATCGCCGATCATCCTGTGGGCCACAATATGTCACTGTGGTTTCGTGGCGTATCCTGCCTCGTCGACACCAACGCCTCTGATATCCATCTGCTTTGGAAATAGGTATCAACATCATTCCGGTTACAGCCCTATCGGTTATGAGTCCGCACAATTTCTTGATCACATAGAGACAACGACCTATCATCCCACGTGTGTACTCTGCCCAATTCATAGATCGGCGTTCCGTCATATGCGATTATCGAATGCTCAGCGGTTTTTACCATAATCTGCCCCATTTCGTGTAAGCAATCCGATGGACAGATTAGTATGGGACAAGCCAGAAGCTGAGCGAAAACGGAAACTGATTTCCCGTTGCCTGTCCATTGATCTTGAAGTTGGCAGGAAAAACAAGCGGATTCATGCGTTTGCCGCCGTACGCGGGGGTGGGGATACGGACCAATCCGTTGTTTTTCCACATCATACCGCGAGTCGTAATCTAATGCATGTACTGGCGGAACTGGATGAACTGGCCGCTGGTACAGACTATTTACTGGGTCATAACCTGATTGATTTTGATCTGCCACACTTGCGGGCAGTTCGACCCACGCTTCGTTTGTTAAATCTGCCTGCGGTGGATACGTTGCGACTCAATCCGCTTGCCTTCCCCCGGAACCCCTATCATCATCTGGTCAAACATCATCAGGATGCTCAGATTCGACGGAGACAGTTGAACGATCCCTATCAGGATTCCGTTCTTACGCTGACGCTCTTTGAAGACCAGTTTGAAGCACTGAGTAAGGCTGATCCGCAGTTATTGACGGTTTGGCACTGGTTGACGACGATGGAACAAGGCAGTGCGGGATTTGATGATTTTTTCAGTGCGGTGAGGCAGGGGGCGCACAGACCCTCTGACGGACAGGCCCGGATGTCAATTGCCAATTACCTCAGGTCATCAGCCTGTCTTACTCAATCACGCTCCGTGTTATCGGACAGCGTGGCATGTGGTTGGTCACTGGCCTATGTGTTGGCGTGGATGTCCGTTGCTGGCGGTGACTCGGTCGTCCCACCCTGGGTACGTCACCAATTTCCACAGGTTGGGAAACTGATCCGTGATTTACGAGATACGTGTTGTCATGAGGCTGATTGTGGCTGGTGTCGGGAGCGGCATGATCCGGCCAGGGAACTCAAACGCTGGTTTGGTTTTCCGAGCTTTCGAGCGCAACCGCAAGACGAAGAGGGGCAGTCCCTGCAGCAGACCATTGTCGAATCGGCGATGGCAGGACAGCATGTCATCGGGATTTTACCAACGGGGACCGGCAAGTCGATTTGCTACCAGATTCCGGCCTTGTCCCGTTATGACAAAACCGGTGCCCTGGCCGTGGTGATTTCACCGTTAGTGGCACTGATGTCGGATCAGGTCACCGGGATGGAGGCGCGCGGTATCGGTTCGTGTGTCGCCGTGAATGGATTATTGTCTTTGCCCGAGCGGGCCGAGGCGCTGAACCGGGTCCGTCTCGGGGAGATCAGTATGCTGATTATTTCGCCGGAGCAACTGCGCAATCGTGCCGTTCGCAAGGCAATGGACCAACGTGAAATCGGTGCCTGGGTGCTGGACGAAGCACACTGTCTTTCACAATGGGGTCATGATTTTCGTCCTGACTATCGTTACGTGTCCCGTGTCATCAGCAAGATGGCAGGACAACAACCGATCCCGCCTGTCTTGTGTCTGACCGCGACCGCGAAACCCGATGTGATTGCCGATATCCAGGATCTCCTTCGAAAGCAGCTTGACATCAAGATGCGGGTCTTTGATGGCGGCTCCCGGCGTGCCAACCTGATTTTCCAGGTCATTCCGACAACGGCAGCTGAGAAACTGGCGCATCTCTACCAGAGATTGAATGACGTACTCGTGCAAGACGAGCCGGGCGGTGTGATCATCTATTGTGCCAGTCGACGACAAACCGAAGAGATCGCGGCCTTTCTGACTGAAAAGGACCTCTCCGTGGATTATTTTCACGCAGGCATGCAACCCGAGCACAAGAAGGAGGTGCAACGGCAGTTTATCGGTGGTGAGTTGGATATTATCGTGGCGACCAACGCTTTTGGCATGGGGATAGACAAACCGAATGTGCGCTTGGTGATCCATGCCGACATCCCCGGTTCATTGGAAAATTACCTGCAGGAGACGGGCCGGGCCGGACGGGACCAGTCTCCGGCGCATTGCATATTGCTTTATGAACCCGCCGATGTGGAACGACAGTTTGGCCTGTCGGCACGTGGTCGACTGACCCGGCAATTCATTCATGAGGTGCTCAGGGCATTGCGGCGTCTGGACCGTAAAAAGCATGCCAACAGTGAAGTGGTTGCGACGGTCGGTGAGATTTTGAATGAAGAGGAAGACTATCAATTCGAGAGGGATTCGCTGACCGATGATACCAAAGTGCGCACCTCGATTGCCTGGCTGGAAGAGGCGAAGCTGCTGTCCCGGGAAGAGAATCTGACACAGGTATTTCCCTCTTCATTGCGTATCAATTCCGTGGAAGAGGCGCGTCGTATACTCAAGAAACAGGACATTACCGAAACATATCGTGACCAGTTACTCGTCATCGTCGAGAAACTCATTGAGGCGGATGCGGATGAGGGGATTTCCACCGACCAGCTGTGTGTCTCGGGCCTGAACGCCGAAGAAGTACGCTGTGCCCTGTATCATCTGGAGCACTTCGGCATTGCCAGTAATGATACGGCATTGACCGCCTTTGTTCACCATGGTGTCGCACGGGGGTCACAGAAACGATTTGCTGAAGCGGAACGACTCGAATCGCTGTTGATCGAGCAATTGCGCGAGGCGGAACCGGATATGGAGGTCGGTATGACCTTCCCGTTTCATCTGCGATTGATCACGCAAAAACTCAAGGATCTCGGATGTGACTCGGCCTTGCCGGAACATGTGTCGCGTATTCTTCGCAGTCTTTCAGCCGATGGTCGAGGGGAAGAGGGGAAAGGCAGCCTGGGGTTGCGCAAACTGGATTCGGAAACGGTCCGTGTGACCCTGAAACGTTCATGGGCGACCCTGGAAAAGACGGCGGAACTGCGCCGTACAGCCGCCCACCGGTTGTTGGAGCATCTGATTGCCCGGCTACCACCCGGGAGCAAGGGGGTGGACCTGCTGGTCGAAACGACAATCAGCCATTTGTTGCAGGCCATCAAGTCCGATGTGGTATTGATTGCCGGCATCAGGAAGCCGGATAAACTGCTGGATCATGCCCTGCTGTGGCTGCACGAGCAGGAAATCATCCGTCTCAACAAGGGGATGGCGGTGTTTCGCCCTGCGATGACCATTCTGCTGAACCGGGACCGTCGGGCAAGCGGTTTTTCGAAAACCGAGTTTGCCCAACTGCAGTTTCATTACGACAAGCAAATCGTGCAGATACACATCATGAAGGAATATGCCGAAATCGGCCTCGATTCGATGTCCGATGCCGTCCGCATGACAGGGGATTATTTTATGCTTGATCAGACGGACTTTCTGCGGCGCTGGTTACCCGGTCGTCAAAAGGAAATTGAACGACAGACCACGCAGGCATCCTGGCAAAACATTGTTAAGGTGCTGAACAACCCAGATCAGGAGCGTATTGTTGCCGACGTGCGGGAACAGACCAATGTCCTGGCCCTGGCGGGACCGGGGTCGGGCAAGACACGGGTCCTGGTGCACCGTATTGCCTATCTGTTGCGGGTGCGTCGTGAAAATCCCCGGAGCATCGTCGCATTGACCTATAACCGACATGCGGCAGTGGATATCCGCCGGCGCATTGCCCAACAGGTCGGGCAGGATGCGCGCGGCGTCACCATACTCACCTGCCACAGTCTTGCCATGCGCCTCATTGGAGCCAGCTTCAGTGAACGGGTGGCGTCGCCGGATAACGATATTTTCAGGCAGGTCATGCAGCAGGCCACCGCACTGTTGCGGGGAGAGGGGCTGCCGCCGGAGGAGGCGGATGAGGCGCGACAGCGGATCTTGTCCGGATTTCGGTGGATTCTGGTGGATGAGTATCAGGATATCGGACGGGATGAGTATGAATTGATTGCGGCACTGGCCGGACGAACCTTGTCGGACCAGAATGACAAACTGACCCTGTTTGCCGTTGGTGATGACGACCAGAATATATACAGCTTCAAGGGGGCATCAGTCGATTTCATTCGCCGTTTCGAATCCGACTACCACGCAAAATATCAGTATCTGACAGAGAATTATCGGTCAACCGCGCACATCATCAATGCTGCCAACACGCTGATTGAATCCGCGCAACAAAGAATGAAAGCCGCGTATCCCATCCGTATAGACCGGGCACGGGTCGGTGAACCGGAGGGCGGTGTGTGGAGCCAACGCGATCCGGTCGGTGAGGGAAAGGTACAAATACTGTCGACCGAAAACAGCCCTGTCGCACAGGCGCAGTCGGCCATGATGGAACTGCAGCGCCTCGAACAGCTTGATCCGAACTGGAAATGGTCACGCTGTGCGGTGATTGCCCGTGAATGGAAAGATCTCGATCCGGTACGGGGGTTTTGCGAACACCATGATATTCCGGTGCAGATGGGTAACGAGGAATTACCGGGGGTCTGGTCATTG
>LXNI01001160.1_pt1 | contig 24810 bp, 19 predicted proteins | sample 809091 | NCBI WGS metagenome assembly LXNI01 (sample SAMN04870527, study PRJNA318959) | sponge metagenome | biome: 01000161; feature: marine sponge reef; material: water | host: Sarcotragus foetidus | place: Greece: Milos, Mediterranean Sea | collected 2013-05-29 | depth 5-7 m | reverse complement strand
TGCCGTCGGTTGGCTTCACGGCACAAGACGCGTATCGGATTCTCTCGAGACTCGGCTTTGAGATTCTTGATGACCAAGTACCATCGTCGGCCGATGCGGGAAGCCGGGACCGTACGAGTGGCGAGCCTACCTCGATCATCGACACCGGAGCTACGAATCAGGACGGTGGCGAACTCCTGAGACTGCTGGTGGTGTTCCAGACTGATGAGGACGGCTGGGAGGTGGCGAGCTGTCCGACGTTGCCAGGGTGTCACAGCCAAGGACGGACGCGGGAAGAGGCGCTCGCCAACGTCCGAGAAGCGATCAGAGGCTATCTGGCGAGTCTGCGAGAGCACGACGCCGCTTTGCCCCCTTCATCCGAATTCCAAACCATCGACATGCGGGTGTAGCCGTAGCGCGACTCCCTGTCCTCTCGGGAGAAGACTTCGTGAGGACGGTTGCCCGGATCGGATTCTCCCTCGATCGTATCGAAGGCAGCCACATGATCCTGATTGGGCCAACGGGCCGGCTCCTCGCGGTGCCGAAGCACCGCGAACTGGGCAGGGGTCTCCTCAGAGCGCTGATCCGCGACGCTGGCTTGACACGGGAAGGCTTTCTCAAACTCCTAGGCGGGGAATGACGACCGCAAACTCATCGGGAAGATTGGCGGCGGAGTATTGCGACTGTGGGAACTGGAACGCGGAAGATAAGGCCGTGGCCCGCGCGTGATCCTGTTTGTTCTGCTACCGCAGCAATCGCAGCCCACGCGGAAGCCGCCCGGCGTCGCCAACGGAACGTGGCAATGCGCATTTCCAACCGTGGCTGCCGTCGATGCCCCTGCACTACGAACCGGCCGACCGGTCCGCTTCCCGGGCGCGAGTACTTCGGTGACCATGGATGGCGAAGAAGAATGGCATGCGCGAGTTCTGAAGCGAGGGAGGGCCCTTCGGTGCTGACACACGTTGATGCTGCTCGTGATTCACGATCTCGACCTGTCCATCAGCGGTGCTTTCGCCCGCAGCCATCAGGTTGCGAGCGACAGGCAGCTTGGGCGAAGGAGACCCAGATCCTTCCGCTAGGTGTGCTGTCAGTCTGCGCTGACTCGCATGAGCGCGGCCCGCGCCGCGTCAAGCTCGGCCTTGTGGCTCTGCTCGTAGTGCTGGCGCAGTAGATCTTTGCCGTAGTCGTTCCCATTGGGCGTGCGTGTCACCGAGTGGATGTGCTGCCGGGTAGGTCGGCGTGGCAGGTGGCGCAGGAAGATCGGACGCTGGTGGTCGAATTCGATCAGGATGACCGGGCTGTGGACGCGGTAATAGAAGGTGCTCTCCGGGCCGAACTCGCCGATCCAGGCGAAATAGGTCTGCCCTAGGTGCCGTTCCACGTCGGCCATTTTCACCTTGGCGTGACCGTCAGACATGTTCCCGACATATTCCTCGACGAGAGCGAGAAGCAGTGCGCGTTGCTCCGGGCTGAACTCGCTGGCCCTTAGCCCGGCGTAGTCCAGAACGACGTTGTCGCTGAACGCCTCGGCTGCCGCGTTGTTGCCAGTCTTGGTGGCGGCGAGCACAGCCTTGGCCCGTTGCCCGCTCGTCAGCGACTGCACAAGCTCCAGACCCAGTCGCTGCTCGTCCTGCATCACGGCCACGCCCTTGTACTTGCCGGACTCGGCGACCACCGGCTCAGAACCCATGAAGGTCGGTGTCATCACGACTTGGTCGCCTAGGACGAAGTAGTTGACGATCAGGTGGTGGCCGTCCAGCTGCCATCCCCACGGTTTGTCCTCGGACGGCTCGCCCATGAACGTGAAGTAGTAGAACCACTCATCCAGTTCTTCGAAATTGGAGGTAATCTCGCCCAGCGTGTAGTTCAAGCGCATGATGTCGCGGCTTCGTTGAAATCCCTTCGCGCTCAGGCCCGCCTTCATCAGAGCGTAAGCAGCTTCTCGTTGCCCCTCGTCCAATTCCGTGAACGACACGCCCTGCCGGGGTAGCGAGTGCTGGTTTGCCCAGCGGCGCCACTCCGGGTCGTCGACCGGGAATTGCGCCTTGCCACGCTGCTCGTCAGTCAGAGCTGCTAGGAACGCACGGGCGGCATCCAGCACGGGCTCGGTGGAGATTCCGGTCGAGCGGATAGAAAAGAGCCCCGCCTGCACGTTGCCATTCGTTGTCGCACCAACGAATGGCTGGGCCAGCGCGGCTCGCTCGGCCTGGGCAAAACGGTTTCCGATGTAGCGTTGCTGCGGCAGGGCGGTGGTGATCACCAGGCCGGTTGCCACTAGCGCAACGAAGGCAGCCAAGAGGTGAAATCGTCGTGAGCGAAGGAGTGCCATGGTGCCCTACAACGATACAAGACTGACTCGCCGTTTGGTACGGCTCGCATGGTACGGCTGGTTAGGTTCCTCTTGGACCAACCGCAACCTCTGCCCCGAGACTCAACACGGGGCCGTCATCTTTGGACTGGATCGCCGAGACGCGATCGGCACGTACGCGTGCCGCCTGCCGTCGGTGTGGCTTGGACGGTTCACCAATTTCACGCTCCAATCCCAGGCTCAGATTGCTAGGCTAAATCACTATGAGAGTCCTAATCGCCACACTGTTCGCCCTTGCGATGCCGCTGGCTGCTGACCAGCGCCTCGGCGTGATCGAGTTTCCCAACAGTGGAAGCGCGGAGGCGCAGGATCATTTCCTGACCGGTGTCCTGCTCATGCACAATTTTGAGTACGACGACGCGGCTGCCGCCTTCCAGCGAGCGCAAGAGGCAGATCCAGAATTCGGGTTAGCCTATTGGGGCGAGGCGCTGTCGCATTACCGCCCGGTATGGGGCCGGGAGGACTTGGCCAAAGGGCGGGCCGCGCTTGCTGGCGCTGCCAAGGCGAAGCGGCTTACGGAGCGAGAGCGCGGATACATCGACGCGGCTCGAATTGTGTTCGCGGATGGTGACAAGGAAGATCGCTGGCAGCGGTACTCCGATGCCATGGAGCAGCTGTATCGAGCGCATCCCGAGGACCTTGAGGCAGCCAGCTTCTATGCTGTGTCCCTGTTCGGAACGACGGGCAGGGTGCGGGACACGCGCACTTACATGCGGATTGCGTCGATCGTTGAAGATGTCAATCGCGAGAATCCGGACCATCCGGGCGCTCTGCACTACCTGATTCACTCCTTCGACGATCCAGTTCACGCCCCGCTGGGACTGCGGTATGCCCGCCGCTATGCCAAGGTGGCCTCGTCGGCGCCACACGCGCAGCACATGCCGACCCACATTTTCTTGGCGCTAGGCATGTGGGAAGAGTGCGTTTCGTCCAACATCGACTCTTGGGAATCCTCTGAGGCAAGGGTCAAGCGTTTGGGCTTGGGGAGCGATAAGCGCGGCTACCACGCACTATGGTGGATGCAATACGGCTACCTGCAAATGGGCCGCTTCGACGAAGCGCGACAGCGGCTGGCCGTGATCGAGCACGATGCCAAGGCTTCAGGTAGCCGATTGGCCCGGGGCCATCATGCCTACATGCGTTCTCAGTTCTTGATCGATACCGAGCAGTGGGACTTGGACTTGATGCCGGTCGATGCGGAAGGTATCGATGCGCGGGCGTGGGGTTCTAACGCCTTGGCGGAGGGGATGCGCGCTGTCAATACCGGTGATACAGAGGTCGCCGAGCGCTGGCTAGCCAGGCTCCGCGAGTATTCCGCCAAGCACGCCGATAGGTCCAGTTCGCTTCCAATCGTGTTGCTGGAACTGGAAGGATTGCTGTTGCTTGAGAAGAAGCCAAAGGCCGCCGTGGAGAAGCTCCGCGAGGCGGCCGCCTTGGAGGAAGGGACTGCGTTCGGGTACGGCCCGCCGTTTCCCGCCAAGCCTGCGTTCGAGCTGCTCGGTGATGCATTGCTCGGCTTGAACCGACCCGCAGAGGCGGCCGAAGCTTATGAGGCCTCTCTGGATCGCGCACCGCGGCGGGCACTCTCCCTGAAGGGGCTGCGCAAAACTGCCCAAGCACTCGGCGACGGCGCGACGGTCGAGCGCATGGACGCCGAACTCAAGGGATACGGTAAAGGTAAGTCATGACCCGGGGCCTCGGCGGCATCGTCGAGTCCCGCCTCATTCTGGTAGCGTGAGTCGCTGAACGCTCGTAGGCCATTGCTATCTCAGGCCGGACGCAACGGGTGTTGCCATCGAAGCCCCGGGAACCGATCGAAGTCGGAGTCGGTCGACACCATCGTGCATCCATGCTCGATCGCGATCGCCGCGTGCTGCGCGTCAGCGACAAGGTTGCCTGAAGCTCCCGCGTCGCGACAAAGCCTCTCGAAGATGGCCAAGTGGTCGGGGCCCGGAGCAACGACGCGGGCGGTCGGACGCTCGACGAGCTGCGAGATAAAGCGGAACGCTTCGTCGGTGGTTGATGGCGGATTGAAGATTCGGTTGTTGGTGGCGATTCGCACGAATCCCGAGATCGCTAGAACAGAGAGCGCGAACGGTTCCGGCCCAGTCGCCAACTTCGTCAGCCACTCCGCGTATTGGGCATGAGTCGTGATCGAATCCCTTCGGTGCGCGTAAACCAGCACGCTGACATCGGGCAGCAGCATGCCGCTCAAGAACCCCACTGACGGAAGCCAGCTTCGTCGTCCGCCGTTTCGATCATTCGCGGACGGTCGAGGTCAATCCCCGGGCGCGGGCCATCACCGCCAACCGTGACCAGCCGAAACGGCCTGGCCGTTGCGGATGGTGCCCGGCGCTTGATCGCATCGTCCAAAGTAGCGGCGATGAAGGCGCTCACGCTGACACCCTTGGCGGCTGCTTCACGGCGCACCTGAGCTGCAAGCCGGTCTTCAAGCGAGATTGTCGTTCGCATGTATGCATAGCATAACAGGTGTACATCGCTTCACCAGCAATGCCTGTGTGCCGATCGTGTTACGGCTTGCCGGTGTGCGAAGAGACTGTGGCGGTATTGGTTGCGGAGGCATTGATCGCGTCGCGGACGGGGAGGGCTTAGCGAGGCAGAACCCGGTTGCGCATATGCTCGACGATGTGTGAAGGGGATTGGTGGCAGTCGTTGGTGATTTGATATGGTTTTCCATATGAAAATGACCCTGAATATTAGTGACTCAGTTATTCAGCGGTTGCGAGAGGAAGCTGCGCGTCGGGGGACGACGATGTCGTCACTGGTCGAAGCAGGACTTCGCCGCGTACTCGCTAAGCCGGTCGCCGCGGAACCGCAGACACCGCTGCCGCCATTGCCTACGTGGGACAGTGGCGGGCCTATGGCTGATATTGACGACCGTCACGCGCTGTACTGTGCGATGGAGGGGGAGTAGTTGCTGGTCTTCGATACCAGCGTGCTCGTTCATGCTGCGGACGAGCGCTCGGGCCCCAGCTTGGTTTGACGCCAACGATTGGACGATGGGCGCGGTGATTCTACACCCGCCTTCCTCACGTGGAGCGTCTGCTACGGGTATCTGCGAGTTAGCACGCATGCCAGAGCATTCCAGTCACTCTGGTTGGCGTCAGCCGCATCTGCACTCGAGCCAGTCACTTCTGTCGCTCTGATTTGCTGAGCGTTCTAGATCACACTTGGAGAGGCGTGATGTCCGCGGCAGGTACAGAGCAACTATTCCCTCGCATCTTCATTCACGCAGCGCGAACGCCCAAAACCCCATTCCTGAAGCGATTGAGACAAACTGCCTGCCCCCGACCATAAAGGTCATGGGCGACGCTTTCCAGTCCTGATTGGCCTGAAAGTGCCAGAGCGGTTCTCCCGTATCCGAGTCTAGGGCTGCGAATGCGCCGCTGTCCTCCCCAAAAAACACAAGGCCGCCTGCGGTGGACAGGACTCCCGAGTAGGTCGTCGAGGCCCCGGTCTGGGGATAATTCCAGACGGTCTCGCCGGTCTGAATGTCCAGCGCTCGGATATGGCGTTGGTTGGGAGATCCATCTGCCAGCCGAAACGTCCCGCCCAGCCACGACTGCCCGCGTTGCCAGGGAGTGTCGCCCTTGATGTAGAGCATGCAGGACTCGTGGACCATCATGTAGAACAGCTTCGTTGCCGGACTGTAGGCCGAGGCCCACCAATTCGTCGCGCCGCGTATCGCCGGGCAGACCGCGCTGCCATCGACCGTGGGGTCACTGCCCGGACGGACGATGGGGCGGCCGTTTGCATCTAGGCCGTCGGCCCAAGTCTGCTCGATGAATGGCTCGCCCAGCAGGAACTCTCCCGTGACGCGATCCAGAACGTAGAGAAAGCCGTTGCGATTGGCCTGCACGAGCAGCTTGCGCGGCTCGCCGCGAAACTCCTCGTCGAGCAGCAGCAAGGGTTCCTGGGCATCCCAATCGTGGGTATCGTGGGGCGTGAATTGGAAGTACCACAGCAACTCCCCTGTCTCGGGTGTCAGAGCCAGCACCGAGTTTGTGTATAAGTTGTCGCCGGGTCTGCGGTCGCCGTTGAGGTCGGGGCAGGGATTGCCTGTGGGCCAATAGAGGATGTTGAGTTCGGGATCGTAGCTGCCGGTCAGCCAAGTGGCCCCGCAGCCCCGTTTGAGCACCTCGGGATCACCCCATGTCTCTGACCCAGGCTCACCAGGTGCCGGAATCGTCCAGAAGCGCCAAGCGCGTTCCCCGGTGGTGGCATGGTATGCGTCTAGGAATCCGCGCAAACCGGTGTCACCGCCGGAAATGCCGAAAAACACCAGATCTCCGACAACCAACGGAGCCGCGATCGCTCCGTAATGGTCGCGGGAGTCCGCCATTTCAACGTCCCACACAAGTTCACCTGTCCAGCGGTTGAGAGCGATGGCGTGGGCGTGGTCTGTAACGGTGAAGAGCAGGTCGCCGCGGATCGCCACGCCGCGATTAAGGCCAATGGCCGCGTCTCCCACCAAGCCGGTGTTGCGGGGCTGCTTGTATTCCCAAATCTGCCGGCCAGTCGTCGCATCTAGGGCGAAGACTTGGTTCACGCCGGTGATATACATGACGCCATCGATCACGATCGGCGTACCTTCGATCATGCGCTGACCGGGCACAGGGAAGAACCACTCCGTGACCAGCCGGCTGACGTTTCCACGGTTGATCTGATCCAGTGGACTATGGCGGTTGGCCGTATTGCTCCCGTGATACGTCGGCCAATCGACGTTCGGCTCGATAGCTGCCGACACGTATGCCTCACCCTTGCGCCGCAACAAGTGAATCCGCCCGTCAGCAGAACGGACTTGGGCGTCGAACCCGCTTTCGTTGAGCAACTCGCCCCGCAGTAGCGTTCCGTCGGAGATCTCGAATTCCTTTTCCAAGCTGGCGCCAGGGATGTCTTCGTCCGGTGGCAGCCTGTCCAGATATCGCACCAGTTGTTCGAGCTGTTCTTTTGGAAGTGCGAACGCGGGCATACCCTTGTCGGGTACGCCGACGCGAAGAAATTGTGCGACGTCGCCCGGTTTGTGCGTCTCAAGGAACTGCAGGATGTTTGGCCCGCGATTGGTGCCTTTGCCATCACCTGCATGGCACAGGACGCAGTTGTTGATGAAGATATCCGCGCCGACACGGGTTGGTTCCTGGGCGTGGCCGATGAGCGAACCAGCGAGCACGCACACCGATATTCGGGCGAATTGTTGCAGCGCTGAGGAAAGGGAGCGCGGTTGGCTCGGTTTGGCAGAGACAGACATTGGCCCGGATGTAAGTACCAGCATACGAATTGATCTCAACCTTGCCGAGGGCCGTGCTGCGCGTTTAGCACACTGAGACTCGTTGATCTCTGACTCGCAAGGCAGTAAACGAAGGCGTCCAATCAATCCGGATTCGTTCCGCGCAGCAGAAAATTTGTCCTAGGTTGTCTTCGTCAGTCCTGACCAGACAGAGGGGGATCCGACCGCGTTCTGGCACGGACAGGTGCGCGGTAGGCCGGCGCTGTCCGTAACGGCAGTCGCCCGATTGCACTCCTTTACAGCGGCACCAGGGGGCGTGCTCATCTGAAGAAACTCGAACGAGGCCTCATTGCCCGAGAAACGGCAATGCGCCGAGGCCGAGCATTCCCAAGATGCCGGCACCAAAAATCACGGCCAAGGCCGTCCCAACCACGAACGGGAGGACCAAAGACAACAGCAAGATCACGATTGCCTGGCCAGTCGAGCAGCCCGTAATGTCAGTAATGGAATAGACCTCCAATACCATTGAGTACACGATCGCGACGAAGGATCCAACAATCGGAACCACGCCAATCGCCCAAGGTGCCAACACGAAGTACTGCGCGAGGATCCAGTTGGGATAGGAAGGCAGCTCGTCCGAGGGAATCTGGCTTGCCAAGAGCCGTGCCGCCACAAAGCGCGAGCAGACGAATGAGAGCGTCACGCCCGCGAGAACAAGGAGGGGGTACACGATGGTCAACGTCAATACGAGCGTCCCAAGACTACCGATCAGGGCGATCCCGAGCAAGGCTGTGAACACGCTTTGCAGCGTGGATGGGTCTGCGGCGATCGAGCGGAAGCTGCCGGGCTGCAGACTTAGGGTGCCCTGCAGACGATCCGTATAGGAAGTTCTTATCGGCGGGGGTGGCGCCGTAGTGTTCTCGGTAGGTGGAATTTCTGGGGCTTCCATGGCGTGTGCAGCGTACCACGCGCTCGCGATTCCTGCCAGCGTGCCTATCCTTGAGGTCGACCGCGTGTTGGCGTCATTGCCTATTCCCACATCTTGCACACCGGACATGTCGGCAAGCGTAGGCCGAGCCCAACAGGTCCATGCCTGCCTCGACCGGGCCTTGGCATCCCGAATTGCTAGGTTCAGTGCTCTTCTGATGTGCTGCGACGGGGATCAGGATTGGCCAAGGAATCTGGAATGGTCTTTGGCTCTCATGGCCGGTTTGGGAACTTGCCGCCTAAGCGGGTGTTTCAAGCAGCGCGGTGCTCCAGCGCTCGAATCGGACCTCGACGCGCTCGCGGCCATAAGCGAACCGGAACCGCTGAGCTTGTCGATGCTACCTCTTGCTCTCTGCGCCCATGATGTGGATGCTGAACCTGTCTCTGGAGAAGTCGATGAGGTAGCCAGTCGAGAAATGAGGGTTCGCGACAACCAACTAGCACCTACGCATTGGCGGGATTCACTGATCGAACTTCGCCCCAATTCTGAGTTGGCAGGCGGATTGTGGCACTTAGCGACTAGCCGCCCGGTCCAGAGTGGCGCCGGATTCGACCTGCCGATCTCGCCCGATGGGGAACTCCCGCTAGCAGTGTGCCAGCTGTCGGCTCCCGACCGACATCTGGGGGAGTGTCGTGACAGACATTCACAGGGCTGTTCGCCGATATGAGGCTAGGCGACGCCAAGCTCTATTCGTTTCACTTTGCAGAAAATTGATCGCGACGACGCATCTCCGTGCGCCTTCCGCAGTGCTGTTCATCCGTCGTTCGGGAGAATTCTCTGCTGTTTGACAATGTCAGGACTAGATGCTATTGCCGTGACATCAAGAGGCCAGCATGCCGACTGGATCAAATCGAAGTCTTCCGATGAAGCCAAATTGGGATCGTTCGGTGCGCTGCGCAGAGAGTTCTGCTGACCCTCCCGGGGCTGTACCATCGTGGTCGGGAAGATCTCTTGAGCCAGACTGGCCCGGCGGACCAGTGGACCAGCACTTTGCTGAACTTCTGAAAATCGAAGCAGCCGCCACAAGGTGCAGTGGCTCGGGCCCATAGTGCCCGTGGGCCCGCGATCCTTCGTCCCTAGGTGGACGAATTGAGGCTAGCGCGATGTCGTTGAGTGAACTGAGTCCTGCCCAGGTCGGCTCCCGCCTGCGTGTTGCCCGTGAAGCGGCTGGAATAACGCAGGCCGAAGCCGCTTCGCAGGTTGGCCTAGCGAGGACGACCCTCCTTGCGGTGGAAAAAGGCGATCGGAGAGTTCGTACGGGCGAGCTCCAACGGCTAGCGCGCGCTTACCGTACCGCTGCAAACACAATCCTCCGTCGCGAGGCGGCATCCATCGAGTTGATACCCCGCTTCCGCAGGCTTCCTTCTGGCGGTGAGCCTCCCTGCGCTCAGGCGGCTGAGCGGCTCGACAGTTTACTCCGGGCTGAGCTTGAACTCGAGAGTCTGCTGGGTGTCCGCCGGTCTTTCAGCTATCCGCCAGAGCGCCCGTTACTTGGCGGTGATGTCGTTCGCCAGGCCGAGCAGGATGCTACTGAGTTTAGGCACTGGCTGGGACTCGGTCTAGCGCCTGTCCGTGACATGCTGAGTTTGCTCGAACTTGATCTGGGAGTGAGAGTATACATCTGCCCGCTCGACTCGAACGTGTCCGGGCTCTTCGCATTTGAGGACGTTTGGGGCGCCTGCATGCTCCTCAATGCACACCAGCCAGTCGAGCGTCGTAACGAGACCGCCGCACGCGGACTGGGGCAATTCGTCTCAAACCGCGGGGCGCCTGCGATCATGCGCGTCGTAGGACGGAAAAAGTCACCAGGTGGGCGGTACGCGGATGTCTTCGGGCGGACATTCCTTACGCCGGTCAGAACGGTCACTCAAATCTTCTATGAGGTTACGGCGGGGTCCAGTCGGCTCACGCGCCGGCACGTTGTCGTACTGGCCCGTTACTTCGGGGTCTCCCTCGAGGCCATGGTCCGGCGGCTTGAGGAGGTCGGTCTGGCCAAGGAGGGCACTTGGGACTGGTTTGATGAGAGCCATGGAATTGCGCATCAACAGGTGCTGGAAGTCCCTAGAGGCGTGCCTGCGGAAACCGAAGTTCGAGAGGACACGACTCGTTTGAACACGCTCCGCATCAACCTGCTTGCAGCCGAAGCTTGGCGCAAGGAGCTACTTAGCGAGGGGCAGCTAGCAGCCCTGTTGCGACTCGACCGGGTCCAGTTGCGGGAACTGCTAGACGAAGCCGAAGAAGAAAGGAGCATGGTCGATGGATCTCCGGAACTTCCTGATCGACTCTGAGGCTCCGGTGCTGGCTGACGCCAGCGTTGTAATCAATCTTGACGCGACCGGCTGCTTCAGCCGGATCTTGGACGCGCTGCCAAACCGGCTACTGGTACCTGAGATTGTTGTGGACGAGGTGCGGCGAGGTGAGATCGAGGGAGCCCGTGAAGAGAATGGAATCTGGGAGATCATCGCGCGTGGTCAGGCGGAGGTTGTTGTGCTTACGTGCGAGGGATGGCGACGATTTCGAAGTCTTACCGGCGGGCGAGCGGCGGAGACCCTCGGTGACGGCGAAGCAGCGACCATAGCGTGTGCGATTGACCTCAAGGCTGTTGCTGCTATCGACGAACGGAAGGGTCTTCGCATCAGTGCGGAGAAGTTTCCCGCGCTTGTGACGGCCACCACGCTCGACGCTCTCGCGTATCCCCAAGTTCAATTGGATCTTGGCATGGAGAGGCTCTCGGAAGCAGTGTTCAATGCGCTGACACGAGCACGTATGCGAGTCCCACGCCAGCACTTTCAATGGGTGGTGGATCTCATCGGCGCAGAAAATGCCAGCAAGTGCAATTCCTTGCCGCGTTCGATTCGGCTGCACCACTGAAACGAGTTCTTCGTAGCGGTTCCAACGTGCTTCACATCGGCTCCGGTGCACAGCGGGTTGTCTGCTCAATTCCTTGCCCGCGAGACCGTATTTCCGGACCCACATAGAGTTACTTGGTCGGCGACCTCGAAATGCCCACGGCTGAGCGAAACACAACTGGCGTCGTCGGCGAGGCCAAAGTGCAGCAGATGAGCGACCTAGGAATGCTGCACGATTTCGTGTCGGGCTGCGGTCGGCAGCCAAGCTTGAAAGTATGCAGTCTTGGCGCTACCATGAAATCGCAAGGGTCGCTTTCGGAAATGGGCATCCGGTGTGACCGATATTGAGCTATGCGATGGTGCGCCACACGCTTGATCCTGCGACAGCTTTGGAGCGCACCCGTCCGCAGCGTTGTGGCTGGGTTTGCTCTGATCGCACTCGCCTCGGCGGCTCCGTCTGCGGAAGATCTGTTCATTGAGACGATCCAGCCGACTCTGAAGCAGCAATGCCTCGGCTGCCACGGCGAGGCAAATACCTTTGCGAAGTTGGATCTGCGGACGCGCGATGCCGCCCTCAAAGGAGGGCAGCGAGGTCCCGCAATCATCAGTGGCGATCCGGGCTCCAGTCTGCTCGTCTCCGCCATCGACCACGCTGGCGAGCTGCAGATGCCGCCCGGCGGCGAGGACAAGCGGCTGCCCGCCGATGTACGCGTCGCATTCCGCGAGTGGATCCGATCTGGCGCCCCGTACGTGGAAGCTGAGACCGCCGCTAGCTGGGACTTCGACGAGGCCGATTTGTGGGCCTTTCGGCCTGTCTCGGAGGTCAAGCTGCCAACCGCTGGCGTGGACCCAGCTCTGGTGCGAACTGGCGTGGATAGCTTCATCTTGGCGAGACTTTCCGAGCAGGGGATCGAACCTGCCCCGCGGGCCGACAAGGTCACCCTGATTCGCCGCTTGACCTACGACCTGACCGGCCTGCCGCCAACGCCCGAAGAGGTCGATGCTTTCGTCAATGACGAGTCGACCGACGCCTACAAGGCGCTGGTCGAGCGTCTGCTCGACTCTCCCAGATACGGCGAGCGTTGGGGGCGGCACTGGCTGGACGTGACACGCTACGCCGATACGGCAGGCTACTCCAACGATTTTGAGCGTCCCAACGCGTGGCGCTACCGGGACTACGTCATCCGCAGCTTCAACGAGGACAAGCCTTATGACCAGTTCGTGCTCGAGCAGCTGGCCGGCGATGAGCTCTTTCCCGACAACCCCGACGCCATCATCGCAACGGGCTTCTTGCGCAGCGGTCCATGGGAACACACTGGCATGGCCGTGGCGGCGGTCTCGCGGCAGCTTTTCCTTGACGACGTTACCCACCATGTCGGCCAGTCCTTCCTAGGCCTGACGTTGGGCTGCGCGCGCTGCCACGACCACAAGTTCGATCCGATTCCAACGCGGGACTACTACCGCCTTCAGGCAGTCTTCGCACGGACGGCATTTGCGCGGCGGCCCTTGGACTTTGTGTCCCAAGAGCCCACCGCTGGTTTTGAGGTTGGCCGACGCCCGTTCGAAGCTCGCATCTCCACCCTCGAACGCCGCATGCACGACCTGCACGAGGCTGCCCGCGAGCGCTTGGCCGAGGCTAAGGGCCGCGAGGCGGCCGCCAGCGCTGCCAGCTCGATCCTGCAGCGGTACATGGACAAGGAAGAGGCTGAACTCCTCAAGCTCCTGCGCAAGCGGGTCACGATGCACAAGTTGTCGGTCCTGAGATTCGAGCCTCTGGCCATGACCGTAAGCAACGGTCTCGTTCCAGAGTGGGAAACCGTTGCCGCGCGCAACAGTTATATGCAGCCCGCCGAGTACTTGGATGCCAAGACGCACGTGTTGGTGGGCGGCGACATTCAGTCCCCGGCGCAAGAAGTCGCTCCTGGGGTGTTGGAAGCGGTGGAGCGTTACGCCAACTTTCCTTCCCCGACGATCCCGGACGATCTAGAGGGCCGGCGTTCGGCGCTGGCGAAGTGGATCGCGAATCCGCGCAATCCCCTCACCGCCCGAGTCATGGTCAACCGTGTCTGGCAGTACCACTTCGGGCGCGGCTTGGCGGCCAATCCGAACAACTTCGGCAAGATGGGCAAGAAGCCCTCCCATCCCGAACTGCTGGACTGGCTGGCTGGCTTCTTTGTGGAGCAGGCTTGGAGTGTGAAGGCGGTCCATCGCGTAATCTTGCTCTCAGAGGCCTACCAGCGCGCGAGCGCACATCCGAACCAAGTCGAGGTGGACGCCGAGGATCCCGAAAACGTCTATCTTTCGCACTATTCGCCCCGGCGACTGGAGGCGGAGGAACTGCGCGACAGCATCATCTCGGTGGCGGGCGAATTGAGCGAAATGACCGGCGGCCCCGGCACATATCCCCAGATCAACAGCGATGTGGCCCTGCAGCCGCGTCACGCCATGGGTACGCTGCGGCCCATCTACGAGCCGGAACCGACCCGGCGGCGGCGCAACCGCAGATCGGTCTACAGTTTCCAACAGCGCAGCTTGATCGATCCGCTGGTTGAAGTGTTCAACGGTGCCAATCCGGACCTGACCTGCGAGCGCCGCGAGTCGTCGACGGTTCCTACGCAGGCTTTCGCGCTGCTGAATTCCGAACAATCCAGGGACATGGCGTTGATCATGGGCCGTCGCTTGGCGGGGTTTCAGCCCGCCGACCGCATCGATGCTGCTTTCCGGCTGGCCTTCGGCCGACGACCGGATGCTGATGAACTGGCTTGGACGCGGGAGTTTCTCGCGGAAATGGCAGCCCACCATGCCGAACACGCGGTCCAGCCGCGCCAGCCGCCCGGCGATATCGTGCATCACATCACGAGCGAGCTGACGGGCGAAAAGTTCGAGTTCGTGCAGCCCGCCTACAGCGGCCCGTACGAGCATAATCCGCATCCGAGCGAGTCCTCGCCAGAGACCCGGGCGCTGGCAGACCTATCGCTCGCACTGTTCAACTCCAACGAATTCGTCTACGTGTACTGAACATGAAACGTCGAGTCCTCACTGCCAGTCCATCCCGGCGCGAGTTGCTGTACCACTCCGGCATGGGGCTCGGTGCCATCGCACTCTCGGGGCTGCTGCACCGAGATCGCGCCAAGGCGGGCGAATTGGCCCCTCGGCCGGGCCACCATGCGGCCAAGGCCAAGAGTTGCATCTTCTTGCTGATGGAGGGCGGGCCGAGCCATATCGACACGTTCGATCCAAAGACCAAGCTGGTCGACCTCCACTTGACGGAGTTCGTCAAGGAGCGCAACAAGTTCGAGGCGAGCATGAACACCGGCAAGCGCTACTTCGTGCGCAGCCCGTTCGAGTTCCGCCGCGCCGGCCGGTTAGGGATCGAGATCAACGCCAAACTGCGCAATTTCGCCGACTGCGTGGACGATGTCTGCTTCTACAGGGGCCTGCAGGCCACTTCGGTGAACCATCCGACAGCCCTGTACCACCTCAACACCGGCAACCGATTCGGCGGGGATCCCGCGATGGGTTCGTGGGTCACTTATGGACTGGGCACGGAGAACCAAAACCTGCCGGGTTTCGTGGTCCTGCCGGATCTGGCATACCCGCAGGGCGGGGCAGGGAACTGGTCCAACGGATTCCTGCCCGCGCACTACCAGGGCACTCCGCTACGATCCCAAGGTGCCCCCGTGCTGGACATGACGCCGCCGGAGTACGTCACGCAAACGCAGCAGGCGACAACGCTTGACTACTTGGGGCGGTTGAATCGGAAGCACATGGAGCGCCATCCCAGCCACGCCGAACTAGCCGCTCGCATCGAGAGCTACGAACTCGCGTTTCGCATGCAAGCCGAGATGCCGGATGCGATCAACTTGGACGCCGAACCCGAAGAAACGAGGGCTCTTTACGGAGTCGGGTCGGAGGATTCGGAGGTGGATTCCATCGGTCGGCGCTGCCTGCTGGCGCGACGCTTGGTTGAGCGCGGCGTGCGCTTCGTGCAGGTGATTGTGTCCGGCTGGGACTCCCACGACTACATCGAGAAGGCCCATGGCGCGCGCCTCGATTCGATAGACCGTCCCGTCGCGGGACTGCTCAAGGACCTCAAGCGGACGGGCCTGCTGGACGAGACGCTAGTCGTTTGGGCCGGAGAGTTCGGGCGCTCGCCGGACAACGGCATCCGCGGTGGCGGCACAGCTTGGGGACGCGATCACAACGCCCCCGCCATGGCCTTCTGGATGGCGGGCGGGGACGCTCCCCGCGGCGAAATCGTCGGAGCCACCGACGAAACCGGGCGCACTGCGGTCGAAGTGGTGCATCCGATCCAGAACATGCATGTCACGCTCTTGCACCTGCTTGGATTGGACGACGCCAAGCTCACCTATTTCGCGCAGGGGCGCGACAAGCAGCTCAGCCAGACCGGCGGGGAACTGATCAAGGAACTGGTGGCCTAGCGGCGGGGACGACTGCCGCGAGGGGCGCAACACCGGCATGTGTCCGAGGTCTTGTACCCAAGCGCGGAATCGAGCGCGTCTGACTGATTAGAGTATCCTCTCGCCCATGCTGGCCGGTCCGATGCTGGACGCTTAGGCGAGCACTGCACCGGATTGCTGCGGCTGTCACCAAGAGACCGGAAATGAACGACGTTCGCGCAAGGCCGATCGAATGTATGAGTGCATCGCCCCGCAGGCGCAGACTGAATCTATTTGGTCCAGTCTTGGCCGTCGTTGTGATTGCCGGGCTTGCGTCTTCGCAGGCCCGGCTGCAGGCACAGGGAGTGGCACAGCCCATAATCGGCCAAGCGTACATCATCGGTTCGGAAGGCGAGCACTTCGGCGTGCCTGGCGCGGTTGTCGAACTGCATTCTGTGTCGGTGGAAGTGGCTGTCGACGGTGGCGAGGTCAGCCCTGCCACCGCCGAGACCGACGAACTAGGGCTGTATCGCTTCGATGCCGTGGCGGAGGGCTGTTATTTTCTCAGCGCAACCTCCGCCGGCTTGAACGGCCAGAGCGACATTGTGTGCGTGCCCAGCGGGGACGACGCGTTCCGCGTCGACATCGCCATGGAGGTCGAGACGGTCGTCGAATCGGTGAACGTCACCGCCTCGGTGATTGAGATCGACCCGACCGAGACAACCTCGTCTGGTTCGGTGGGCGTGTCGACGTTGGACAACGCACCGAAAGCAAACCGCAGCGTAGAGGATGTCATGCCACTGATCCCGGGCGTGCTGAGGGGGCGTGCCGGCGAGATCAATATGAACGGCGTGCGGGCGACGCAGAGCGGGTCGCAGCTCAACAACATCGATGTGACTGATCCCGTCTCCCGGATCTCGGAAATGACCCTGCCGTTGAGCGTTGTCTCGAGTGTCGAGGTGCTGTCGAGCCCGTACGACGCGCAATATGGCGGATTTGCGGGTGCCCTGTCCACAGTCGAGACCATGGCGGCGGACGCTTCGGACTTTCATTTCGAGCTCCAGAATTTCACCCCGCGCATCCGGCGCCGGGCTGGACGCGTTGTGGGCATCGAATCGAGCACCCCCCGATTGACGCTCAACATTCCGCTCGTTTCTAACCGCGTGGCGTGGTTGCATGCCACCGAGTACCAGTACGTCCGTGCCGACCAAGAGGACGCCAACCTGCCGTTGCATGAGCGCGACGTCGAGCGGGAGATGTTGACAGTCTTCAACCAATTTGACGTGTCCGTGTCCGAGAAGAACCGTGCGTCTCTGACCGCTCTGGTGTATCCGGAGAAGTTCAGCTACTTCGGGCTCAACGCGTTCACGCCGCAGCCGTCCACGGCGGACCTTCGCAAGCGTGCCTTCCTCTATACGGTCAAGGATTCGCACGAGTTCGGCGCGGGCGGAGTGCTGCTGTCGAACTTCTCGATCCAAGAGCTCGAGAACGATGTCAAGCCGCTCGGATACGACCCCAGCGTGATCGGCATAGACCGTGTCTCGGGCTCGTTCTTCAACCGGCAGGAGCGGGCCACGACGCGGCGCAAGCTCTCCGAGCTGTACCATTTCCGCCCGATGGGCGACCACCAGCTCAAGGCGGGCATGGACTTGGGCTGGGAGTCGTACTCGGGCCACCACACCTTCAATCCGGTGACTTGGCTGGGAGCGGTGGGCCAGCCGGTGATGAGCCTGCGCTACACCGATCCTGCGATGGTGCGCGGCAGAAAGGTCGATTTCTCCACTTTCGTGCAGAACAAGTGGCGTGTTAATGACCAATTGACCCTAGACATGGGCGGCCGGCTGGAGCGGGACTCCCTCTCCGCGCAGTGGAACCCCTCGTATCGGCTAGGCTTTGCCTACGCCTTCGGCGCGGCTGCACGTACTGTCCTGCGCGGCGGCTCGGGTTTGTTCGTCGACCGCATCAGCCTGTTGGTGCCGACCTTCGAACAGTTGCCTCTGCGCATCGAAACGCGCTTCGACCCCTACGGCGACATTCTTTCGCAGCGCAACCTACTGTCGCGGCTGGACGGCCCCTTGCGCAATGCCAAGAGCCTCGGCTGGAACGTCCAACTGGACCACGAACTGGTCGACAACCTGTTCCTGCGCACCGGCTACCAATTCCGGCGCACCACGAGCAATTTCTTGGTGAATCCGGTGTACGAGGGCGGCTTCGGCGCGGACGATCCCGTGCTGATGATGAACAACCAGGGTGCCGACTTGTATCGTGAGTTTCAACTCTCGATGCGCTACCGGCTCGGCGGGACCGGGCACATCACCGTCTCGTATGTCAACTCGAGTTCGTACGGCGACTTGAACGACTTGGGATCGATCTACGGGCCGACGCCATCGAGCCTGATCCTGCCCAACGAACGCGCACCGTTGCGTTTTGACGTGCCCCACCGGATGCTGACCTGGACCGAGTTCAACCTGCCGTGGGGCTTCAAGACGATCCCCGTGTGGGACATCCGCAGCGGCTTCCCGCACTCGAAGACGGACGAATACCGAGATTTTGTCGGGGCGCGCAACCGGGCCGGGCGCTTTCCTCTCTTCAACGCCCTTGACTTGCAAGTCACCAAGATGGTGGATATCCAGTTCAAAGGCAAGAATCGCCGGATCCGTGCCGGCATCAGATTGTTCAACCTACTCAACAATTTCAACCCGCAGGATGTGCAAGAAAACTTGGCCAGCGTGTACCACGGCGTGTTTTACCGAGGCGTGAAGCGCAAGATCCGAGCCGTGTTCGAGATCGAGTACTGATCGGTCTCGCCCCAAGAGTTGCCACCGCTTCTGTAGCGGTACGCCCGGACGGCCGCGTAGAGCGCTTGGACGGCTCGCAGCGCCGCCCTCTGCGGCGCATCGCTTCGGTATACTCAGGGCGGAATGCGCCCTGCGGATTATCGCTACTCGACACGGCGTGAGTTTGTCAGTTCCCTGAGCGGCGGCTTTGGAGCCGTCGGACTGGCGGCAATGCTGCAAGAGCAGTTGGGGGCCGCGGCCTCCGGCCCGGTCGGGCCGCACTTCGCCCCGCGCGCCAAGCACGTCATCTTCCTGTTCATGACGGGCGGGCCGTCGCACATGGATCTGTTTGATCCAAAGCCCGCTTTGCAAACTCATGCAGGCGAGCGGCCAGAGTCCGTCGACCTGCGCACCGAGCGCATGACCGGCGGACTGCTGCCGTCTCCCTTCGAATTCCGTCGCCATGGCCAGAGCGGCATTGAGGTCAGCGAACTGCTGCCCAACCTCGGCGGAATCGTCGACGAGCTGTGCGTGATCCGGTCGATGTACACGTTCAATCCGACCCACACTCCGGCGCGCAATCTGATCCACTCGGGGAACATCGCCGCGACCAGGCCGTCGCTGGGTGCCTGGATTTCATACGGCCTCGGGACCGAGAACCGCAATTTGCCGGGATTCGTCGTGCTCAGTCCCGGTGCGCGGGGCGGTGACTTGTGGCGCTCGGGCTTTCTGCCTGCCGAGCACCAAGGCACGCATTTCAACCATGCCGAGACGGACCCGCATCGGATGATTCGCTACTTGCGCAACGACACGCTGGGAGCCAAGGCCCAGCGCAGGCAGCTTGATCTGGTGCAGTCCTTGAACCGGGATCACCAGGCTAGGGTCGGTGGCGACGCCTATCTTGATGCGCGCATCCAGGCTATGGAGACGGCTTACCGGATGCAGTTCGAAGCCCTCGACGTCTTCGACGTGCGCAAGGAGCCCGAATCGGTTCGCGAGGACTACGGCGGCACGCCCTTTGCCAATGGCTGCCTGCTCTCTCGCAGGCTAGTTGAGAAAGGTGTCCGCTACGTGCATGTGTACTACGGCCCGGGCCAGCCTTGGGACGACCACATCGACATCAACAAGAATCTCCGCGAGCGCTGCCCGGACATGGACCGAGCTTCAGCAGCCTTGATCCGCGATCTAAAGCAGCGCGGCCTGCTTGACGAGACGCTCGTGATCTGGGGCGGCGAATTCGGACGCACCCCCGTCTCGGAGGCGGGAGACGGCCGTGACCACAATCCCTACGGATTCACGATGTGGATGGCCGGCGGAGGTGTCAAGGGCGGTCTCGCCTACGGCGCGACGGACGAGTTCGGCTTCCAGGCTGTGGAGAATCGGGTCAGTATCCACGACCTGCATGCGACCATTTTGAACCAGCTCGGATTCGACCACGAGCGGCTGACCTACCGCTACGCAGGGCGAGACTTCAGCCTGACCGATGTGCACGGCACCGTGCTACGGGAATTGCTGGCATGAGACTGCCTGCGTTGCTGCTCGCGGGTGGCTTGGTGGCGCTGGCGCAGAGCCCGGAGATCGAGTTCTTCGAGCGCCGGATCCGGCCGGTGTTGGTCGATCAGTGCGAGGTCTGCCATTCGTCGAGCTTGGCTGAGCCCATGGGTGGGCTTGTGCTCGACAGCCGCGACGGCCTGCTCGCCGGGGGAGCGACGGGACCGGCGCTCGTGCCGGGCAAGGCCGACGCCAGCCTGTTGCTGACAGCCCTGCGCTACCTCGATCCAGTGCTGAAGATGCCTCCCACTGGGAAGCTGCCAGATCGTGTAATCGAGGATTTTCGGGCTTGGATCGACAGCGGGGCGGCCGATCCGCGAAGCGAGCCGCGCACACCTGCGTCCGAGGCTGTCCACGAAGCCGCGGGCCCCGGCACCCCGATCGAAGAGGGCCGCCGTTGGTGGGCATTCCAGCCGCTCCGCGAGCGGGTGTCCCCCGATGTCTCCGCCCCTGACTGGACCCTGCGCAAGACCGACGCTTTCGTGCTCGCCCAGCTGGACGCGAACGGATTGCAGCCATCGCCCGAGGCAGATCCGCGAACATTGATCCGCAGGGCATACCTCGACCTCACCGGCTTGCCGCCGAGCTTAGAAGAAACCGAGGCGTTTGAGGCCGATCCTTCCTTGGACGCCTACAGCGATCTGATCGACAGCTTGCTGCGCTCGCCCCGTTACGGGGAACGCTGGGGACGGCATTGGCTGGATGTGGCGAGGTGGGCGGAGGACCACCCGACCAGCGAGGCGACGAATCGGCCGTTCAAGCACGCATGGCGCTACCGGGACTGGGTGATCGAGGCCATCAACAAAGACATTCCCTACGACCGCTTCATTCGCATGCAGTTTGCCGCCGACCTGCTGCCTGGATTCGAGCCATCGGACATGCGTGCTCTGGGCTATCTGGGGAATGCTCCTGTGTATCACAAGGATCGGCGCCTGTCGCGTGATGTGATCGAGACGATCGCCAGCGATGATTGGGACGAGCGCGTCGATGCCGTGTCGCGGGGTCTGCTTGGGCTGACTGTCGCCTGCGCCCGTTGCCACGACCACAAGTTCGACCCCATTACGGCCAAGGACTACTACGCCTTGGCAGGTGTATTCGCCAGCACGTGGCAGGTCAACCGTCCGATCGTGGAACTCGACCCCAAACTGGCCAAGTGGCTGACTTGGCAGCACGAAGAGCTGTATCGCACCAAGGGCGTCTTCGGAAACCTGAAGGACTTGGACACTGTTGCCGAGGAATTGCATGCCGAGATCCTGGCAATGAAACCTGCTTACGAGCGGCTGGAACTGGATCTGTCGGCATACGAAGTGCCCATGACTCCTGCCATCGTCGATTGCGCGGTCTGGATAGATGGTTCAAGGCCCACCGTGACGCGGATGGACCTGCGCCCGGACCAGCCGCGTGACCTGCCGGTCTTCGTACGGGGCAATGTCGCCACTCCCGGCGAGGTCGTGCCGCGCCGGTTTCTGAGCGTGTTCGAGGCCGGGGACCCGATTCCCTTCAAACAGGGTTCGGGCCGTCTGGAACTAGCCGACAAGATCGTCGGCGAGGCGGGTCCGCTCGCCGCGCGGGTCTGGGTCAATCGGGTCTGGGGTTGGCACTTCGGCAGACACTTGGTGCGCACTCCGTCCGACTTTGGCACACAAGGGCAGGAACCTACGCATCCCGCCCTGCTGGAGGATTTGACCGCGCGATTTGTGGCCAATGGCTGGTCACTGAAGTGGTTGCACAGGGAGATCATGCTTTCTGCGGCGTACCGTCAGAGCAGCCGAGAAGATCCAGTGGCCAGTGCGGCCGATCCGACGAACCGCTTGCTTTGGAGGATGAACCCGCGGAGGCTAGACGTAGAGGCGTGGCGTGACTCGATCCTGTTGGCGTCGGGCGACCTCAACCTTGCGGGAGGAGGGCCTTCTAGCGAGATCGACTCCCCCGATGTAGCCCGGAGGTCGGTCTATTCGCGCATAAACCGCGGGCGATTGCACCCTGTTCTGCAACTCTACGACTTTCCGTCCGCCACGCAGCACAGCCCCTTCCGGCAGGTGACTACCACTCCTCTGCAGCAATTGTTCGTGCTCAACAGCGGCTGGATGCAGGCGCGCGGGCGTAGCCTCGCGGAGGCGGTGGAATCCGTGATGGGTCGCGCCGAGCGCATCGCGGCCATGTACCGCCGTGCCTACGGCCGAGATCCGAGCGCAGCGGAGGTGGAGCTTGGCTTGGGGTACTTGGATGACCGTCGCGCCGAAATCGGGCGCGAACCCTGGGGCGAGTATGCCCACGGTCTGCTCGCTGCGAACGAGATCAGCTTCCTGAACTGATTCGGAACACCAGACGGTCTTGTTTAGACTCGATCTTGTTGGTGTCGACGCCCGGCACAGCCAACAGGTCTTGCAGGGACTTGAACGGGCCGTGCTCGTCGCGGTGGCGCAAGATCGCCGCTGCTTCGGACCGTCTCAGCGAAAGACGGCTCTCCAACTGGATCGCCCGAGCTTTGTTGACATCCAGCGGTGGCAGTTCGCCAGCTGGATAGTGCTTGGCGAGGTATTCCACCAACACGCCGAGTTCTTCGTCGCTGGCCTTGACGCCAAAGCCGACCATCTTGATCAGCGTGGCGCTCCAACCGTTCCGGTCTTGGCGCAAGGAAATTGACTGCGAGATATCGTGGCAGCCCTGACACAAACGTTCCGTCTCGGCCCTGCCCGGACCCTCTGGAAGGTTGGCCTGCGCTGGCAGCACAACCAACAGTGCCAGCAAGATAGGGCCAGCGCGCGCAACTAGGCTTGCCTTCATCTAGTGCTCCATTGGGATGCCGAAAGCATATATCGCATTATCCATCGCGGTCAGATACACGTGACCCGGGCCAGAGGACAGCGTGTGTCCGCTGGTGGTCGCCTTGATCGAATCCCCGCTGTTCCATAGGGCCTTTCCGGTTGTGCCTTCGATTGCGTACAGCGTTGCCTTGCTGTCGGGCGCACCCCCGTCCAAGGCAAAGACCACGCCGTTGACCACGATAGGGGGCAGCGGCGCGAGCATCGCGGACGATTCCCAAGCTTTCTCCAATGTGGTCTCGTCAGCGCTTCGTGCGAGCTTCCATGCTGCGACCGAACTGCCGGTCGAGACCACGATCCAATTCGTTCCGGATTTGTCCTTCCAGACCGCGAGCGCGGTATCGTCGTCCACGCCATTCGATCTGGCGGGAGTAGTGGCGACGACCGCATCGAGGCTAGCGGTAGCGTAGACCTGCATGGTGCCGTCGCTCGCCAGCACGGCCACGTGGTCATCCCCGTTGAAGTCGAAGACCACCGGCGACGACCGGAAGCCAGTGGCTGGGCTCTTCTGCACGAGGTTCATCGACTGCGACTCGAGCGCGACCAGCGCTCCATCCCTGGTTGCGGCGTACAAGGTGCCGTCCGGCGCGAAGGCTGCACCAGCAGTTCCGGCGATGGAACCGCCATCGGACTCCCAGGCCCGCACCGTGCCGCGCTCGATGTCTAGCGACCATACGCCGTCGGGTGTGCCGCCGCAGCGATTGACGGTTGTGACAAACGCCGTGTTCTCGATGACGATCAGGCCGCGGGCGTGCGAATTGGCCGGCAGGAATGGCATCGGAGGCACGTGGTCGCGGCCGTTCGAGACATAGAGGCTGTGCAAGTTGCCGCTGTTGGATAAAACGTGGACCAACTTCACGCCTCGCAGCGAGGATCGTGCCGGGGGCCTAGTCCTCGCGGTTGGCCGGGCTTGCCCGGGACTGGCGGACGGTGGAGGACGGACTTCTGCCAGCGTGACTGCGCCCGCTCCCGGCTGGCCCACGCCGCTCATCGCCGGCGTGCGTCGGCCGCGGGCGACGAATCCCAGCATCGAGGGCATCTTGACCGACGTTGTGCGGCTGACGTTTGCGGTCATTCCTCCCGGGCACTCGGCCGAACTCTGGCTGACGCCCGCCGCGAAGTGCCGTTCCCATTCCATGCGGGCTAGATCCGTGTCCATGACGTAGATCCCGCCGGAACTCCCCCCCACGAAGGCGAGCGAGCGGAAGCCACGATGGCTGATCAGAAAGTCCAGCAACACCGGCGCCGTCAAGGCAGTGCCGCTGCGGGACTCGTTCGGAGTCTGCATACGCCAGAGGAATTGGAACTCCGGGCCCGCGACCGTCTCCGGTGAAATCTTGCGGTCACTGCGCACCCACGAGGATCGTTGGGCGTCCAGTCCCACCGTCGTCCAGTCATCCGGGGCCGCCGGAACTGCGGCCAGCAAGGCTGTGGCGATGGAAATCGCAAGGGGTGCATTTCGTGAGCGCATGGCGTGAGCGGAACGGATCTGAGAGCTTGGAGCAGCCGTCCGAACAATGATACCGTCAGGCGGACTAGAATAGTGCAACGACCATGTCTGCAATGAGATCCCACCTGCTGTTGATCCCGCTCACGCTGCTGGCAGCCGTAGCCTACGGCGCGGATTGGCTGACTGACGGCGGAAATCCGCAGCGCACCGCGTGGCAGGAGGACGAGACGATTCTCACCACGGAGAATGTCGGCCAGACGAAGCTGCTGTGGAAGATCAAGCTCGACAACGAACCCCGTCAGATGCACGCGCTGCTGCCGGCGCTGATCGCCGAGAACGTGCGGACTGCGAACGGCCCCAAGGAGGTTGTCTTGG
>LXNI01001159.1_pt1 | contig 24852 bp, 28 predicted proteins | sample 809091 | NCBI WGS metagenome assembly LXNI01 (sample SAMN04870527, study PRJNA318959) | sponge metagenome | biome: 01000161; feature: marine sponge reef; material: water | host: Sarcotragus foetidus | place: Greece: Milos, Mediterranean Sea | collected 2013-05-29 | depth 5-7 m | reverse complement strand
CGTTTCAAACTTGAAACCGCGGACCATGACTATGAACTTGGAAAAGACTTCAAAGGAAGCGCAAGCCAAGGCGCGTCATGGTATAACCGGCGGCACCTTTCCTAAAAAACGCCAGAATCGCCTCCTCGTTGCGTGGTTCTTCGTCCCGCTGCACCGTTTCCTGTTCCGTCTCTCAGGCGGCCGCGTCCTGAATCGCCTGGAAGGCGGTGGAGTCCTCATTCTCGTTGCAAAGGGACGCAAGAGCGGCAAGCGGCGCTCTTCGCCCTTGCTGTATTTCCGATTCGAAGGATCCGGCGATCTCATTGTCGTCGCTTCGAACTACGGCCAGGACCATCACCCCGCTTGGTACTTGAACATTGCCGCCGACCCGAACGTTTCGGTCGAGGCCAGCGGCGAGTGCTTCGCCGCCGAGGCCCGTATAACCCAGGGACAAGAACGCACCGCGTTGTTCGACAAAGTGGTTGAGGCGAATCCACGCTTCGCCAATTACCGCGCCGGCACCCACCGCCAGATTCCCATCGTTGTGCTGCGCCGCACACAGCCGTCTGCCTGGGAGGCGGGCCGTGGAGGACGGAAGTTTTCACTCGAGTATCTCCGGCATATGTTCAGTGGGCGCGACAAGACATCTCAACACGACAGTCGGGGCGACTGACCGATGAGGGTTTTGGTGACAGGCGCAGCCGGGTCCGTGGGCGCAAAACTGGTGGAGAAGCTGACGAGGTTGGGTGATGTGGACGGTATTGTAGCGCTCGACTGTCTACCAGTGAGCACATCTCACCCGAAAGTTGTGGCGTTCCAGAAGGATGTCCGGGAACCCATTGCGGACATTCGGTGCAAGCACGGCGTCGATGCGGTTGTCCACCTGGCCTTTCTGCTACGGCCCGGCCACAACCGGGAGGTGGCGCGCCGGGTGAACATCAGCGGCACGGCCCAAGTGTTGCACGATTGTCAGATCGCCGGTGTGCATCGCCTCGTCTACCTCAGTAGCACTATGGTGTACGGCGCCCGCCCCGGAGCCAAACAGCCATACACGGAGGAATCACCCGTCCGGCCCGTTCGTGGCTTTCAGTACGCTGAGGACAAGGCCGCAACGGAATTCATGCTGGAATCCTTCGTAGCGGACAATCCCGGTGCCTGCGTCACCGTATTGCGCGGGTGCACGGTTATGGCGCCTCGATGCGAGAACTTCGTCACGCAGGTTTTTTCCAAGCTGGCGCTTGTCCGCATTGCTGGCGCGGATCCACAGATGCAGTTTATCCATCTGGACGACCTGCTGGAAGTGTTGGAGCTTTGCTTGCTGGAGCCTGTGCCCGGCGTGTTCAACGTCACTGGAGAGGGCACCATTGCCCGCAGTGAGATCGCGCGCATTGCGGGTCGCCACCCGGTGCCCATGTCAGCGTCGCTTCTCGCGCTCATCGCGCAGGTGACCTGGATGCTGCGACTGCAGAGCGACTCGCCTGCGTGTGGCCTTGCGATGGCGCGATGGCCGTGGGTGGCCAGCAACGAGAAGCTGGCGCGCGAGACCGGGTTCCGTCCGCGGTACACCTCGCGGGAGGCGCTCATCAACTCGGCGCTGGCGGCCAACAGGGGGGCAACAATCCCTTAATTTCCGGTCAGGAGATATCTGCCTTCTCAGGGGAATAACAACTGAGGTCGTATCAGAAGCAAGCCTTGTCTGGCACGGTTTGTCATGTTGAGTATACTTGGCGTTTGAGTAACATTACCGCTACTCATTGATTTTCGGAGGCTAAAGTGAGTTCAAGACCCATTCTGGTTACAGGAGACAGACCGACAGGAAAACTTCATCTGGGCCACCTAGTGGGTTCGCTTCAAAACCGTGTCAGGTTCCAGAGCGAATACGACTGCTTTTTTCTGGTTGCCAACCTCCACATGCTGACCACGCATTACGACAGGGCTGTCGAGGTTGAGGAAAACACGGTTGAGATGGTGTGCGACTGGCTTTCGGTGGGAATGGACCCTGAGTGCTCAGTTTTCTACGTTCAGTCCCAGGTGCCGCAGATAACGGAACTCTTTACCATACTCTCGATGCTCTGCCCGGTTCCGAGGCTTCAGAGAATCCCTACTCTTAAAGAGAAAATTCAGGACATGGGAGTGGGGGACAACTATTCGGCCGGGCTTCTAGGATATCCCGTGCTCATGGCGGCCGACATACTGATGTTCCGGGCGACCAAGGTTCCGGTGGGTGAGGATCAGCTTAGTCACGTGGAACTCACCAGGGAACTTGCCAGAAGGTTTAATTTTCTCTACGGCGACTACTTCGGGGAACCTGAACCGCTTATAAGCAAGGCATCGCGCCTTGTGGGCACTGACGGGAACAGGAAGATGAGCAAGAGCCTTAATAACTGCATATACCTTAGCGACAGCGAAAAGGAAGTTGAGCGCAAGGTAAGGAGCATGTATACCGACCCTAAGAGAATAAGGGCCGATATACCGGGCACCGTGGAAGGCAACCCGGTTTTTATCTATCACGATCTTTTCAACGAAGATGCCGGGGAGGTCGAGGATCTCAAGGACCGCTACAGAACCGGAAACGTCGGGGATGTAGAGGTAAAGAAAAAACTCGCCCGCTCCATAAACCTTCTCCTTGAACCCATCAGGGAAAAAAGAGCGCAGTACGAAAAAAAGACAGATGAGGTAAGGGACATACTCCGCGAGGGAACTCTCAAGGCGAAACGAGTAGCCGAAGAGAACATGGAAGAGATAAAGGAAAAGGTTGGTCTTTTCCGTACTTAAAAAACGCGTGTTTGTTGACAGAGGCTCGGTCTGTTCTATGTTCTGCTTAAGAGAGATGTGACTGTGAAAGTGTTATCGTGAGATTGGTGTATGTTCCGGCTGAATTCGGACAGCAATTTGTTTACATATTTCAGCCACTTAAGTGTTGATAAACTCTCTTCCCATAGTACAATAACCCCATCAATGTATTTCATGAGAGGAGAAAGTGATTGGTCGCAGATATCAACCTGGACAAGACCGTACGCAACATGGTTCCTGTCCTGCGAAATAGATTGCTATATTGGAGAGAGTAAAGTCTGTCCATCACACGGTGCAATAGCATCTTTTCGGAGTGAGAACGCAAAGACATTGCGGGAAGTGAACAAGGATTTTGTAAAGCTCTGCAAGGACCTTGGTCTGTTCGGGGCCCGGCAGGTAGAAGCTGGAGGCATGTTTATGAAGGCAACAGCGAACAAAATGACGATTGCGCAGTATGCCTCTGTAGGGAGCCTCGGAGGTAAATAGTGGTCATAGGTGACGCGGAGATTCGGGAGCGACTGCGTCTGGGTGAGGACAGTGCCTGGGAATTCAAACAGATGGAGTTCAATGGTGACCGCCCGACGAGTCCCCGACGGGATGATTTAGCGGATGAGATGGCTGCCTTCGCGAACTCAAGCGGAGGCATACTTCTTTGCGGTGTTACTGACGAAGGTCAGCTTCAGGGAATGTCCCCGGAGCAGGTGGCCGCAGTTAACAACCTGCTGGTTGAAGTAAGCACAGACGTGGTGAAGCCTGCCCTGCGAATCAACGTTTATCACCGAGAACTTGACGGAGACGCGTTCGTCCTCGTTGAAGTGCCGCGGAGCGACACCGTTCACGAACGGGATGGGCGTGCGTTCATCCGTGTCGGCGCGACCAAGCGACGCCTGGATGGCGACGAGCGCCTGAGGCTGGTGCAGAATCGAGCACAAAGCCGTTACCTGTGGTTCGACAAACAGATCGTGCCCAATACGGGCTTCGAGACGCTCAGCGAGCGGCTGTGGGAGCCGCTGCTCAGCGTGGCTGGAGCGGATGATCCTCGCAGGGGATTGATGAATCTCAGGCTCTTGACTCAGGATAAAGCCGGTGTACATCGAGCGACAGTCGCAGGGGTGTTGCTTTGTACCCGGTCACCGCAAGAGTGGTTGCCACAAGCTACGATTACGGTAACGCATTACCGCGGACGGGATCGTGCCTCCGGTCAATTGGATGCGCAGGAAATAGTTGGTCCGCTTCCTCTGCAGATCGCCGACGCGGTGAAGTTTGTTGTGCGCAACATGCGAGTTGCGGCGCGCAAGTTGCCGGAGCGGGAAGATGTACCGCAATACAGCACTGCAGCAGTGTTCGAGGCGGTGGTTAACGCGGTCGCGCACCGTGACTATTCCATATCTTCCCGCAGGATCCGATTGTCAATGTTCAAGGGACGTCTTGAGATTGACTCACCCGGTCAGCTTCCCAACGGGATGACCATTGAAGGCATGGACACAAGCCAGGCAACTCGCAACGAAGTGATTGCTTCCGTGTTCGGACGAATTCCCGTCGGCGACGTCCCAGGAGCGGGCCATCGTCGGTATTTGATGGAACGCCGAGGGGACGGCGTATCCATTATCAAGACGGAGACCCAGGAAGCTACCGGCAACCTGCCGCAATACAAAGTAGTTGATCGTTCTAGCCTCGTGCTGAAAATTCCTGCTGCGAAACTAGAATTGAGTCCCGCCGACTCTACAGTAACAGTGCATTCGGAGGGGGAGCCCCTGTTGGGAGTCGATGTATTGGCGCTCTTTCCGAACAAGACTTGGCAACGGGCAACGACCAACGAAGCTGGCGAAGCAGCACTCGACCTATACACAACACATCTTCCGATGACCGTTTATGCTGCGGCACCGCGCTACAGTGGAGGGCTGGAACGAGAATGGTTACCGAATCGGGGCGGTCTTCTAATGGAACTCAACTGCCTTTCGGATGGAGGTTCGGCCATATTCCCTCAGTCCACCGGAAATCTCCCCGGCCTGCGCGGGAGGCTTAATCCTATACGTGACACCTCGGATCGGACTTATCTGTATGCGGATAATATAGCCATAGAGGAGGGCCGGCAACAACCAGTGTTTTTCCGGTTGAGCAAGCCGATGAAGCTTACGGACGCGTTTGGCTCCGAATTGTCCGTGACCATTATTGATATTGTCGGACGATCCGCGTTGGTGGAGTATCGTTCAGTCAAGCCGTGAACCAGTGCACTGAAGAGTACAGGACCCGTGTGTTTGTTGACAGAAATGCTATCTATTCTATATCCTGCTTAAAGAAACTGTTCGTATTTATGACGTTTTTAGCTATGGAAGGAATATGAGAAATGAACTCCATTGAAGAGATTCTTGACGACGTAAAACAGGGCAAACTCGTAATACTTGTTGATGACGAGGACAGGGAGAACGAGGGAGATTTCGTAATACCCGCGGAGAATGTTACCGCCGAAATGATCAACTTCATGGCCACTCACGGCCGTGGCCTGATCTGTCTCTCCCTTACCCAGGAAGACGCCGACCGCCTGGCGCTTCAGCCTATTAAGCCCGAGTACAACGAAGCTCCCGAACACACGGCTTTCACCGTTCCCATAGACGCGAAAAAAGGGGTTACGACCGGCATATCGACTCACGACAGGGCCTCAACTATAAAGCAGGCGATATCCGGAGACTCAAGGCCGGAGGATTTTGTGCGTCCCGGACACATTTTTCCGCTGATAGCTAAAAAAGGCGGGGTGCTTGTCCGCGCCGGACACACGGAAGGCTCGGTTGACATATCACGGCTTGCGGGTTTCCGCCCCACGTCGGTTATCTGCGAAATAATGAAGGAAAACGGCGATATGGCGCGCCTTGAGGATCTGATGGCTTTCTCGGAAAAGCACGGTATAAAAATTGCTACTATTGCAGATCTCATAAGGTACAGGATAGGCAAGGAGAGCTTCGTGCGCAGGGTGGCCGAAGCGGAAGTGCCTACCGAGTACGGAGTTTTCCGAACCATCGCTTTTGAAAATGAAATAGATGGCCTACAGCACATGGCTTTTGTCAAGGGGAAACCCAGTTCCGATGAGGACACGCTTGTAAGGATGCATTCCGACTGCATTATAAGCGATGTCTTCGGTTCGCTCTACTGCCACAGCAGGGCAAAGCTTATCCAGTCCCTCAAGATGATAGAGGCAAGCGGTTCCGGGATTGTTGTCTACATAAACCAGGAGTCAAGCAACGGGGGATTCGCGAAGAAGATAACACGCTACTCAGACGGAAAGATCGGAGAAGTGCCCGCACCGGTTCCGGAAAGACAGGAACTCAAGGCGGAACTCAGGCACTACGGAGTCGGAGCGCAGATACTCAGGGATCTGGGAGTACGCGATATAAGGCTTCTTACCAACAACCCGATAAAGGTAAAAGGTCTTGAAGGATTCGGACTCAGGATAGTCGGAAGCGTTCCTGTAGATATTTCGGATTACAGGGAAAAAGAAATTGCAATAGGAAAAAGCGCTGATTACGGTAATATTGTTTCCATATCAAAATAAGAGGAAAGCGAATGTGTGGACTGATAGAAGGAAAACTTAGCGCCGGGAAATTCCGCTTTGCCATCGTATCAAGCAGGGTCAACAGTTTTGTCACGACCCCGATGACGGAGGGAGCGGTTGACACCCTCGTTCGCCACGGCGCGAGCGAAGGGTCAATAGACGTGATAAAGGTGCCGGGCTCCTTCGAGGTGCCTTTGGCGGTGAAAAAGGCGGCGCAGTCGGGAAAATACGATGCCGTTGTGGCGATCGGGGCCATAATAAGGGGACAGACTTCCCATTTTGATTTTCTAGCTTCTCAGGTGACAAAGGATCTCTCCGCGGTCGCACTTGAGACCGGAGTACCCGTCTGCTGCGGCGTGATAACCACGGAAACCACCGAGCAGGCTATTGAGAGGGCTGGGGTCAAGGCAGGGAACAGGGGAAGCGAGGCCGCACTTAGCGCGCTTGAGATGGTAAATCTCATAAAAGCGCTTTCCTGATTTTCCAGATGGGGAAGAGAAGGTTATCAAGAACAACCGCCCTTCAGTTTCTCTATCAGGTTGATTCTGCGTCCGCAGACAGATCTCCCAAGCCAACTGACCCGGGTTCCGATTTTGAATCGTTCTGTTTATTCCACCACAAGACGGCCGACCGTGAAATGCTCAAATTCGCGGCTCTGCTCTGCCGGGGTGTTCTTGAGAATATTGATACCATAGACGGCATTTTAAACGGGTGTTCTGAGCACTGGAAAGTATCTAGAATGTCCACAGTAGACAGGAACATTCTGCGCCTCTCGGTTTACGAAATGGCTTTCTTGAGCGATATACCTCTGCCTGTTAGTATAAACGAAGCGATCGAGGTGGCTAAGGAATTCGGGTCGGAGACCTCCTCAGCGTTTGTAAACGGTATTCTCGATAAGATCGGAAAAGGCATGGAAAAAGGCGAGTTCGGCAATGATAACTGAAGTGATTTCGAAACTTGTGGAAGGCGGGGATCTTTCGGAAAAAGAGGTAACCGCGGTTTTTGACCTTATGATGGAAGGGGAACTTCCCGAGAGCCAGATGGCCTCCTTTCTCACGGCGCTTCGCATGAAGGGGGAAACCGTTTCCGAGATAACCGGCGTTGCGAAAGCTCTTTTGAGTAAGGCTGAAAAGATAGACTGCGACCGGGAAACTGCCGTGGATCTCTGCGGAACCGGCGGAGACGGGAGCGGGACGTTTAACATATCCACCACCGCGGCTTTCATAGTCTCCGGTGCCGGAGTCACAGTCGCAAAACACGGAAACAGGTCGGTCTCAAGCCCGGTCGGAAGCGCGGACGTGCTTGAAGCGCTGGGAGTGAAAATAGGTATTTCACCGGCTCTGGCGCAAAAATGCCTTTCGAAAGCGGGAATAGCCTTTCTTTTCGCCCCCGTCTATCATCCCGCCATGAGAAACGTCGCCAAGTGCAGAAAAGATCTCGGAATAAGAACCGTTTTCAACCTGATAGGCCCCGTGGTAAATCCCGCGGGCGTTAGGAATCAGGTCATGGGAGTATACTCCCCACACCTTCTCGTTCCTGTCGCCGAGGTGCTTAAAAACCTGGGTTCACGAAACGTCATGATGGTTCATGGTGAGGGTTGCATGGACGAAATAACCGTTACGGGAGAGACAAAGGTGGCTGAACTTCGCGACGGCGAAATCCGCGAGTACGGTCTGCGTCCCGAGGATTTTTCCCTGAAAACCCATTCCCCCGAAGAACTTGTGGGTGGCGGGAGCGCGGATGAAAATGCCGAGATAACCCTTTCAGTGCTCAGGGGAGGGGAGAGCGGCGCGAAGACGGATGCGAGTCTTCTTAACGCGATGGCGGCCATATATGTCTCGGGCAAGGTGGCGAGTCTGACGGAAGCGCTCCTGCTGGCCGAAAACTCACTTTCAAGCGGTGCCGCCCTTGGGAAGCTTGAGATGCTCGTTGAAATCACTAACCGGGACCAGCCGAATGATCCTTGATGATATAGTCGCGTATAAAAAACAGGAACTGAAAGAGGCGAAAAAAAAACTTCCTCTGAAGGAACTTGTGTCTGCTGCTGCAGAGGTTTCCCCGGCCATTGATTTTGCGGATCTTCACGCAAGGACTCCGGGAGTCAAAATAATATCGGAGATAAAAAAAGCGTCTCCTTCCAAGGGGATCATAAGGGATGATTTCGATCATTTCTCTATTGCCCGGGAGTATGAGGATTCGGGTGCCTTTGCTCTCTCGGTTCTGACGGACCGCGAGTTTTTCAAAGGTGATATTTCCTACCTCTCCGATATAAGGGCTCACTCGGCACTTCCCATTCTGAGAAAGGATTTCACCATAGACCCTTACCAGGTCTATGAGGCAAGGTGCCACGGGGCCGATCTCGTGCTTTTGATAGTCGCAGTTTTAGACCGCAGAGAAATAGAGGAATATCTTTCTCTCGCGCGTTCCCTCGGGATGAACTGTATCGTGGAGGTTCACGGCGAGAGAGAACTTGAGACCGCCCTTTTGGCAGGAAGCGAAATAATCGGCATAAATAACAGGGACCTCAGGACGTTTGATGTTTCGCTTGATACATCGAAGAGGCTCTCCGGCATGGTGCCGGAGGGGAAAATCCTAATAAGCGAAAGCGGCATATCGTCGGTCAAGGACATGGATGGACTTATGGCCTGCGGTATAGATACTTTTCTTATAGGAGAAACGTTTATGAAGGCGAGCAGCCCAGGGGAGGCACTTCGCGGTTTTCTTTGTTGAAGGAGTCTTTGTGGAGCATGAGGAGAGAAGGAAGAAAAAGACCTTGGCTGGCGGTTCTCCTGTCCCTTTTTTTTCCGGGACTGGGCCAGCTTTACAACGGGCAGTTTACTAAGGCCGTGTCGATATTCGCCATCGTCATTATAGTGAACACCCTTTCGCGCGAGCCGCTTGAGGTCTTCTTTGAATTTGCGGACACCTCCACGCTTGAGGATCTTCCCCGTGCTACACTTACCTTGGTTGTGGGGTATTCTCTTGCGACGCTTTTTATCGCGGGGATTTCAATTTACGACGCGAACGTAACGGCCAAGAAAATAAACCTGGAAATTGACGAAAAACAGTTTTAAGGAGGAAAAAGACAGATGGAAAGAGACGACGCGGTAACGATGAAAGGCAATCCGCTCACGCTTATCGGCCCTGAGCTTAAAAAAGGTGATCAGGCTCCCGATTTCAAGTGCATGGAGGCTTTTGGGAGCGAGGTAGACCTCGGGAGCTTTGGTGACGACGTAAAGGTGTTCAACGTCGTGGTTTCGGTGGACACTCCGGTCTGCGATGTTCAGATAAGGAGGTTCAACGAGGAAGCTGCGGGGCTTTCTGACTCGATACAGATAATAACGATGAGCATGGATCTTCCGTTTGCGCAGAGCCGCTATTGCGCAGCTGCCGAAGTGGAGAGGGTAAGAACGGCATCTGATTACCAGTACGCTTCTTTCGGCGAGGCCTACGGGGTGCTTATAAAGGAGAACCGTCTTCTTGCCCGCGCTATTTTCGTTGTGGGTCCCGATAACGTGCTTGAGCATGTTGAGTATGTAAGCGATATAGTAAACGAACCCGACTACGAGGCGGCGCTTGCGGCGATAAGGTCAATAGGATAAGGGAGAGAACTGATTATGCAGTTTCTTGGGTTGGCGATTGCGTTTATAGTCGCTTTCTGGGTTTACTCGGACGCGAAAAACAGGGGCAAGACCACGGGGAAGGCGTTTTTATGGTTCCTCGGCGTGTTTTTCGTCCTCATACTGTTTCTGCCGCTATGGCTTATCACGAGGCCGAAGGTAAAGCTTTGTCCTTACTGCGGCGAATACTACGAATACGGAGCGTCGGATGGCTTCTGCCCCAAGTGCGGTGTTGAGTTGCAGGGCGGGGAATGATACCCTTAGATCAAGGTATACGTTTTGATGAACGAGGCGACTGAAAAACCAGAAGTTACTGAAGATGACGTGATGGATGTGCTCGGCGACATATACGATCCCGAGATACCGATAGATATAGTCAATCTGGGTCTTGTTTATAAGGTTGCCGTGGAAGGTTCCCAGGTGAATATCGATATGACGATGACCTCTCCCGGATGTCCCGCCGCAACGCAGATAGTTGCCGAGGCCAAGTATCTTGTCGAGGAGATTGAAGGGGTCTCCGAGGTGAACGTCGAGATCGTGTGGGATCCGCCTTGGGACCCGGGAAAAATGAGCGAAGCGGCAAAGGAAAGCCTGGGGATGTTCTGATTTCCCGAGCTTTGCTGCCGCAACCAAAGAGGTCCGAAATGGGAGAAAATCTTGAGATAGGGAGCCAGGCTCCTGATTTTGAAGCCGAAACCTACGGAGCGGAGAAGGTGAGGCTGAGCGACTTCTATTCGAAAGGGACCGTAGCGCTTTACTTCTATCCCAGGGACAACACTCCGGGCTGTACGAAGGAGGCCTGCTCGCTTCGCGACGCGGAGGAGGAACTTATGTCTCTCGGAGTGCAGGTTCTGGGGGTAAGCACAGACGGGGTAAAGTCTCATGAGAACTTCAGAAACAAGTTTTCACTCAATTTCCCGCTGCTTAGCGACAAAAGCAGGGAGATAGTGGATCTATACGGGGCAAGGAGCAAGTTCGATTCCGCCCGAAGGCTCACCTTCCTTATAGAAAAAGGCGGCAGGATAGCCCATATTTGGAAGAAGGTGAAGACCTCGTCTCACGCCGAAGAGATAACCGAGAAGATAAGAGAACTGGGTCTTTAGTTTCCCCGCCGCGAATTTGATGAAAAACCTTCCCAAAGCCGTTTTCATAACCGGTACCGATACGGGAGTGGGGAAAACCGCGGTCACCGCCGCGCTTGCGGCTCTTCTTCTGGAAAAAGGTTTTCTGACCGGGGTAATAAAGCCCTTTCAGACCGGGACGGAACTTGACGGCCTGAGTGACGCTGAATTCATCTACGGGTTTTTAGGAAGGGACTGCGTTTTGTCCGAGGTCTCTCCCTGCCGCCTGCAAGCCCCTCTCTCCCCCCATCGTGCCGCCGAAATTGAAGGGATTAAAATCCCCCTGGATGACATAATAGAACATACGCGGGATTATATATCCCGAAACGACGTAACCCTGGTTGAAGGCGCCGGAGGTCTCTGCGTGCCCATCACCGATAGCTACATGATGGCTGATCTGGCTGTTGATCTAGATGCCCCGATGGTCATAGTCGCGCGTCCAGGGCTCGGCACCCTTAACCATACAGCCCTTTCGCTTGAGTACGCGAGGCAAAGAGGTGCACGTGTGCTCGGGGTCGTGATAAACGGTTTTCCGAAACCTGCGGATGAGGCCTCAGCGACTAACCCGGCCGTTTTGAGGGATGTTTTCTCGGTGAACATATTGGGGGTGCTGCCCTGTTTGCCGGGGCTTGACGTCGAAGGCGGTTCCTCTTCTGGGCTCGAGCGGGCAGGGGAAGACTGTTTTTCCTCGTTTTTCGGGGGGAAATTCTCGGTGGACGCCTTTATAGAGGAGCTTTCGGAGGCAACGCGGGGGTGATTTTCCTAACCGCAATTAGTTGTCGCGAGGTTTTTTCCCTCTAAAATTTTGCGGTTTTCCCGATGCGGTCTCTGAATTCTTGACAGATTGGAAGAACTTGCTAATAATACTAGCCGATCAAATCTGTTTCCTGATTGATTAACCCGTTTTTTAGCAAGTCTTAATAATGAAGAGAGAGAGACAGAAGTTTCTGCGTATTGCTATAACCGTTTTGTTTATGTCGGCGGGCTTTTTCCTGTACGCAGAAAGTGCCGAGAGCAGGGACAAAGGCCCCGCGCAGCCCGTTCTCTTCAGCCACAAGATACACGCAGGAGACAACCAGATACAGTGTCAGACCTGCCACAGCTACACGGAAGTTTCCCCCCATCCCGGTATTCCCTCGATGCAGAAATGCATGGGATGTCATTCCTATGTCGCCGGAAGGGACGTTGAATACACCACGCAGGGAGGCCAGACGATCAACATAAGAGAAGAGATAAACAAGGTTAAAGGTTACTGGCGCAGGCAGGAACCGATACCTTGGGTAAAGGTTACCGGAATGTACGGCACGACCTCCGCGGGAATGCCTGAGTTTGTGCGTTTTAATCATAAAAGGCATATAAAGCGTGGATTTGAGTGCAGTACCTGTCACGGGGAAGTTGAGAAAATGGACGTGGTGCACAAGGCGGAAGACCTGACCATGGGATTCTGTATATCATGCCATGAAGAAAACGCTGATAACGAGGAGCATAAAACTGAACTTAAGGATTGTCTGACCTGCCACAACTAGGCCGGAGGGGATATATGTCTCGGAAAGAAAAGAAAGGAAAAGAGGGGATGAAAAGAAGGGATTTTCTGAAGGTGCTCGGTGTGGCGGGTGGTACGGCCGCAGTTGCCGGAAGCTGTTCAGAGCCCGTCGAGCAGATAATCCCTTATGTTATTCCTCCCGAAAATATCATTCCCGGAGTGCCGAAGTTCTATGCGACGACCTGCAGGGAGTGTTCTTCCGGCTGCGGTCTAGTGGTTAAAAACCGCGAAGGGCGGGCCATAAAGGTTGAAGGCAACCCCAAGAGCCCGATAAACATGGGCAAGACGTGCGCCGTTGGCCAGGCTTCTCTTCAGGGTCTTTACAATCCCGACAGAGTCCGCTCTCCGCTTGTATACAACCCTGAAAACCAGAGATTTGAAGCCATAGGCTGGCAGCGGGGCGAAGAAATGCTCACGGAGAAATTAAACTCTCTCGGTTCGGGCAAAATCGTTTATCTGAGCAACGACGTCTCGGGAACTTACTCAAAGTTCGTGACAGAGTTTCTAAAACCTCTTGGAGGAAAGCACTACGTTTACGAGACTTTTTCCCATGAACCCATAAGAAAAGCGAACTCAATAGTTTTCGGAAGAGATGAAATTCCTTCCTACAGGATAGACAAAGCGGATTATCTTCTTTCCTTCGGGGCGGACTATCTTGAGACGTGGCTTTCCACGGTCTCAAACTCCATAGGATATTCAAAACTAAGAGACATAGACCACGGAAAAACCGGTCAGATAGTACATGTAGAACCGCGTTCAGGAATGACCGCTTCAAACGCCGATACGTGGATTGCGGCAAAACCGGGCACCGAGCAGTATCTTGCTCTTGGGATCGCCAACGTGATGATCTCAAAGGGGCTTAACAAGGTTGCCCCGGGGCCGATAGCGAAAATGGTTTCAGGCTATGTGCCCGAAAAAGTCGCGGCGCTTACAGACGTATCCGTGGACACGATAGAGAAAATCGCCCGCGACTTCACTGCTTCAAAAAGCCTGGCGATAGGTGGCGGGACCGCCAATACGGGATCAAACGCTACGGAGACCATGGTTGCCGTGAACATACTTAACTACCTTGCCGGAAATATCGGCAAGACGGTTGATTTTTCAGACCCTCTCTCAATCTCGGATACGAACACCTTCGGCGACATAAAGGGGCTTGTGGAAGAGATGAGGTCGGGCAAGGTGGAAATTCTCATTGTTCATAACGTAAATCCGGTTTTCACTCTTCCCGGGGAACTGAAGGTCGCCGAGGCACTTGAGAAAGTGCCGTTTGTCGTGAGCCTCTCCCCGTTTCTTGATGAAACTTCCGAGAAGGCGCATCTCGTACTTCCCGAAAGCACTTCTTTTGAAAGCTGGGGCGACTACAGCCCGAAAAAAAGCGTAACCGGCATCACTCAGCCCGTTATGAGTCCTGTTTTCAATACCAAATCCGCGGGCGATACCCTGATATCAGTTTCAAAGAATGTCGAAGCCCTTAAGAACACATTTGCCGGGAAGAAATACTATGACTATCTAAGAAGCGCCTGGAAGAAAAGAGCTGCGGTCATCTCTCCTGGAACAGGCTTCGAGAAGTTCTGGGAGAACCTTGTCACAGAAGGTTCTGTAACGACCATTCCCGCGCCGGTTGAAGTTGTTCTTTCACCTGGGATCAGTTCCGTTTCTTTCAGCGACCCGCAGTTCCGCGGAGAAGGAAGTTTTCACCTGGTCGCTTACCCGTCCTACAGGTTTCTCGACGGAAGGGGGGCGAACAAGCCGTGGCTTCAGGAGCTTCCCGAAGCTCTTACCACTTCGGTTTGGGATTCGTGGCTTGAGATAAATCCCGCGGTGGCGGCGAAAATGGGTCTTGAGGACGGTTCCTACGTGAAGGTTGATATTCCCGGGGGAAGTTTCGAGGTGCAGGTTTTCGTCTACGAGGGAATAAGATCCGATACGATTGCTGTTCCACTGGGACAGGGACATACTTCCTACGGAAGGTACGCGAAGGGGAGGGGAGTGAATCCTTTCGCTCTGCTGCCTGCCGCTACCGACGCACTTTCAGGGGGACTTTCGCTGCTTTCAACCAAGGCGAACGTTTCATCCCTAAGGAAAAGAGACCTGCTCGTAAGAACCCAGTATACGAAATCCCAGGGAGACAGGCATGTTGCCAAGACCATAGCTCTTGCCGAGCTCGGTCATAACGGCGCCCATCATGGGTCGGAGCACGCGAAGCACCCTGACTTCTACCCGGAAAAAGAATACTCGAAATACAGATGGGGAATGGCAATAGACCTTAACAAGTGTACGGGGTGCGGAGCCTGCGTGACCGCGTGTTCCGCGGAGAACAACATTCCCTTTGTCGGAAAGAAGCAGATCGCGAAACGCCGCGAGATGAACTGGATCCGCATAGAGAGGTTCTTTGAGAAAAACAGCGACGGAAGTCTTGACGTAAGATTTCTGCCCATGCTCTGCCAGCAGTGCGGAAACGCTCCTTGTGAGCCTGTGTGTCCGGTTTTTGCGACTTACCACAATCACGAAGGTCTAAACGGCATGATATACAACCGCTGCGTTGGTACCAGGTACTGTGCGAACAACTGCACCTATAAGGTAAGAAGATTCAACTGGTATACCTACAAGTTTCCCGAGCCGCTTAACTGGCAGCTTAATCCCGACGTAACAGTGAGATCCAAGGGGGTCATGGAGAAATGCACCTTCTGCGTTCAGAGGATAAATTACGGGAAGGACCTCGCCAAGGATGAAGGAAGGCTTCTTCGCGACAGAGAGGTTCTGACGGCCTGCGAGCAGGCGTGTCCGAGCGACGCCATAGTGTTCGGCAACCTGATTGACGATAAAACCAGAGCGTCGGTACTGTCTGAGGACCAGAGGGGCTACAAGGTTTTGGAAGTGGTGAACACCAAACCTGCGATTACCTATCTTAAGAAAGTCAAACAGGAAAGAGTGTAATGAGCCAGACGCAGCAGACGCCTTTAACGTACGCGAGAATAACCGAAGACGTAGTCAGGATGGTCGACAAGCCATCTAAGAAATGGTGGGCGCTTTTTATTCCCACGGTGATGCTTGTTGGACTCGGCGTCACGTGTTTCTTCTATCAGGTGGCGGAGGGACTTGGAGTTGCCGGCTACCGTCATCCGGTCTTCTGGGGAGTCTACATAACCGATTTTGTTTTCTGGGTCGGAATAGCGCACTCGGGAACTCTTATCTCTGCCATACTTTATCTGTTCCGCGCCAGGTTCAGGATGTCTATATACAGAATCGCCGAAGCCATGACGGTTTTCGCGGTTCTAACGGCTGGACTGTTTCCCATAATCCACCTCGGAAGGCCATGGAATTTCCTTTGGCTCATCCCCTATCCGAATTCAAGGGAACTGTGGATAAACTTCAAGTCCCCGCTTGTCTGGGACGTGTTCGCGGTAAGCACATATCTTACTGTAAGTTCGGTGTTTTTCGTGGTCGGAATGATTCCCGATATCGCGGCGATAAGAGACAAGGTGAAAGAAACCCCGAGAAAGATCATATACTCGATTCTCTCCTTCGGATGGAAAGGGTCAAACAGGGAGTGGCTTCACTACACGAGGGCGTACCTTTATTTCGCCGCCCTGGCCACGCCGCTTGTTCTTTCGGTTCACAGCGTCGTGTCCTGGGACTTTGCCATGGGTAACGTTCCCGGATGGCACACCACCATATTCCCCCCGTACTTCGTTGCGGGAGCCATTTTCTCGGGACTCGCGATGGTTATTACGCTTACCATACCGATAAGAAAGATTTTCCATCTCGAGGACTACATAACGCTTGATAACTACGATGGCATGGCGAAGCTCATCATCCTGACTTCCTGCATAGTCGGCTACGCGTATGCTGCGGAATTCTTCATGGCGTGGTACAGCGGAAGTCCATATGAGTGGGGGCAGTTCGTGTACAGGGCGACGGGAGAGTACGCATTTTTCTACTGGACGATGGTGATATGCAACTGCTTCGTTCCGATAGTGCTTTGGTGGGAAAGTGTTAGAAAGAACATAAAAGCCCTTTTTGTCATCTCCATTCTGATAAACATAGGGATGTGGTTTGAGCGGTTCAATATTATCGTCATATCGCTTTCGAGAGATTTTGAACCCGGTGCGTGGGGCATATACAAGATATCGTTTGTCGAGGCCGGCATAACGATCGGAAGTTTCGCGTGGTTCTTCATGTTCTTCCTGCTGTTCGTAAAAACTCTTCCGGCAGTTTCCATAGCGGAGATGAAGGAAATACTTCCGGTGCCGAAGAAGGGAGGTTAGAGAGATATGGATCAGGGCGTAGTCGGAATTTACTCATATCAGGATTCGGTTCTTGAAGCCGTAGGGAAACTCAAGGAGGCGGGTTACCGCAACATGAGAGTCTTTTCCCCGTTCCCGTGCCATGAAATAGAGGAGGCCATTGATCTGCCGGAGAGCCCGGTGCGGTTTTTCACCCTCTTCGGGGGCTTGCTGGGGGCGGCCTGCGGAATCGGTTTTACGGTTCTCACTTCAAGTTCATGGCCGATAGCCGTTAGCGCCAAGCCCATAGTTTCCATACTTCCCTACATGGTAATTGTTTTTGAGCTTACGGTGCTTTTCGGAGCGCTCTCAACCTTCTTGGGGCTCATAATAAACTCCCTTATAAGAAAGAGAACCCCGATAAGACTCTATGACGAGCGTTTTTCAGACGACAAGTTCGGCATTGCGGTTGTATGCGAGAAGGAAAAAATAGGGGCTGTCGAAGCGATATTAAATTCTACGGGAGCTGAAGAAATCAAGTTTGATGAAGCATAGAAAGTTTTTTCGGACAGTTACGGGGAGAACCTGGGTTTTCAATCTCCTTAGGGGATTGGGAGTGTGTGCGGCGATCGCTTTTGCGGTTGCGGTTTCTGTCTCCCCCGCCCACTCGCTTCCCTGGTCGTGGGACATGTGGTCTCAGGAATCGATTCAGCCCTACGAGGAACCCGTGCTTTTCCCGCGCAACTCAATTTCCACAGACGGGAAGAAAACGAAGCTTGAAGGCAGAAATAACGTCGAACTGATAGAAAAAGGGCCGGTTCCCCAAAGCGATGAGTCGGTTGCCAGAGGAGAAAAGGTTTTCAGGGAACAATGCACCGTGTGTCACGGTCCCGGGGGATTGGGAGACGGAATCATAATAAAGAAAGGTCTCGGCTTTTACCCCGTAAACCTTACCACGCCGGCCGTAGCGCAGAGAACCGACGGTTACATATATGCCTATATACGTTACGGAGGCAAGGTGATGATGCCTTCTTACAGCGAAAATATATCGGAACAGGATGCCTGGCACGTGGTCAATTACGTGAGAGAGCTTCAGAACCCGGATTCTGTCAAGGAGAATCAGTAGAACGATGGATCAGTCCATAAACCAGGAGATACTCGCGAAGAGAAACCAGATACCTAGCTGGGTATTCATGGTTTTTGTCGCCCTTGCGGTTATAGGTGCGGGGGCTTTCGTAATTAACGCCAGGGGGGAGAATGCCGAGGAAGTCTGGCAGCTTTTCTTGGTGAATTTTCTTTTCTGGACAGGGGTTGCCCAAGGAGGGCTTGTATTCTCCTGCATACTGAGGATAACCAACGCCAGGTGGGGCAGGGGGCTTCTTCGCATAAGCGAGGGCTTCGCCAGTTTCACGCTGGTTTCCTTCGTGCTTTTGCTGGTTCTTTTTATCGGAAAGGAATTTGTCCTTCCTTATGCGGTTCATCACTACCACAGTCCAAAGGACATATGGCTTAATATAAATTTCGTGATGGCGAGAAACGTCATAGGTTTTGCGATCCTTCTCGTCCTTAATTATTTCTACCTTAGAACCTCGATTGAACAGGATCTAAACGGCAAGGAGAGAATTGTCAGGTTAAAGAAGTTGGCCCCCGCCGTAATTTTGGTCTATGCTATTGTTTTCTCCCTTTTCGCCTGGGATTTCATGATGTCGCTTGATCCTCACTGGTTCAGCACGCTTTTCGGGCCCTATTATTTCATGGGAAGCCTGATAGCGGCCATAGGCGCGACGATAATACTTTCAGTCCCCCTCAAGCGTTATCTGGGACTTGACGACTACCTCTCCCTTCATCATTACTGGGATATGGGGAAAATACTTCAGGGATTTTCTCTTTTCTGGGTTTATCTCATGTTCTCCCAGCTTCTTACGATCTGGTACGCGAACATGCCGGAAGAGACTGGGTTTGTGATAAAAAGAGTAGTGGATGAGCCGTTCCGCTCGTTTGCCTGGGCTATCCTCACCTGCTGCTTCATATTTCCTTTTGTCTCCCTGTTGCCCCGTTCGCATAAGATAGTTACCCCGATAGCCGTTTTTATCGCTACGGTTTCTTTCTCGGGTCTCTGGATGGATAAGTTCCTGCTGATTATCCCCTCGCTTACTGACGAGCTGGTTTTCGGCATCAACCACTTCCTTATCACCCTCGGTTTTCTCGCGGGATTCGTGGCGACTTTCCTTTTATTTATAAACAGGTTCCCGGTAATACCTTTCGGCGACCCATACTTTGACGGCAAGTCAAAAGGTGGAGGACATTAAGATGAAGCTTACTCCTGAACAGCTTGACAAACTAACCCTGTTTTTTGCCGTGAAAGTTGCTATCGGTGTTGCGGCTTTTATAGGTATAGTTGCTACCGTAGCGCTTTTCGGCACTAAGATAGCTCCCTTGATGGGCAAACTTCCCTGGTAATACCTGCCTCTTTCCCGCTACGCATAAACTAGGTGCGACGGAACATGTCTTGAGACGCCTCAATTGAAACCGGATATAATTTCCCCCGCGGGTTTTTCTCTCCCGCTTTTTTCATAAAAACATCTGTTAAGGAGATCTCCATGTCCAAAGAAGCTGAAATAAAACTGAGGGTAATCCTTGGGGACGACAATATTCCCGAAGAAATTCTCTGGGACGCCTCGCAATCCGAGACGCCGGGGGAAAAACGCTGTGAAGCGTTTTTTATTTCCATGTGGGATGCCGAAAAGAAAGAATCCCTGGTAATAGATCTTTGGACCAAGAAAATGGAAGTGGGAGAGATGAACTATCATTTTTACTATACGATGATGAAGATGGCCGATACTTATGAAAAGGCTACCTCCCAGGGGCGCATCTCCGGCAGGATGAGAGAATTTGCCGGCGAGTTCGCCGAAATGGTTATGGAGTCTTTCGGGGGAGAGGAAAATTCCTGACAAAGGCGTTCCTGCTCCAAAGACTTCCGTTTCATGCGTGAGCGACAGTTCTATCGGTCTTGTTGAACTTGGATCAAGACCTCCATGTTTTGCAGGTCCGGGAAACACCGGATCTCTCCGGCATTTCCCTAGCCTGTCGCAAACCTGAAAGAGATCAGTAAAAAACTCTCACGGCAATAAAAGCGAAGAAAAAGCCCACGCACCATAGAAGCACGGATAACAGGTATATCCAGTTGCTTGTCTTTCGTAATCTGGCACACGCCATTGCCTTCGCCGGATCAATCGGGCAGGGAGCGTTTCTTGACCGCCAAAGCGCGAATCCAGCGATTAGAAGCATCGCGCCTGAGATTCCAAACGTCCAGATCTTGTATTTTGACAGCGCAATCAGCCAGGGTGCGGTTCCCACGATCCCCGCGAGAACCGCGCCGGCCCCGAGCGTTACCAATAACGCCGGAAGTGCGCAGCACACAAGCGTTCCGGCGGACGTAAGCAGACTGAGAGAGGGGAGAAGCGTTTGCCTCACTCCATAGCCGGAATTTGTGTTATCCATGTTCGCACCCCCTCCCAATGGCGTTTACGTTGTACCCGGAGTCTGTGATAAGCTTCGTTAGCGTTGCATCGTCAATGGTCAATCCGGGTTTCATGGCTACCACTACGGAGCCTTTGCCGAGATCAATCTTGATTCCCCCAACATCGCCGCGTTTTAGGAAGATTTTTTCTAGGGAACGGGCGCAGAAATCGCATACAAGCCCGCTGACCTTGATGTTGATAGTGTCATCACATGCGGCGTTTTCCATGTCGTTTGAAACGGCGGAGGGCTCCACCACCTGACCTTCATGGTTGTGTTCGTGTTCTCCATGTTGCGCATGGCTGGGGAACGCGAAGAAAAGTGTCATAAACGCAATTGCAATAATTGATGTTTTCATGATTTTCTCCTTAAAATCTTATTGTTAAATTGAACAAAATCCCACCTTTGTCGCTGATTCCGACCTCGGCGAGATATTCGTTCTTAAAAAACCGTACAAAAGGTGTAAACGAGATGTTATCTCTCTCCCCCGTGATGTGGTCAACCTGCAGCATGAGCCAGGTGTGGAGATCGCCGTAGTCCCCGATATAAGGGGCGATTCCCACTCGCGCTTTCTGCCTGAAGAACTTCGCTATGTCTTCGGCGTAGTAAACGCGGTTCTCATAGCTCGTAAAGTACCGTCGAGTTTCCCAGTCAAGGGCTATATCGGTAAAGGCGGCAGGCTGGGATTCGTCGTCGGGCAGTCCGAGGTCACCGTAGGCCACCCCCAACCCGCCTTTAAGATAGATGTTTGCCTGCGAGGTCGGCGCGTTGTGGCGCTTCACCAGATAGTTAAGTTGCGCACCGTGAAATTGCCAACCTTCCTCACGCCAGTATTCGGTCCTGTATCCTATTGAATACTTGGCCGTAGGCGAATAATGAACGTGAAGAGAATGCGCGTTCTTGTCGTTTTTCTGCATGATCGTCCAGCCGCCCGGATATGAAACCGGACGGGAGAAAGCTTGGGAAGAATATCCCAGCAAGACCATGCAGCACAAAGCAAAAATTGCTGATTTCATGTTTCCTCCTGAGTATTGATTGTAATTTGGCGACGCCGAAGCGAAGCCGTTTTTGGCACGCAGGCGCACGGGTTGCTCAGGAGAGGTGTTTTGGAGGTCGGAAAGGGGTTTCGATCTGGCGGGAGGAGAGAAGCTGATCGGCAAGAATTCCGACAGCAAATCCCCCGTGATGATCTTTTAACTCTTGAATCGGCAGTGTGTTCATCTGGACGCAATGCTGGCAATCACAGCCATCGCATTGTTCGGAACTTCGATCTTCCGAATCTTTTGTTTCATGGCAGGGCATGTCCATGTCGGCGTCCATCTGTATTTCGGCGGAAGCCTTGTCCATGTTCATTGGACATGTGGAGAAGGCGTTTGCCATGCCGCCCGTGAAGAACAACGCAATGCATGTTGCCAATAGTAATGCTGCTTTCATAGAAACCACATCCTACTTATAAACTATTGAGTATTAGTTTAAATTTCAAGGGTAAGTTTTCAAGGAGCTGAAAGGGGATTATGTAAAATCCTAGCAAAAAATCTTAATTCTGGTAATTACTGTCATGCTCAATTTCTCAGAGATTTTTTTTGGCGTTTTGGTTTTGTCTTCATATCCAATTTTAGTGGTTTTATCATTTTTTCATATAACATGAACAGATGCTTGACACGCTCGTGTTCTGAAGTGAAACCGGTGCGGCGATAGAGTCTGTCTACTGCGCGGTCAAGGGCCTGATGTGCCTGACGCAGGTTATTAGGCATTAGGTCTGGATCGTAGAGATCAGCTAGAGTTGTATCAAGATAGGCTGCACGGGCATCAAGAACATTTTGTGCTAGAGTTTCCAGTTTTGATAAGTCTTTACCCTCTGGTGGTGTGGGGAAGGTGTTATAAACAACCCCAACAGAATACATGTAATCGCTTTTCATCCGTCCTGTTACAGTCCGAACCCATGCCATATGCATGGCGGAGGTAAGAAGAGCGAAATCAGTGAGTGTTGCATCGGGAAGAATTCGCAATTTCTGATTTGCAATTACATCGGGATTTAACCAACCAATCGGAATATACTCACGTCGTTCTGAACTCGTATTCGGAAGAACGAGAAAGGGTTTTGAAAGCCTTTCATCTACCCCCACTCTAGTTGGGTATGCAGCCATCGCAATTGTACTCGCGCGACGACTAGAAGCGCGGTATTCTCGTACTCTACGGATGCGTTCCCTAATTGTTGGAAGGTGTCGAAGTTCCGACGGAGATGAGTCTGCAAGATAGAGTATCCAACGATGGAATCCATTTATGTACTCGTTTCCTCCTATGTACTTGCGAAAATATTTTCGAGATTCTGGTTCTACAGAAATAAAATTTTCATACTCGTTATGTGTGAAAGTGAGTATCCCGTTGTCAATCATCTGAACACCTGTTTTCAGTCTTCTCAACTTGTTGATCGGCCTATTTTCTTCTCGAACCGTCAGATGTGGGTCGGAGAGACCACTTGCATCGAACAGGTAAGGTGACAGAACGATGTGTAGGGTTTCTACCGGTTCGCCATTGATGTCTGGATAGTTGAATAAGCGCTTATTTGTACAAATGCGTCCTCGATTGTCGAGGCCAATAATCACAACGTGCACATGTGCCTTACCTCGTGCGTCCGAACCCCAAGCGAAGGTGCGGTGGGCAAAGCTAATTTCCAGATTACAACGGTCAAACAGAATTGGCCAAAGTTGTGCCACCTGTTCACCTTGAGTGATTGAATTGGTCGAGACAAAACCAATGCGCGCTTTGCCCGCCTTTATATACTCTCCTGCCAAAATAAACCAGGCAGTTGCATAGTCAAGCGTACCGCCAGTTTCGCCTAGTGCTGCGATACGGTGTACCTGTGATCTTTGGTAAGATTTCTGCTGCTTAGCACCTGAGAAGGGTGGATTACCAAACACGAAGGAACAATTTTCTGGCTTCAGAAATTCCTTCCAATTAGTTTCCAAGGCATCTCCATTAAGGATATGTGCTGACTTTTGCAAGGGGATGCGCACATAACTGTGACCAAATTCGAGACTCAATTTATTGTTCATTATATGGTCCATCATCCAAAGAGCAGTCTCTGCTATCCGAGCGGGGAATTCTTCAAGTTCAATGCCATAAAATTGATCTACATCAACGAGGGATAGGACTCTTACATATAGTTCGGGTTCTACATCCTTCTCCATTGCACGAAGTTCACGAATCACCTCGATTTCGAGCATACGAATCTCTCGGTAAGCAATGATCAGAAAGTTTCCACAGCCGCAAGCTGGATCAAAAAAGGTAAGAGAGCCGAGTTTTTTCTGAAACTGTTGAAGGCGTTTTCTACGATTGTTTTTCAATGTCTTAAGTTTTTTAAGCTCTGCACTGAGATTATCGAGAAACAGTGGTTCGATTACTTTCAGGATGTTTTTCTCGGTTGTATAATGTGCGCCTTGGGAACGACGTTTCTCCGGTTCTATTGCTGACTGAAAAAGTGCGCCGAAAATTGCGGGAGAGATATTTGACCAATCAAAGTGACAGGCTTTAAGCAACTGTGAACGCATGGTTGAAGTAAAAGAAGCAATATCCAAGGTATCTCGAAAGAGTTCTCCGTTAACATAAGGAAATTTTGCTAAGTCTTCGTCCAGAGTTTTGAATCTTTTATCTTCCGGTGTGTCCATGACTTGGAAAAGATGATTAAGCCAAGAACCAAGATCAGAACCGTCTTCATTTGTGCGTGTCTCAATTAATTTGAGGAATATGTCGCGTGGTTCAAAAACCCCCGTATCATCGGCAAAGAGACAGAAGACGACTCGTACTAGAAGGCGTTCCAAGTCATAGCCTTTATAACCTGTCTCTTTGAGCGAGTCATGCAAGTCTCCCATGAGTTCGGCTGCTTTGATGTTGACAGGGTCCTGATCACGAAAAGTTTTTGGTTCTCCTCTAACAAATGAGAATTCCGTAACATATGTTGTTAGGTCCTTCAGTGTAAAATTAATCTGCTTTCTTTCACCAAGGTCGTGAAGCTCAAAGTTTTGGAAGTCGCTGACAAGGATATAACGAGGGCGATGCTCTTCAGGCAAGGCATCAAAATACTCTCCTGCCTGCTCATAAGCATCGGTTAAGTTAAGGCCAGCACTTTTTTGTTCAACCAGTAATACACCTGGCCAGAAAAGGTCGATGAAGCCCGAACTATTATCAAGTTTCTTCACATGCTCTTCGTAACGTCCGACAGAACTACGTTCAACGCCAAATATTTTAAAAAAATCGTTGTAGAAACTTTGTGTTTCACCCTTCTCATAGGCGGCGTTTGCCCATTTGCGAGAGAATCCGGCAGCACGGATTCGGATTTCATTCCAAGATAAGCCCATGGCAGTTTATATCTCCGATCGAACGAGCCTCTTGCAAAACTCTTAAGGCGAGTGGTTTTCTTTAAAAATAAAGGGATAAAAAAGAGACAGGGTGTCTCCCCCAAGGTATACTACAGGTTGTGCAAAATCCATAATATAAAAGGAGA
>LXNI01001158.1_pt1 | contig 24887 bp, 18 predicted proteins | sample 809091 | NCBI WGS metagenome assembly LXNI01 (sample SAMN04870527, study PRJNA318959) | sponge metagenome | biome: 01000161; feature: marine sponge reef; material: water | host: Sarcotragus foetidus | place: Greece: Milos, Mediterranean Sea | collected 2013-05-29 | depth 5-7 m | reverse complement strand
TCGCTTCTGCGAAAAACTCGTTGAGTTTGATGGCGGTGGTAGCTTCCGCTTGGTGACATTTTGCGAGGAGCCGCGCCCGGCTTACGATCGCGTCCGCCTCACCAGCTACTTCGACCATCGGGACCCGGCCAAGCTGGCCATGGCGCGGCTGGATTGGTACCGCGAGAACGGCATCGAGATGCACGTGGGCGACCGGGCGGCCCAAATCGACCGAGCACGCAGGGTCGTGGTGTCGGAGAAGGGCTGGGAAGTCCCCTATGACCGCGTCGTGCTCGCCACTGGCTCGCGCCCGTTCGTGCCGCCGATCCCCGGGGTCAACAAGCGGGGCGTGTTCGTGTATCGCACCATCGAAGATCTGGACGCGATCATCGAGTACGCCAAGGACGCCCGCTCCTGCGCCGTGATCGGCGGCGGTCTGCTGGGCTTGGAAGCGGCCAAGGCCGCCTTCGACTTGGGCTTGCAAACACATGTGGTCGAGTTCGCCCCGCGGCTGATGCCGCGCCAGATCGACGATGCCGGCTCGCAGCTGCTGGTGCGCAAGATCGAAGACCTGGGCGTGCAGGTCCACCTCCAGCGGGCTACCCAGAACTTCTTGGGCAATGGCAAGGTCGACGGCATGGAATTCAGCGATGGCGCCAGGTTGGAAGTCGACATGGTCATCGTTTCGGCGGGTATCCGCCCTCGTGACGAACTTGCCAGGGCCTGCGGATTGGAAGTCGGCCCTCGCGGAGGCATTTCGGTCAATGACCGCCTGCAGACATCCGATGCCGATATTTATGGGATAGGCGAGGCCGCCCTGCACCGAGGCATGGTGTACGGTTTGATCGCTCCGGGCTGGGACATGGCCGAGGTCGCGGCCGCTCGCTTGGTCGGTCGCGACGTGAGCTTCACTGGGGCCGATATGTCCACCAAGCTCAAGCTGATGGGCGTCGACGTGGCTAGCTTCGGCAATTATGAGGCCCCGGCTGCGGAAGCCGTTCCGCTGATCGTGGAAGATCCCTTCGCCGGCGTCTACAAGAAACTGCTGTTCTCGCCCGACGGGCAGAAGCTGGTCGGCGGCATGCTCGTCGGAGACGCCTCGGACTATCCCATGCTCTCTGTGCTTGCCAAGACGGGTGAGAACCTGATGGCCGGGCCCTCGCAACTGGCCGGCGTGGGCAGTGCCGGCACGCAAGACGGATCGGTCTCGATGAGTGACGAAGCCCAGATCTGTTCGTGCAACAACGTCACCAAGAGCCAGATTCTCGCCGCCATCCGCGAACAGGACCTAGGCACCATAGGGGCCGTCAAGGACAGCACGCGCGCAGGCACCGGTTGCGGCGGCTGCCTGCCGTTGGTAACGAGCCTGCTCAACGCCGAACTCGAGGCCATGGGCAAGAGCGTTGAGGCGAATCTCTGCGAGCACTTCCAGTACACCCGGCAAGACCTTTTCGACATCATTAAGATCAAGCAGATCAAGACATTCGACGAATTGATCCGCAACCACGGGAGCGGTCACGGCTGCGAGATCTGCAAGCCCGCGGCCGCCTCGATTTTCGCCTCGCTGTGGAACGAGAGCCTGACCGATCCCAGCCACCACACGCTACAGGACACCAATGACAGGTTCTTGGCCAACATGCAACGCGGTGGCCTCTACAGCGTCATCCCGCGCGTCCCTGGCGGCGAGATCACGCCCGAGAAGCTGATCTGCCTCGGCGTGGTCGCTAAGAAGTACGGGCTGTACACGAAGATCACAGGGGGCCAGCGCGTCGACTTATTCGGTGCCCAATTGCACCAGTTGCCCAATATCTGGGAGGAATTGATCGCGGGCGGGTTCGAGAGCGGGCATGCCTACGGCAAGGCCCTGCGGACGATTAAGAGCTGTGTTGGCACCACGTGGTGCCGCTACGGCGTGCAGGATTCGGTTGGCTTCGCGGTCCGTGTCGAGGAACGCTACCGCGGCATTCGCGCCCCGCACAAGGTCAAGGGTGCCGTTTCCGGCTGTATTCGCGAGTGCGCCGAGGCCCAGTCGAAGGACATCGGCCTGATCGCGACCGAGACCGGGTACAACCTCTACGTCTGCGGCAATGGCGGTGCCAAGCCTCGCCACGCGGACCTGCTAGCGGCTTCCTTGGACGAAGAGACCGCGTTGCGCTACATCGACCGCTTCTTCATGTATTACGTCTCGACGGCCGACAAGCTCACGCGCACCGCGGTGTGGATCGAGCAGATGGAAGGGGGAATTGAGCGCTTGCGCGAGGTGATTGTCGAGGACAAACTCGGGATTTGCGAAGAACTCGAGCAGCGCATGCAGTTTCTCGTTGACAGCTACCGCTGCGAGTGGAGAGAAGTTGTCGAGGATCCCGAGCGCCGACGCCTCTTCCGGCAGTTTGTCAACACCGGCGAGACGGATGCCGGTATCGAGTTCGTCGACGTTCGCGGCCAAGCCCGTCCCGCGGACTGGCCTGCAGACAGCGTGATGCTCTCGGACATCAAGCTGCCCAACGGCACCACGCTGGGCGAGGCCGACAGCAAGGGCCCGTCCGGCCCGCGCAAGTTGCACTGGGTGCGAGTTGGCCGCGTGAGTGACTTCCCGCGCAACGGCGGGGCCGCCGTCAAGTACGGTGACACCCAGATCGCCGTCTTCAACCTTGCTGACCGCAAGGAATGGAGGGCGTGTCAGAACATGTGCCCGCACAAGCACGCGTTCGTGCTGTCGCGCGGAATCACCGGCAGCGTCGGGCTGATCCCCAAGGTGACCTGCCCGCTGCACAAGAAGCCGTTCTCTCTGGAGACGGGCGAATGCCTCTCCGGCGAACCGTACGCCCTCAAGGTCTTTCCCGTCCAAGTTGCCGGGGACGGGGTGTACTTGCTTCTGCCTCCCGCCAAGCAGTTGGACGTGCTGCTCTCCACGCGGGCCAACATGGTGCAGTCGGGGGATTGCCAAGCAAGTTCGGGTTGCACCGCGTGCGCGTGAGCCAGTTCAAGCGTCACACGGGCAGCGAGTCTTGGTCAGCCAGCGAGATCGAGTGAGGCGAAGCTAGCGAGCGCACAGACTCCGGCCCGGACCGGGCGCTTGGTCAGAAGGGATTCGTGAGAAGGAACTACCGGACGGGTGTCTTTCCGTGGGCGCATTGCTGCAGGCATTTTGCCAAACGGTCTGGTACAACAAGATCGGGATGATTCTGGCGTACTGATACAGTTACCAGGCCTCGTGTTCAAAGGGTGCGAGAATAAGACCTGAGATCAGCGTCGCATTGCGCAAGGGGCGGCGCTTGCGTTCTCTGGCATGCTCTTGCTGATCGCGGCATTTTCGCGTGAATTCGCGGGCCTTCGGCCATTGACCATGCAGGCCATGCCTGGCTTGCGCTGGGGAGCGACGCTGGATCTTGCGGGGGATCAGGCCGTTTTGGTCGCCAACGGTGCGGGTCGGGCTCGTGCGTCCTCGGCGGCTAGAGAGATCTTGTCCAAGGAATCGATTCGGGCAGTGATTTCGACTGGATTTGCCGGCGCTCTGGACCCTTCGTACGTGGTCGGCGACGTGTTCATTGCCGATTCTGTCCGTGGCGAGGAAGGGGAATTCGCCAGCCGGTCCCCGGCTGGTTCATACGGAGAAGTGCGGCGCGGTGCGCTTCTCACAGTGGACCGGGTCGTGCAATCTGCGTCGGCCAAGCGCGAGCTGCTGCGGCAGGACGCGCAAGTGGTGGACATGGAGGCGGCGGCGGTCGCTGCGGTAGCCAAGGAGCACCGCCTGCCATTCTTCTGCATTCGGGTGATTAGCGATATTGCAGCGGAGGACATGCCGGTGGACTTCGAGCGCGCGCTCCGAGTCGACGGCTCGATTTCTTCTTGGAGTGTGCTGGTCCAAGCGCTGCGTCGCCGTGACGGTTGGTCGCGTCTCGCGCGCATGCGCCGTAATGCCGCGGCCGCCGCGGAATCACTAGGCGCGTTCCTCAGGCAGTGTGAGTTTCCTCGCCAAGCTGGGACATATGTCAGTTCCTGAAGCCATGACAGCTGCGGTCTATCGCGGCCGTCGGACGGTTGTTCCCGAGTCGGTAGCCGTGCCCGCGATTGGCCCTGGCGAACTGCTCGTCCGAGTCGAGGCTTGCGGCATTTGCCACACCGACCTGAAGAAGATCGAGTACGACTTGTTGCCCAGTCCGAGGATCTACGGTCACGAGACAGCGGGAGTCGTGGCTGACGTCGGAGAGGGCGTCGATAGCTATGCGGTAGGGGATCGGGTCTGCTTCTTTCACCACATCCCGTGCTTTGACTGCCACTATTGTCGCTTCCGTGACTATGCGCAGTGCGCGACATACAAACGGGTTGGCGTCACTGCGGGCTTCGAGCCAGCCGGCGGCGGTTTCGCGCAGTTCGTGAGGGTGATGGACTGGATCGTGCGGCGCGGCGTGGAGCGGATTCCCGCTCATGTCAGCTTCGAGCGTGCGACCTTTGTCGAACCGACCAACACCTGTCTGAAGGGTTTGGCCAAACTCGCCCCGGTTCCAGACGAGAGTGTGCTGGTGATGGGGCAGGGTCCCATCGGACTGCTCTTCACCGCGCTGTTGCGGCGGCAGGGTGTGCGCTCGATCTACACTACCGACAAGGTTGCTTCTCGCTTGGAGCTATCCCGCCAATTCGGTGCGGCTGAGGCTTGGGATGCTGGCGGCGAGGTATTGGCGGGAGTGCGCAGCGTCACACAGAATCGGGGCGCCGACGCCGTGATCGTAGCCGCGTCAGCACCGGGGATCGTTGAACAAGCCGTGTCGCTGTCGCGTCGCGGCGGCCGAGTGATGCTGTTTGCCCAAACCTCTCCGACGGAGCGGTTCGAATTGGACGGGAAGAGCGTTTGCGCCGAGGACCGGGCCGTCTTTGGTTCTTATAGTGCTTGTGCTGACTTGCAATCCGAGTCCGCAATCACGGCTTGGGACCCGGAGTTCCCGGTAGACGCGCTGATCACACATCGGTTTCGACTAGACGAGTTCGAGTCCGGCATGCGTCTGGCGTCCCGCCCTCAAGAAGGTGCCCTCAAGCTACTCGTAGCGCCACAGGAGTGAGATGGATCGGCGGCAAGAGATGCTGGCTGGCGTCCTCCATGGCAAGGAGGAGTTGCGTGTCGAGCGCGTCGCCGTACCGACCGCTGGCCCGGCCGACCTCTTGGTCCGCGTCCGGGCCGCGCTCACCTGCGGAACTGATCTGAAAGTCTACCGACGAGGGCATCACGCCCGAATGATAACCTTGCCGGCAGCGCTGGGGCACGAACTTGCTGGGGACGTTGTGGAAGTCGGCTCGGCCGTGCGCTCGTTCAAAGTCGGTGACCGCATCGTAGCGGCCAATTCGGCACCCTGCCACAAGTGCTTCTTTTGCCGCCAAGACGAGAAGAACCTATGCGAGAACCTGCTCTTCAATAATGGCGCCTACGCGGAATACATTCGGATCCCCGGCCCGATCGTAGATTGCAACACCCACATCGTTCCCGCTCACGTCGACTATCGCGATGCCGCTCTCTCCGAGCCTCTGGCTTGCGTGCTGAAGGGAATCGACGACACCGGGGTCAAACCTGGTGACACGGTCACCGTCATTGGCCTCGGCCCAATCGGCTTGATGTTCGTGAGAGTTGCAAAGATCGCCGGAGCCCGCGTCATCGCCATTGGCAGGCGCCAGATGCAGCTGGACCGGGCGGAGCATCTTGGGGCGGAGGTTCTGGTCGAGTCGCGCCGTGGCGAAGATCCCACGGACGAGGTCCGGCGGCACACTCAAGGGGGCAGGGGATCGGACGTGGTGATCGAGGCGGTCGGCTCTCCACACGCTTGGCGGCAGGCAGTTTCCATGGTGCGCTCAGGTGGCAAGGTGAACTTCTTCGGTGGATGCCCGAAGCAGAGCGTCGTCTGCCTGGACACCAGCAGGTTGCACTATTCCTCGATCACCCTCAAGGCGACGTTCCATCACACGCCCGATCACATCCGCGAAGCGCTGGAATTGGTCAGTCGCGGCGATTTGCATTCGGGCGACTTCATCGCAGGCGAGGCCCCGCTAGTGGATTTGGTCAAGGTATTCCAGCAGTTGACGAGCCGCCGCGGGCAGCTCAAGACGGCCATTCGGCCTGACACCGCGAAGCCTTGAGCTGCTAGCCCTCAGCGAGCAATTCGCGCAAGGCCGCCTGCACCGTGGCAGACGCGCTGTCTAACCGGCCCCCGACTTCGCTATAGTCGTCCACCCCGGCCGCCTCAGCAAACAAAGGTTGCAGGCGCTTGGGCACGGCGTCAGCTCGCATGTCTTCGTCGAGGAGACCTTGCAGTGCCCGAATTCGCGTGAACAGTCTCCATGCGTCAACCAGCCTTGTCGCTTGCTCGGCCGGAATCGCACCGGCCTCTCCGAGCCTGGCCAGCAACTCGGCGGTGCTCGCCGCGAGTGGCACCGAGGCGTGCTCGGGAGCATGCTTGAGCCGCAAATAGTGCGTCAGGATGGCGAGTTCGGCGAAGGTGCCGGAGTGCTCGGCCGCTGCCTGTGAGTGGCTGCCAAGAGAAGCGCCGTGCAGCTGCTCTAGCGCCGCGGCGGCCTGCGTACGTAATGTCCTGGGGGCGCGCCGCAGTGCAAGAGCGGCGGACATGCTTTGCAAAACCCGCTCTGTTCCGTCACCGATGCAACATACAAGCCTGGGCCAGCCCGGCAGTGTTCCGCTCCAAGAGCCTTCGTTAAGTCCGGCTCGCAGGGCTTCGAAACTTGCGGCGCTCGCCCTGCCAGGGCAAGAGTAGATCTTCCTCCAGCCCGGTCTTCCGCGCAGCCCGGCCAGTACCAGGGACTCTATTCGCTGGGCATAGTCTGACGCAGCTTCACCGGTCGTGGCGAGGGCTTGCTCGTCGGTCGTATCGTAGACAGCAATCTCCACTCCTGAGCCAAGGTCTAACCCTCGGCTGCCATAGTGGCCCGTTGCCAAGATCGCCACTCCGGTGCCTGCTGGAGGCAAGGACGATGGTGAGACCTCGTCGCTAGCATACTGGGCCAGCGCCTCGATTGTGCAATCGGCGATATCGGTGAAAAGGGCGGATGCATCCAACGGATCGAGGGCGTGGAACAGAACGCGCGAGCCGGCCCTGAAGCGGGCCGCGTGCGCCCAGTTGGCGATTTCCCGGACCCGGTCGTGGAAGTCCGTCGCACCTTTCAGGGTGGTGGCCAAGCTGGCTTGCAGTGCGGCGCGATCGGGCGGGGACGAGTCAGATTCAGGGTCAAGCAGGCTCTCCAGCAGCGTCGGCATTGCTGTCAGCAACTCTCCGATTGCGGGAGCCGCCACCATGGTCTCGGCCACTGTTTCCAAGACGTGCAAGTTGGCCTGGAAAAGCGTGAGCATGCCGTGTGCGTCTGGAAACCTGTCGATTAAGGCGTCGAACCGACGCAGTGCCAAATCGGGATCCTCAGTTCCGCACTGAGCGATGACCAGCGACGGGATCAAGGATTGGAACAGTTCCATCGCCCGGCTGTCTCGCGCGATCGTGTGTCGCCCGGTGCGCCATCGCTCAACGATGGCAAATGCGGCCTTCGGATCACGGTAGCCCATGCGCGCGAGCCGTGTCGTGGTTTCCTCGCGGCTGCGACCGGACAGCGCCGAAGACGCGCTGGCAACAGTCATTTCGTGGGGCAGTTCGAAGAACGACTCGTATTGGTCCTCAACGTTGCGTAGGTGACCGACCAAGGCTTCATGGAATGCTTGGCCATTGGCGTACCCGAGGAACCTGGCCAACGTCTCGTAGTCGGCCTCGTTCTTCGGCAGCGAGTGTGTTTGGCGGTCACCGACCATTTGGATGCGGTGCTCGACCTGTCGAAGGTACTCATACGAGGCGCGTAGCTTTTCGTTGGCAGAGTCTGGAATTCGCCTGGCCGCAGCAAGTGCGGCTAGGGACTCGCAAGTGCCAACCGTGCGCAAGGAGTGGTCAGTTCCGCCCCAGACCAGTTGATGTGCTTGGGCAAAAAACTCGATCTCGCGGATGCCGCCGCGTCCGAGCTTGAGATCTTGGCCGGTCTCGCCGATTTGCCCCCCGCGGTGTTGTGCGTCAATGCGCCTCTTCGTCTCGTGCAGTTCTTGCACTGTGGCAAAGTCGAGGCTGTCGCGCCACACGAATGACTCGAGCTGCCGCAAGAACCTCTCGCCGGCAGCGAGGTCGCCGGCGACCGGGCGAGCCTTGATCAAAGCCGCACGCTCCCAGGTCTGGCCGCGCTGTGCGTAGTACTCGAGGGCAGCCTTGGTCGAAATCACCAGCGGCATGGACACCGGGTCCGGGCGGAGCCTCAGATCTACTGGGAAAACACGCCCGTCGATTGTGGGGGCGGCTAGGAGATCGATGAACCAGCGCGCCAAGCGCATGAAGTGGGCCGGTGCCGAGTGGCGACTTGCCAGGGGGGCGGTGTCTGGATCGTACAGCAGGATAAGATCCACGTCCGAGGAGTAGTTCAGCTCGTTGCCGCCGAGCTTGCCCATACCGATCGCGATCAGGCCCGAGTCTCTTTCGTAAGCGTCCCGCCCCACGGTGATCGCACCTTCAGCGCAGAGCTTGGCCAGTTGGGTGCGCAGGGCCACCGAGCACGCCGCACGGGCAAACCCCGAGAGTGCGCCGGTCACGTCGCGCAGCGACCAGATGCCGGCAATGTCGGCGAGCGCGACCGCCAGAGCGACTCGCCGCCGTGCTTGCCGCAAGGTGCGCCCTACATCGCGCTCGGGGAGGTCGATCGGCACCGCGAACAACTGTGCCACAGTCTCGTCGACACACCGATCCGGACCGCGTTCCCAGAGATCACGGACGAAGCCTTGGTCGGCTATCGCGCAGCGCTCCAGGAATGGGCTGGCCCCGCAGATACAGCGCAGCATGGCGGCACCGGCATCCGACGTAGAGAAGTGCTCGGCAAAGTCCCGGTCAGGGCCCGGGCTCAGGGCTCGGGCGGCGTCGCTCCACTTTCTCAGCCCTACAGCGGCACGGTCGCGGTTTCCGGGCGTCGGCCAGGCACTAGCGACGTTAAGTTGACGCTCCGTCCGAATCGCCATCAATCCTTCGTGCCGCACCTCTGCCGCTAAGCTGAAATCTGTCGTCCGACCAGCCATTGATTGCCGAACCCGCCGATCCCAGACTGGCCGGGGATCAGGTCATCGTCAATCTGCCGACCTCGCATGGCACATCGTATCAGACGGCGTTTCCGGGCTTGCGCAATGTGTGTTCTTGTTGGCGTCCGGGCGGGATGCACATGCAGTGGCACGAAACGCAGCTCGAAGTCCAAAGGTGCGCACATGGGCGGCGCAGCAGGACTATTGCATAATGGCAGCGTGGGTATAGACAAGAGCGAACTACGGTTGCGAGGCTGCTGGGGCTTGTCGCTGGGGTGCTCTAGGCGGCTGTGAGCTAGAGGAAGTTGTGCCAAATCCAACAGATATGACAACGAGCGGGCCACACCGCATCTTGGTGGTCGACGACGAGCCGGATTTGGAGCGCTTGGTGCGCCAGCGGATGCGGCGCGAGATCCGTTCCGGGCAATTCGTGATGGAGTTCGCCCAGAACGGGGTGGAAGCGCTGGCCAAGCTGGAGCAGCAGGACCCTTTCGATATGGTGCTGACGGACATCAACATGCCCAAGATGGACGGACTGGCGCTGCTGGAGAGGATCCCCAGCGTGGACCCGGACGTGCGGGCGGTGATCGTGTCGGCCTACGGGGACATGAAGAACATCCGCACTGCGATGAACCGGGGTGCGTTTGATTTCGTGACCAAGCCGATCGATTTCGGGGACCTGCGGGTGACGATCGACCGCACGCTGGAGAACTCGGTCGTCTGGCGGCAGGCGATGGAATCGCGCAACCAGCTGGTGGCGTTGGAGAACGAGCTCGACGTGGCGCGGCGGATGCAGGCTTCGATCCTGCCGACGGAGTTCCCGCAGAGGGACAGTTTCGAGGTGTACGCCAGCATGGAGCCGGCGCGCCAGGTGGGCGGGGACTTCTATGACGTGCAAGGCTTGGCACAGGGCAAGGTGGGCCTGGCGATCGCGGATGTGTCGGGCAAGGGGGTGCCGGCGGGTCTGTTCATGATGTCGAGCCGGACCTTGCTCAAGGGGGCGGCCATCGGCTCGGCGGATCCGGGGATGGCGCTGACGACAGTCAACACCGTGCTCAGCGGTGACAACGCCGAGATGATGTTTGTGACGGTGCTGTACGGGGTGTATGACCCACAGACCCGCTTGTTTACCTATGCCAGCGGGGGCCATGACAGCCCGCTGCTGGTGCATGCCGACGGCAGCACGACGCTGCTGCCGCACACGGGTGGGATCGCGCTGGGGGTGCTGCCGGAGGTGCAGTACGAGTCGCACACGGTGACTCTAGAGGCAGGCGACACGGTGCTGCTGTATACGGATGGCGTGACCGAAGCGCAGGATCCGGCCGAGCGGCAGTTCGGTTTGGAGCGGCTGGAGGAGATCTTCCGAGAGCGGGTGCCGACGAACGCGGAGGAGGCCATCGGGCGGATCTTCCGCGGAGTGCGGACATTCGCCGGGGACGCGCCGCAGTTCGACGACATCACATGCCTCGCACTGTGCCTGCGAGCGTAAGGCGTGTAATGGCAGGCCGACTTAGTCTCGACTTGGAGTCCAGCTTGGATGTGCTGGGAGAGATCACCGAGGCGGTGGAAGCGTTCGGGGCCGAGCAGGAGTGGCCGGCCGAGTTGCAGTTCCACGTGCAGTTGGTGCTGGATGAGCTGGCCAGCAACGTGATCAATCACGGCTACGGAGCGAGCGGGCACCGGTTCCAGATTACGGTCCAGTCCCGGCCGGAGGCGGTGCGGATCGAGGTCGTGGACGAGGCGCGGGCGTTCGACCCGCTGCACGAGACACCCGCGGCGGCGATCGATGCCGGGGTGGCCGAGCGGGAAGTTGGCGGGCTCGGCGTGCATATCGTGAAACAGCTGATGGACGAGATGGAGTATCGGCGGGAGAACGGCAAGAACCGCCTGACCCTAGTCAAGCAGCGCTGAAGGCGGGCACGATCTGCAGGGCGGTGGAGCAGGTTCGGTTGGAGAGAGCGCAGGGTGGTGACACGGCCGCGGGAGAAAGTCGCGGATGGTGACGGCGCGGGGCGACGAGACCGCCCTTGAGCAGGGTGCGGGTGCCGGCATGGTTTCAGGGCAAGCGCGGAGAGATTGGCGATGATGACAATTCGAGGAGCATACCCGTTCTCGGCCAGGATAATGAGAAGTCACTTTTGACGGATAATCATGCCCTCGCGCTAGGCTTGGCACAGGAGATTAGCCGGGGACCGTTGCGGGTGGGGCTGGACTCGACGTAGACGGCCAAGCGGCACCGCGCATGGAATCCACAGAGAGGCGAGTGCCTTGTCAAGCGAATCAGTTACATCGAAGCAGAAACACAGTCTCTGCTCCACTTGGCAGGTCGATAACTTGTTCTTGCGAAGTTGGTTGCGAGGATTCGAAGCTGCCCCTCTGCCGTCAAGTCGGGCCTAGCCGCCAAGCGAGGCCACGGCCTCTTCCTTGGTCTCGTAGACCGCGACGACCTTGTCGACGCCGATTGAGAAGACTCGCCGGATGGGCGCTCCGAGCGCACAAATGCCAAAGCCGACTCCTTGAGCCCTGAGGTTCTTGGCGGTCACGAGGATTGCACGCAACCCGGTGGAGCTGATGTACTTGAGCGGGCCGAAATCAATGATCAAGGCACGATCGCTCTCCTGGACGATCTTGTCGAGGACCTTCTCAAAGGCCTTGGCGTTACTTCCGTCGACCCTTGCACAGCTTGTGACGACCACCACACCGCCCGTTCGCTCGAAGTAGAGTCTCATGGTCTGCGTTCCTGCGAATGTTTTGGTCCGCGCTCGCCCTTCCAAGCAAGCCGCGCCGAAGAACGCTTCGATCCTACACGAAGAATTGTAACCATACCACTTTTTCGGCGAATGTTAGCTCTCGGGATTGTCCCGTGTGTGCTTTACGCTTGCGGAGAAGCAGGCCAATCCGTGGGCACACTCTACCAGCAAGTACGCAGAAACAGTCATCTATAGGTATTATATAATAATAGAGTTAATTTTCTGTGTATGGATCTAGCATTCAAATGTTGACAGCATCCGTTTAGCTCAATCTGCGAAATTTATGCATTGGGTCGCTAGCGGGGGCAATCCCTTACTGCCAGGCCTGCAGTGCGGTGCGTCGTGGCAACACGTGCAGGTCGCAGCCGCTACAGTTGCCAGCAGTGCGGCGAGGCGTTCCATGCCCTGAGCGGCACGGCGCCGTCTGGATTGCATCAAGAGCAGCGTCGGCCGGCGTTGGGGCGCTCACGTCCCACGAGCGGTAGCCGTGCGAGGTGCGCTCGCTGGGGGTTGAAATACCGCGTCGATCCGGGCAGCCCTGATCGATGGCGGCCCGCAAGCGTCCGCTGACTCCAATGCGGGGCGAGTGTCACCTGCCTGTCGAGGGTAAGCTTGTATGACCTCACGGAAGCGAGCGAACGCTCGCTACATGGCGCTGGTTCACGCTAGCGGGGTGATCGGCCTCGGTCGTGAGCGTTAGAGTTGAGCCATTCTCAGGCCGCAGTGGGAGGCATTCGGGCACCTACGGGCGCGGGACTGGCGACCGTGCTGCTTGGAGCGCTCGCAGGGACAGTCGTGGGCACTGTGAAACGGGCGGCGTTGGGCTCGTTCTCGGAGTTGGGCATCAACACTGTTGGTAGGCGTGGAAAACGTATTGCTGTACCATCCGTTGCGTGTTGAAGAACGAGCCGTTCAGCGAGATTGCTCCCCGCATGACGGCCGCGTACGCTTGGCGTCGTTCATAGAACAGCGGGATCACAACCCGCTCCAATTTGTCGTAGAGGGCATGCGCGACGCTCACTCGATCATCGAGTGCACCACGGTAGTTTGCGGCCGACCAGCCCGTTACTCCCTCGACATGACCCTCGAGCCACCAGCCATCCAGCACGCTCAGGCTTGGCACGCCGTTCAGGGCCGCCTTCATGCCACTCGTTCCGGACGCTTCGCGCGTCTTCTCCGGAGAGTTCAGCCATAGGTCCGTCCCGCTGGTAAGGGTCCGGCCTAGGTCCATCTCGTAGTTCTCCACGTAGACGATCTTGACAAGCCCTTCTAGTTTGCGCGCCGCTTCATGGACATCTCGGATGGTATCCTTGCCGCCCTCGTCGCGTGGGTGTGCCTTGCCGCCGAACACCAGTTGGAACGGTCCGACATGCTTGGTGATCCAACGCAGCCGATCCAAGTTTTGGAACAGCAAGTCGCCGCGCTTGTAGGGCGTCGCCCGGCGGGCGAAGCCGATCGTGAAAGTTCCCTCGTCTAGCACTTCGCCCGTGCGGTCGCGCACGGTCCGGATCAACGCCAGCTTCGATGTGTGATGGGCGGCGATGATTTCGTCGGTGGGAATTCCGCTGGCGTAGCGTAAGTAGGCGCTGTCGCTGCGCCACTCTGGGATGTGGCGGTCGAACACGTCGCTCATCGCGGGGGCGGCCCACGTGACCGGATGGATACCGTTCGTCACGCCGCGCACGCGATAGTCGGGAAACATTTCCTGCGAGACGGACTGGTGGATCTTTGCAACACCGTTGGCGTAGCGTGAGCACTCGAAAGCGAGTTTCGTCATATTGAGGACTTCGCCGTCGAGCAGCCGGGCGTCCGACATCAGGTCCGTTCTCGGCTTGCCAAGCACCCGTTCCACCAGCGACCTGTGGAAGCGGTCATGCCCGGCCGGGACGGGAGTGTGCGTGGTGAATACGCACTTATTACGGATCGTCGCCAGGTCCACCTTCGTGGGGCGCTTGCCCCGGCGCGACCCGATCTGGTCCTCGAGGAGCGACAGGCCTAGCAGGGACGAATGCCCCTCGTTCATGTGGTAGACCTCGGTGTCGTCGTGGCCTAGCTCGGACAGGATCTTCTGGCCGGCTATGCCTAGGATTGCCTCTTGACATAGCCTGTAGCGATCGTCGCCACCGTAGAGATAGTGCGTCAGTGCACGGTCCGTGTCAGTGTTCTCTTCGAGGTCGCTGTCCAGCAGGTAGACCGGCACCGTGTGACCGGTTGTGCCTGTAATCGTGAAACGCCAGCAGCTGACGGCGACCTCGCGGCCCTCGATCTCGACCGAGACTTTGGCATCCATGCGGCCCAACACGCCGTCCGGCGACCAGTCGACCGGGTGTTCTGCCTGCTGTCCCACAATGCTGATGGACTGGCGGAAATAACCCTTGCGATACAGCAGCGTCACGCCGACGATCGGGATGCTTAAGTCCGCAGCGGAGCGGAGCGTGTCCCCGGCGAGCACACCCAAGCCCCCGGAATAGGTCGGAATTTCCGAGACCAGGCCGATCTCCATGGAAAAGTAGGCCACTTTCGGCAGGCCGCTGCCCGAACCGGCTGGGGATGCAGTGTCGGTCAGTGTCGATGTCATGATGTCAAGCGCTCGCGACCCGCGAGCTAGCGCGCGACAGTGTTGCCTTGGGCGTCCTGCGGAACGCTGGCGGGCGTACGCCGTACAGCCGGGCATAGCGCTCGAGAATGGATGTCCAGTTGTACTTCGCGCGGATCTCCCGGTCCGCAGCGAGTTGCATCTGCCGCAATGCGTCTGGATTCGCGGCCAAGGCCAGCGCGCGACGCATGGCACTCACCAAGCCGCGCAAGTTCTCGCGGTCATTGGTGGCGAAGTATCCAAGGCCAGTCGCGCCGTCGACAACCTTGGACAGCCCACCGACCTGATTGACGATCGGTAGGTTGCCGTTCAACTGCGCGATCATGTCGATCAGTCCGCACGGCTCGAAGCGCGACGGGACTAGGAAGAAATCTCCAGCAGCGTAGATTCTGGCCGCCAGGCCCTCGCTGAAACCCTTGATCACTACCGCCCTGCCGGGGAACTCCTCGACGAGCCGCAGCAGCCTGGAGAAGGCGAACGGCTGGTTGCCCTCGCCCAACACGCACAGGGCGGCCCCGGTGTCGGTGCCGAGCACTTCCTGCGCCGCCCGCACGGCGATGTCCACGCCCTTTTGGCCGGTCCAGCGGCCAACGAAGGTGAACAGGCAGCCGTCGTCATCCAAGGCTCTCAAGCTGCCGTGGCGGTTCGCCGAGCGCACGCCCCATGCGGGGTCCAGCTCGCGTTTGGAGATGCGTTTGGCAAAGCGCTTTCGGAAGGCGGGTTTCCAGCCGAAATCACCAGCTTCTGAGATGCGCATGCCCAGTTGCTTTCGGATCGCTTCAGGGCCCTTGATCGTCGCCGAGACGCCGTTGGAGATACCTTCGAGGGGGATCGAATTCCGCGCCAAGAACTCCGAGAAACCGCGCAAGTCGCTGTCTGCTCCGGAGGTATCCAGGTGCGCCGCTTGGACTTCCCACGCATAACCATCGCTGACCGTGTTGAGGTGGTCGGCATATAACGCGGCCGCGCCGAAGGGATCGAACTCACCGTCGATGACGCATTGGGATACAGCTGCCGGGGGCAAGCCGCTGGCCGCGGCCACGAATGCCAGATCCGCGCAGCGCTGCCGGTAGGAGGCGCCGCAATTGTGAGCCGTGACCACGAAGCGAATGTCGGCGCAAGGCGAGGGTGGTTCGGCAAGCTTGGCTATCATCGGCAGCATTGCCGCGTGGGCGTCGTGGCAATGCACGATGACTGAGCGGCGCTGCCTCGCGACCCACGCGAGGGCAGCCTTCTGCAGCAGCAGGTTCATTGCAAAATAGTCGAAATGGCCGGTACCTTCTTCGAGCCGGAAAGTTCTGGGCGGCGGCTCTGAGCCGCAAACCATTCCGCGTCCTTGGGGCGCCTCTAGGATGGCCTTTACCTCGGTGGCCGTGTAGGTATAGGGCCGTTGCTTGCCGACAAAGCGATCAGCGACAACCTGCGCGATCTGCAGCCGTACCGGACCCGACAACATGATCGTCTCGATCGCCGCCGGTTCCGTGCGGTGCGGGCTGTCAGCGTAGGCCATCGGGATGTCGAGGGCAACCGGATCCAAGTGGCTCACCTCGCAGTGCTCCCAAGGCAGCATCGCAGTGATGCGGTCGGCCAACGCCCGTTGGCGCTCGGGGCTGTAGGGGCCGTAGTGCGGCAGAAAGATGGTGGAGTGAAATCCCTGTTTGACGCACTCGAGCGCCAATTGCAGCACCACGTCGCCGACGCCGCCGGCCGTGACAATTTCTGCGCACTCCCGCGCAACGTGGACGATGTGCGGCGCGGCGACGCGCAAGGATGTCCTTGTGTTCGGCATGACTTCAGATCCTTCGACGGCAGGTGCTGTTTGGGCGCATCCTGCCGACAATGCACGCGCAACGCAACACCGCGATTCCTCCAGAAATCTAGGCCGCGGCTTGCGGGCGTGAATTCGAAGCTAGGGAAAGACGACCACCCGCTCGAGCCAACGCGAACAAGGCGACCTCTTCGACTATATTATCGGTATCGAAGGCGGCAGTCAAATCCGCCGGGCGACAATGTTCTCGGCCGCGGGTGCGGGCCAGCGGAACGGCTTGAGATCTTGGATTCCAAGTACGGTCTGCGCAGGCCGGATCAACAAGCCCGACCTGTCCTAGCGCCTTCAATACGACGATGGGCAGAGCCGTATCTCGGGGGATGCCGTACCCCCTCGGAGCGAGCCTCTGCACCGACGGCGTGAACTTCGCCGTGTTTTCCGATCACGCCGATGCGGTCGAGCTGTGCCTCTTCGATTCGCCGTCCGTCCGAGCCCCGGCAGAGGCGCTGCCGCTCGCATCCAAGACGGGCGGGGTCTTCCACGGTCATGTTGCGGGGATCACTGCGGGACAGATCTACGGCTACCGCGTGCGTGGACCGTGGGCACCCGAGGCAGGTCATCGATTCGACCCGCACAAGATCCTGTTGGACCCGTATGCCCGCGCGATCGCCCGCCGGCCGCAATGGGGGCCGGAGGTCTACTCCTACAGAGCTGCCAGCCATCCAGACCCCGGTGCGTTGTGCCAGGTCCGAAGCAACCTAGATAGCGGTGATTGCTCCCCGCTGGGTATCGTGGCGGACACTCCCCCACCAGTCAGCGCGGCGAGCCGTCCTCGCACGAGCTGGCGCGACACGCTGATTTACGAACTGCATGTCCGAGGTTTCACAAGACTTCACCCGGAAGTGGATCCAAGCTTGCGAGGCACTTATGCGGGCTTGGTCGCCGAGCCTGTCTTGGAGCATCTCCGCAGTTTGGGCGTTTCGGCGGTCGAACTACTGCCGGTGCAGCACTATGTCGACGACCACCGGCTCGCCAAGCTCGGGTTGGCCAACTACTGGGGCTATCAGCCGCTGGGCTACTTCGCGCCCGAACCGCGCTACGCTGCGACTTCCGGTGCGGCGGTGGCACGGGAATTCCGGGAAATGGTGCGGCGCTTCCATCAAGCAGGGATCGAAGTTATCCTCGACGTGGTCTACAACCACACGGCGGAGCTAGGCCACGATGGGCCGACCCTGTCATTCCGCGGTTTCGACAATGCCAGCTACTACCGTTTAGATCCTGTCGACAAGCGCCGCTATCTCAATTTCACCGGCTGCGGCAACACGCTCAACACCCAGCATCCAGCGGTCGTGCGCCTCGTCATGGACAGCCTGCGGTATTGGGTCGAAACGATGGGAGTGGACGGTTTTCGCTTTGACCTCGCCACCGTCATCGGGCGCACCGAGAGCGGCTTCGACGGTCGGGCGCCCCTGCTGACCGCGATCGGCCAAGACCCGGTCCTGCAGACCGTCAAGCTCATCGCCGAGCCGTGGGATGTCAACTCCCATGACAGCGTGCAACTCGGCAACTTCCCCTCCCGCTGGGCCGAGTGGAATCGGCACTTTCGCGACGATTCGCGGCGCTTCTGGCGGGGAGATGCCCACATGGTGCCCGGTTTGGCTTCGCGTGTGGCCGGCAGCAGCGACGTCTTCGGTCCACGTAGGCGTCGGCCTCAATCCAGCATCAATTTCGTCACGTCCCATGATGGCTTCACGTTGGCCGACCTTGTCACCTACACGCACAAGCGCAACGCTGACAACGGAGAAGGCAACCGTGATGGGGAGTCGAACAATCACAGTTGGAACTGCGGCACAGAGGGCCCCACTCAGGACCGCAAGATCTTGGCCGTGCGAGAGCGCCACCGGCGCAATCTGCTCGCGACGCTGCTGCTCTCGCAGGGAGTGCCCATGCTGGTAGCCGGCGACGAGTTCGGACGCACCCAGCGGGGCAACAACAACGCGTATTGCCAAGACAATCAGATCGGCTGGGTCGACTGGACACGGGCAGAGGACAGTCCGCTGTTGGATTTTGCGCGGCGTTTGGCCCAGATCCGTAAGGGGGAGCCAGCCTTCCGGCGCGAGCAGTTCTTTGAAGGGTTCAAGGATCCCGAGGTCGGACTCAAGGATGTAGCGTGGCTTCACCCGAACGGGGCAGAGATAGCTGTCGCGGACTGGCGCGAGGCCAACCTGCAATGCTTCGGCGCACTCATTTCCGCTGGTGGCGGCGCTGTGCTGCTGCTGTTCAATGCCTCGCAGCGTCGATGCACTTTCTGCCTGCCGGAGATCGCTGGCTGGCGCATCGAGGTTGATACTGCGGAAGACCGCTGCGCGGGAGCTGCACTGGACGGCCAAGAGTACGAGTTGGCAGACTGCAGCTTCGTGCTGCTGAGGGCGGACGGTGGTTGATCCCTCGCTCCAGAGGCTGGCGCGCTTGTACGGCGTGCAAGCTGCCCACCGCGACGGGTTTCGCCAAATGCGACAGCCCCACCCAGAGGCGCTGCTTGCCGTGTTGCGGGAACTGGGGGCTGATCTTGCCAAGTTTGGGGACGTGCCGCGAGAATTGCGGCGCGCGGAGATCGAGCGCTGGGAGCGCATGATCGACCCAGTCAGCGTCGCGTGGCTAGAACCGGGCGGGCAGTCGTTGTGCAAGCATGTGTCGGTTCAACTCCGGCTGCCGGCAGCCCTGCGGACGGAGAGCTTTGAAATCTGGCTGGACGGCGAAGCGTGCGACCCGCACCGCGCGTCGGGGCGAGTGTGTCACTTGCGTTGTTTGCGCGAGGTCAATGTCGGCGGCCATCGCTACGTACTGCTCAGATTGCCGCTGATCGGCACGCCCCTGCTAGCCGGCTATTACCGGTACCGGGTCCGTGTTGCCGAGCGCCAGGCTGATGGCTTGCTCGTCTGCGCTCCCCGCGCCTGCGTGGACCTTCAGCAGGGTTGGGGGGCCTTCGCGCCCCTGTATGCGCTGCATTCGCAGAACTCCGCCGGGATCGGCACGTTCGCCGATCTGGGCAGATTGACGGCATGGGTGCAGCGCCTCGGAGGCGGTTTCGTCAGCACGCTGCCGCTGCTGGCCTCGTTCCTAGACGAACCATTCGCGCCCAGCCCGTACACGCCCATCAGCCGTTGCTTTTGGAACGAGCTGTACGTGGATCTGCCGTCCGTGCCCGAGTGGTTGCCCGAATTCGGAGGCATTGGCGCTGAACCCGCCGACAGGCATATCGACTATCGCGGCCTGATGCGCTCCAAGCGCGCAGCGCTCGAGCAGGCGCTCTCGAGGCTGGGTGGGCAAAGGCACGTATCATTCGCCCGATTTGTAGAGCGGAATGCGGAATTAAGGGCCTACGCTGCATTCCGAACAGGTGTTGAATGCGGACTCTCCCAACCGCCAAACTTCGACCTGCAGGATTCCGCCTGCGCCTATCATGCCTTTGCGCAGTGGATCGCAGAGGAGCAGATCAAGGCCGTTAGCGAGCAGGATTCCGAGCGCAGCCAAGGGCTGTACCTTGACCTGCCCTTGGGAGTGCATCCGCGCGGCTTTGACAGCTATCGTCATGCGGACCTCTTCGCTCAAGGCATTGCCGGGGGCGCTCCGCCCGACCGCTTTTTCAGCAAGGGGCAGAACTGGGGCTTCGCACCGATCAACCCGCGCCGGGCCCGAGAGCAGGGGCACGCATACTTGATCGCGTGTATCCGCCACCACATGCGGCATGCCGGAGTCCTCCGCATCGATCACCTGATGGGACTCCACCGTTTGTATTGGATTCCGGAACACTTCGAAGGGGATCAAGGCGTGTATGTCCAGTATCCCGCCGAAGAGTTGTACGCCATCGTCTGCCTGGAATCGCAGCGATCCAGCACAGCCGTGGTAGGGGAGGACCTCGGCACGGTTCCGCGCTACGTCCGGCAGCGCATGGCCGACCACGGCTTGCGGCGCATGTACGTAGGGCAGTTCGAGTATCGGGGCCAAGGGAATCCACCATATGACGCTCCGCAGCGCCAGAGCGTGGCCTCGCTGAACACCCACGACACGGCCATGTTTGCTTCGTTTTGGACAGACCGAGACATCGCGGACCAAGTGGCCTTGGGCCTGTTGGACGACGCGCACGCGGACGACGCCCTAGTGCGGCGCCGACAACTCAGAGAGGCCCTGCTCGGCCACTTGCGCAAGCGCCGCTTGATCAAGGGCGGGCAACCGTCCGCCAGTGCCGTGCTCCGGGCGTGCCTGGCCACGCTCGGCGTTTCCGACGCCGAGTGTGTCATTGTGACGTTAGAGGATCTGTGGGGCGAGACCGAGCCGCAGAATACCCCAGGCACAGACCAAGAGCGTCCCAACTGGACCCGCAGGATGCGGCTCTCGCTTGAGCAGATCCAAACTGATCCGGGGGTGGTGTCAGCACTGAAAGGCATCACGCGTGCCCGGCGCTCCGCTGAGTGAGACTAGCGATGGATCGAAGGCTACAGCCAAAATTCCTGACTGATTGGGACCTCGGCCTGCTGGCTGGCGGCAGCCACTATCGCAGCTTCGAAAGCTTGGGTGCGCACCTGGCGCACACTGGCGAGGCTGCTGGGACCCGTTTTGCGGTCTGGGCACCCAACGCTGATGCGGTCTCGGTGATTGGCGATTTCAACCATTGGGACCGCAGCTGCGACCCCATGGTCCAGCGGCGCAACTCCGGTTTGTGGGAGGGTTTCGTTGAGGGGATCGGCGATGGCGCACTGTACAAGTACAGCATCGTCTCGGAGCGACACGATTACTCGGCCGAAAAGGCGGATCCATACGCGTTCGCCTGTGAACCTGCTCCGCGCACAGCATCCAAGGTTTGCGATCTCAACGCCTACGAATGGTCCGACGCTGCTTGGATGGCAGAGCGGGCGGCGCGGAACCGGCATGACGCGCCGCTGGCTATCTACGAGGTGCATCTCGGTTCGTGGATGCGCTCCCCACAAGATGGCGATCGCTGGTTGACATATGCCGAACTGGGGGAGCGCTTAGCGGATTATGTCGAGGAGATGGGCTTCACCCATGTGGAATTGCTGCCTGTAACGGAGCATCCCTTTGGCGGGTCGTGGGGCTACCAGACCACTGGGTATTTCGCTCCTACCAGTCGGTTTGGGGACCCTCGCGAGTTCATGGCGTTGGTCGACACGCTGCACCAGCGTGGTATCGGCGTGGTTATCGACTGGGCTCCGGCTCACTTTCCCGATGACCCGCACGGCCTGGCGCGGTTTGACGGGACACACCTGTACGAGCACATGGATCCCAAGAGCGGTCGCCATCCGCACTGGGACACGTTGATCTTCAACTACGGTCGAACAGAAGTGGCGAACTTCTTGGTGGCGAGTGCCATTTTCTGGTGCGAGAAGTACCACGTGGATGGCATTCGCGTGGATGCCGTGGCCTCGATGCTGTACCGCGACTACGGCAAGCAGGACGGGGAGTGGATCCCCAACCACTACGGCGGCAACGAGAACCTCGAGGCGGTCCGGTTCCTGCGGACGCTTAACGAGCAGGTCTACGGGCACTTTCCGGACGTCATGACCATCGCGGAGGAATCGACGGCGTGGCCGCAAGTATCGCGACCCACATCACATGGCGGGCTAGGATTTGGCTTCAAGTGGAACATGGGCTGGATGCACGACACGCTTGCCTACATGAAGTTGGATCCGATTTATCGCAAGCATCATCACAACCGCCTCACCTTCAGCATGGTCTACGCCTTTCGCGAGAACTTTCTGCTGCCGTTCTCCCACGACGAGGTCGTGCATGGCAAGGCATCACTGCTTGAAAAGATGCCCGGGGAGGACTGGCACAAGTTTGCCAACCTGAGGCTGTTGTATGCGTACATGTACAGCCATCCGGGCAAGAAGCTGATGTTCATGGGCAATGAGTTTGCCCAGCGGGCCGAATGGAACCACGATCGGAGCCTAGACTGGCACCTGCTCGAGCACGGCTCGCACCGCGGCGTGCAGCGCCTCGTGGCCGACCTGAACCGGCTCTATCGCGACAAGGCAGCCCTACACCAGACCGACCTCGAGGATCGGGGGTTTTCGTGGGTGGACTGCGAGGACTGGGAGGCCAGCGTGGTGAGCTTTCTCAGGCTTGGAGCGGTCGTTGCGGAATCGCTCTTGGTGGTTTGCAACTTCACTCCGGTTGTGCGGGAAGACTACCGACTCGGCGTTCCGCGCCTTGGTGCTTGGAGGGAACTGCTGAACAGCGACTCGGAATACTACGGCGGGTCGAACGTGGGCAATCACGGAGTGGTGGAGGGCGAGCAGGTGCCGTTTCACGGTCACACATACTCGGTGCGACTGACGATGCCGCCGCTTGCCGTCGTTGTTTTCGAGCCAGCGGAGTCCTCGTTGGTATCCGCGGCCGATGGGCTTGACACCCTTTCCGGATAGAGTCCGGACCCAAGGCCAGACAAATCCGTTGCACGTCCGAGTCGAGGATGTCCCGGGTCTGCGAGGGCCTTGTCAGGCACACCTCGTCGACGATCTGGCCGTTTCCCGTTGAGTGGTCTGTCCGGCCATCTCCCAGGGTCTTGGTATGCGTTCTGAACTGGTCGTCGATCTCAATTCTTGGGGACGAGGCCATGACTCGCCGGAAATCTCCGAGGTGGATGGCCATCCACTCGCGTGGACTGACTTGACGATCGCAGCAGAGGAATACAAGGCGCTCCATGCAGCAGTCGGGCGCATCGAGAGCATCCCAAACCCGATGAGTCCTGCAAGTCCGACACCGTCGGCCTCAAATCGGTTCTCGTAGGCTTCGGTTCCGCAGGAGTGGTTGATCGACCTATTTGCGGTAAGCGGGTTCGACTCCTGTGAACATCGGGTAGTGCCTGATATTCAGGGTCTTCAATGCGGCATCGGTCGAGTCAGCAGTTGCGGCGATGACAGCATCTGCTAGACCGACTCCGTGGGACCGTCCGTAGTCTCGTCGGTACAGTCCGCCAGCCTTGGCGATGCCCGCACTGACTGGGACGACAGGGATTAGGTCTAAGCAGTCGGCAAGATCTTGGCGTTCCGCGTCGTGCGCTCCGCCCCGGACAGCGCCGCATAATTCTGCGACCGAAATGGCGGATTCGATGATGCGGTCCACATGCTCATTCACGAAACGGGCTGCGATTGCGCGCCCGCGCAGGAAGTCAATCAGGAAATCTGTGTCTACTAGGAACCGTCGTGACACGTTCAACTCCTGTCCCAGCTGTCGCGCACGGCACGCTGGGATGGGAGATCGGTTCGATCCTTCCAGATACCGGCTGCGGCGCGCAGCACCGGCTGGCGTCGGTCGCGTCCGTATTTCTCGAGAAATTGATCGACGGCCTGGCGGATCAGCTCGCTCTAGTTCATCCCGCCGCTGCGAGCGATTGCGGCAAGTTCGCCTAGCTGCCGACTGGTGAGATAGATTTGTGTTCGAATCATATAATCGACCTCCAATGTATACATCAGGATTATCCATCACCTGTCGAACGCACCAGCTTGCCTACACACTTCCTTGCGCTGCCTCGAGCCGATCCGCCAGCAGAGCCGCTCCCAACTTCAGCCACTGCCGAGCCATCGAGTCGGCGTCCTCAAGGGTGCGGGCAACGCCATCGTCCCGCAGGTCGCTGCCGAGTTCATCCGGGCGTATCTTGACGTGAGGGGCGCGGCATGAGTAGGCAATCATGCTTCGCTGGCCAACCGAGCGCTCACGAGCCGGTTGAGGCTCACGCCTTCCTCGGCGGCGCGGATGGCGAGGGCGCGATGCGTTTCTGGCGGCACGCGGACAAGGAACTTTCCGCTGTAGGCGCGGTCGGCGAGCGGTTCAGGCAGCGTCTCGCCCGTAGACCGCATGTCGGACAGCACGTCGCGCACAACACGTTGGATGCCCGCCAGCGCCTTTGCCGGGGTCGGCGCCAGCCAACTCAACGATGGGAACTCGGCGCACAGGCCAACATGCTCGCCGTCCTCAGCGGACCACGTAACGCGGTAGGTGTAATGGTCGCTCATTTCATGCCCTCCAATCTGTCAACGGCCCTGAGAACCTGGCGGACCTGATATGGCTTGGCTTTCCCCTTGTCGTTCTGGATGTTCACGCGCGGGTCGCCGGGCCACGGTGTGCGGTAAACGCGGTGACTCGTTCCCTTCTGTCGCGGTTCACCAAGAAACGCATCGCAAACCTTGGCGAGATCGGCGAACCGCACTCCCTTCGGGTTGTTGCGGATCGCCTTCAAGAGTGCCGCCGCGCCTGCTATACCCTAATAGTATCAATAACGATATCAATTGTCAAGAGGTTTTTTCCGCATGAAACCTGCCGCCGCCACCCTGTCCCCCGCCGCCCGCGCGGTGCTGGCCCACCCCGACTGGCTCGACCAGGAGCTTGCCGAGCGCAGCCTGCACGAGTTCGTGCGCCAGATGTGGCGCTGGGCGGACCCGTCGCCGTTCGTGGACAGCTGGCACATCGGGGCGATCTGCGAGCGGCTTGAGGCCGTGAGCCGGGGCGAGGTGCGGCGGTTGCTGATCAACATCCCTCCCAGGCATTGCAATTCGAGTTTGGTGGTAACTACCCAGGTGCCCGCGTCAAGAAACACTTGAGCCGCAGCGCATGGCGAAGAGCGAGAGGCGGACAGGTGGCGGGGATGGCTGCTTGACACAGCACTGTAAAAACATGTAAGCCTAA
>LXNI01001157.1_pt1 | contig 24893 bp, 24 predicted proteins | sample 809091 | NCBI WGS metagenome assembly LXNI01 (sample SAMN04870527, study PRJNA318959) | sponge metagenome | biome: 01000161; feature: marine sponge reef; material: water | host: Sarcotragus foetidus | place: Greece: Milos, Mediterranean Sea | collected 2013-05-29 | depth 5-7 m | reverse complement strand
CAACCGTTTCGTCCGTGAATACAATGCCGGGAACCCGCTGCCATTCGTCTGGAAAGCCGATCCTGATAAAATCATCGCCGCTCGAAACCGAGGGTTCCAAACGTTGGAATCAATCCACTAGTTCATCCGATTGCGGGGCGTAGAGACGGTCTCTCGCGCGAATACTTGGCCCATTCGGCCAATCGTTTCCGGAAGCCGATTCGACAACCGGAAGTTAGGTGAGTCACAAAGGCGCGTTACTGCCCTCGTTCCGGATTTGTGTCCACGCCTGTTATGAAATTGGTCGGCAGTTCAGGTCCGCAACCAGCCAATTCCTGATGCTTTGATCGGCCGATATGTCTCTCGTGATCAGCCAATCGACCCTAGCTGACTCGAAATGAAAGCGCGGATGGCTTTGGACACCTCGTCCGGCTTCTCCAGATGCAAGAAGTGGCCGGCATCGACGAATTGCACCTTGCCATTGGCGACGAATTCGGCGGTGTCAGCGTATTCTTCGGGATGCTGACCCCTGTCCTGCTTACCTTGGAGGAACAGCACCGGCATCGACATTGCGTTGAACAGCTTGTCGTGACGCTCCGCCAACTCGATGTCGAAATTCGTCGTCCGGAAATATTTGCTGACCGCCTCGGCTACGCCTTCGTAGTGGAACTCGTAGGTGATCCGCTTCACTTCTTCCTCGGCGACGTCGGTGGCGACGAAACCGGACGCGGCCTTGAACGGCCAAACCGCGGCCATCTCCGATTTGAACATGGCGATGCCGGCTTCGGTGGCGAACACGTCGTGCGGTGGCCGTGGCTCGCCGTGCGGCTCGTTGGCGGACTGTTGCATACGCACATAGTGAAGGATGCGCTCCTGCATGCCATCGACGGCGGTCAGATGGTCAGCGGTCACGCTGCCTCGGTCGTGGGCGACCAGATGAAATCTCTCGACGCCAATTTTGTCGAGTAACGTGGTCAAATTGGCGGCCATCGCCGGGTTGGTGTAGTCGAGGTTCAGTCGCTTGTCAGACTGGCCGTACCCCATTTGATCGAGAGCGATGACATAGTAATCGTCAGATAGTGCCGAGATCTGGTGATGCCAGCTGTACCAAGATTCCGGAAGACCGTGGAGGAATATGACCGGCTGATGCGTCGGATTTCCCGCCGTCACGAAATGCCAGGTCACGCCATCGGCTTCAACAAACCAGTGGGTCGCATCAACACCGCTCGGTAATTTTTCGATCTCACCATGGACATTGGTCGAACACGGAGGGGGTGTCGTGCCGTCGTAGTGGATTTCGCTGGTGATGGTGGGGTTGGGTGACGGCTCGCCGCAGTGGGTGGCCGGCGGGCCGATATCAGGCCGTTCGGCGGGGGGCGCTTGGATTGGATCCTGTTCAGACATGGCGGTAGTTGCTCCTAGGCTTTTTGATTTACGATGCGATCAGGGACCCCGCAACAAGCTCCAGCGTCTTGCCCTGCTCGACGTCGCGCTTGTGGCCGGCCTCGAAATGGGCCGCGACCGGCGGGGGCAGCGCGATTTCCTTGGCAAATTCGGGCCGCTCGGCGAGACCCTCGAACCAGCTCCCCAGTTTCGGATGCAGCCGCGCGAGCGGATAGCCGGCCATGACAAGCCTGTTCGCGTAAATAAACCACGCGATGTCCAGTACGCTGATGTTGTCGCCCAAGAGGTAGGTATCCTGTCCAAGACGTTCTTGGAGCTCATTGAACGCCGCACGAAATTTGGCTATTGCGGAGCGGGCCACATCGTCGGTTATCCCTTCCGAATTCAACGTTCTCCAAAAATCGATCTCGATATCCTTACGGCCATCCTTTTTCCTGCCCACAGTGCCCGATCCCGCGGTGGCGTAGCGCGCCAATTCCTCTGCTGATTTAACCTCGCCCCGCGGGTTGAACACGAACCGAAAACTAAGTGCCCGCAAATCGAGATGTAGATCATCCTCATGCTCAAGCAATGCCGCCACCTCGTCCTCAAAGCCCGATGGAATGAGCTTCGGGTCCGGGAAGGATTGGTCGAGATATTGGATAATATCGTTGCTCTCGATATGAACGTCGCCGTCATGGACAAGAACCGGAACCAGACCGCGCGGGTTGATTCCCAAATACCACGCCGACAGGTTTTCGTTCTGGCCGACATTGATCTCATGCGACTCCCAATCGAGCCCTTTCAGGGCGAGAAAGATACGTAGTTTCTGCGAGCACGAAGAAAGGTGGGCGTGGCATACGTGGAGGCCATTCCAGTCGAGCACCTCGCGGGTCTTGATGTCCTCATCGGCGAGTTTGACCATTCGCTTATCCCTTCAATAAATCACTTACTGCTTTGCTGCATCCATGTGGATGGTGAGCAATTCAGAAATTGTTTCGGGATTGCGCCGACCAAACCCACACTCTGTCGCGATCCCAAATTCCTTCACAACCTGCCCGGCTCGGGCCAGACGTTTATTCGTACCTGCAAGACCACCGGTGTGATGAACCAGACCGAGGATCAGTTCGGTGCGGTCCGGCAAATTCAGATTGTTTAGCGGCGCATAAAATGCCTCGTCGTCTCGGTCACGTGGCACGGGCATATGGATAAACTGAACCGATCGGCCTACCGCATCGATCAGTCCGTTTGTGAACTTCACACTGGTTCCGAGATCCTTGGGCTCAACGACGTGCTTATGCCCGGGGTCGCCATAGCATAGATGTATGCCCAGCTCGACGGGCTCCGGGACCGCTCCGCAAAGCCGCGCTACCCTTATCAAGGTTCCCTCGAATATATCCTCGTAGTAAAGCCTGATTTGTCCCTCAATGTCGTGGGCGATAATTTCGGTCGCGATGTCCCACTGGATCGACAGCTGGTCACGCGGAATGGCATCAATGATTTGACTAACTTCATTGATCATGGCCCGCTCATAGACTGGCTCAACAGTTGCGATCTGATCAGGCTCAATGAAGCTTTGGAGGACCGCAGTGGGCGTCGGCAAGGAAACCTGAAACCGCGTCGGCGCGGCAATGACGCTCTCACTCTTCAGCCACTGGAAGCATTCATAGGACTTTATGGCTTCCTCGGCGTAACCCAGAGTCAGCTCAACCGTCTCACAATCCAGGCTTTCGTCGAGTTTGAATAAGCGGCGGTCATAAGGTCCGACGCCTTTGCCTGCGGGGATAGTCCGGCTGTGTTGGAAATTTGGGTCATTTTCAAATCTGTCGCCCTGATATTGAATCCACTTGGAACGGGAGCCGGGCTCACCGTCCGGGTATCGCTTGGCACCGGTGCCCACGGTGTATGCCAGAGTCCGGAAAGCTGTCTCGGCGTCAGCCATGCCAAGACTTCCGACAAAATGGATATTCCGACTATCCGCCATGATGTTCCCTTTCGCGTAGGTTATGCCGCGTCGACAAGATCGCGTGCTTCGTCAACCGTGTTAGCAGCGCCCAAAATGTAGCGGTCGGGCCGCATGAGGACGGCTTGAAATCCGATCTCGGTGAGCCAGCCTTCGACCGCCGGATCGTCTACCGGCTCGATGCCTTTGGCCGCCAAGTCCGTACCTAAATTTTCGCCAATGTCTGAGGCAAATTTCGTCCGCATCAGCAGTGCGGGTGACCAGCCGACCGTGTCATCAAGACGCTCGCCGGTCGAGAGGCGAGGCTGCGGAACCAGGCTCCCCGTGAGGTCCGTCAGGCCGGCCCCGAGCCCCGGCCCAAGCCGCGGGATCAATTGGTTCAGCTTCTGCGGTCCGTCCCCGGGCGGTGTGGCCGATCCCGAGACCAAGGCGGTCGCCGTGGTGTTGATGATATGACCGAGCTTGACCGTAAGTTCGATGAACTCGCGGACATGAGGATCACGCTCGCTCTGGTACGTATCCAGCAGCTCCTCGCCGGCATGACCCTTAAGGATACGATCCAGTTTCCAACCGATATTCGCTGCGTCACGAATTCCGGCGCACATCCCCTGCCCCATGAAGGGTGGGGTCTGGTGGGCGGCATCCCCCGCGATCATGATCCGGCCCCGCCGCCAAGTCTTGGCCACGGCTGAATGGAAAGTGTAGACGGCCGAACGGTCCAGATGCGCCTCCTCCGGGGTCAGCCATCGTTCCAGCAAGCCCCACACCACATCCGGCGCAATTATTTTTTCCGGATCCTCGCCGTCGTTCAAGCGGAACTCCCACCGCCGGCGATTACCGACGGTCGGTACATAGGTGGCGGAGCGGTCGGGCTCGCAAAATTGGATGGCATGGTTGCCGAGATCGGGTCGAGGATTCTTGAGAACCAGGTCAACCACCAGCCAGGGCTCGTGAAATCCGAGGTCGTCGAATTCCGAGCCGATAATGTTCCGGGTGAAGGATCGTGCCCCGTCACAGCCGACGACATAACATGCCCGAGCCGTATGCTCATCGCCGCTGGGCCGGTGCCGATATCCTATCGTTACGCCACTATCATCCGGCTCGAGCCGGGTAACCTCACATTCCGGGCAGGTGTTCACACTCGGGTAACGCGCCATGCCGTCCCGCAGGATGGCTTCGAGATCCGGTTGGTGAAACAGATATCCCGGCCGCCAGCCCATGGGCGAGATGCCGGGCGGCCGCGACCAATCGAGGAGCAGTTCTCCGTCGGGCGCGACGAAGCGCATCCCTTCCCCTTGCCCGGTAATCGGTTCGATCCGTTCGGCCAGACCGAGGGACTGAAAAATCCGCATGATCTCGCTATCGAAGGCGACCGCGCGAGGCAGGTGATACGCCGCGGCCTCCTTCTCGAAGACCATTGTGTCGATTCCAAACTGACCAAGCACATTGGCCAGAGCCGCTCCGACAGGGCCGAGACCGATTATCGCAACATCACATGAAGGTGCGTTTATTTTCATTATTGGTGAACCCGCCTAAGCCTGATTGAACACCGGCTGCCGTTTTTCCAGGAAGGCTCGGCGGCCTTCCTGCTGGTCTGGCGAGTCGGCGCACATCAGCGCGGCCGCGCGTTCTTCGGCCAATGATTCCTCCAATGTCTTGGACTCGCAGCCGACGAGGCAACCAAGCATTGCTTTGACCGACAGCCGCGGCTGGGCGGCCAATTCGTGGGCCAATTTTATGGCCTGTGCCTTTAACGCACTCAGGGGCCAAACCTCGTTGGCGAGACCGATCCGATAAGCCTCCGGACCAGAAATCTTTTTTCCCCGGAGAATCATATCGGTCGCGTGGGTACGGCCGACAACTCGCGGCAGACGGGCGCTGCCGCCCCAGGCCGGCACAGCGCCAAGATCCATTTCCGGCAGCCCTATCTGGGCTCCTTCTTCCGCGGCAAGCCGAATATGGCAGGCCAGTGGAATTTCAAGACCCCCGCCGAGGCAGTAGCCGAACAAGGTCGCGATCCAGGGTTTGCCCATATTTTCAATCGCGCCGAGAACCCGCTTGCGCTGATCAAAAAATCCGTCCCGGCCGCCGCGTTCCTTCAGAACCTTGGGAAATTCCTTCAAATCCATTCCAACGGAAAAATTCTTGTCGCCTTCGCCGGTAATCACGATGGCTCGGACCGAGTCATCCACTGTCAGGCGTTCGACCAAAACTTCGAGCTCGTCCATGAAAGCGACAGACATCTTGTTCCAGGGCGCATCATTGATCGAAATAACGACCACAGCGTCTTGTTGGTCTAGGAGAAATGGTGCATTCGTCATAACTGTTCGGATCCTTGAAATTCGTTCATTGGTGGCCGGCGGACGCTTCCGCTCAAGCGAGATGGGGAGAGGGCGGCACGCCGGGATGCTCGATGACTGCCTCTCGGAAACCAGGCCGCTCCATCAGCCGCCGGGTATAAGCCTCGACCCGTGGCGAAGCCGCGGGACCGTCGTCGTCCCACAGCCAGCCGAGGCCCAGCCATTTGAGTCGGAACAGGCTCACCCCCCAGCAAATGTCAGCCAGGGTGTATCGTTCGCCGCAAATCCAATCGCTTGCGGCCTTCTCGAGGTCAGCGTCGGCTCGCCCGATGATCCCAGCGATTTCATCGACCGCATTCTGCATATCCTCGGGCGTCGCAATGAATTCGGCGGCTGCCGTTTCCTTGGCAATTTTGTTGCGGTAGGCCCGCTCGAGGGCCTCGTCCCCTTTCACCTCGTCCAGAAGCTGCCCCAGGCGTTCACACTTCCTTGCATGTACGCCCTCCATTCGTTCGGCAACAGGCGCCGGGCGCGTATCGTTGCCCGGATGTTTGCCATAGAGAACGGCGACATGAGGCGTACCGTCGACGATCTCGACCTGACGCAGCACCTCGGCGGCGATGTCGTCGGGCACCAGATCCACTCCAGGAGCCGTTTCATTGATGTATTCGCAGATCGCCTTTGAATCGATGATGACCCGGTTGGCCTCGTGATCCACCAGTGTCGGCACCACGCAGGGATCGAAGCCCTCGGTGGTGGTCGAGGAACGGCCGGTATAATCGCTCACCTGTTCGAGTTGTTCTCCGCCTTTTAGTCGCAGACGGACATAGTCGGGAGCGTAGTTCTCAACCGGAAACATCATATCGTGCCCGGCATAGCTTGCGCCCTTCTCAGCTAAAGTGGTCCGCACCTTGTGGGAACAGAGGGAAAAGGCCATGTGATAGAGCTCGAACCGCGGATCTGGGTCGTTTCCTACTGTCCGGTTGCGTTCCGGATCGGTCAGGACCTCGTTTGCCTTGGCCGCAAGTTCGCTGACATTCGTTTCGTTCATTTCGTCACCTTCGTTTGCTGTCGCTACCACCCCAGAGCGGTTTTCAAAATATTCGGGGGCACAGGAGCACCGTTGTTCCGGCCCCGCCACACCACATGATGGTCGGGCCGGACCAGGATCAGATCGGCTCCGTAAATCCTGCTGAGGCTTGGCTCGTCCAATATGAGCACAGCGAGCGGCACGCCGATCTTCTCAGCCGCCTCGCCCCACGCCATCTCGGGCACCCCGGCGAAACTGATCAGGTTGAACCAGGGGCCCAGGCGGTCGAAAAGGGCCGTGCCGTCTCGCAGATAACAAGATGGAAGCCGTGCGCCTGGCGCCGTCGTCGGAACGTACCGGACGGGATCGGTTGATATCTCGGCGTCCGTCTCGCCGCAAATGACGGGAGAGTCAGAGTAGGCATAGCCATATTCGATGCCCCAGCTTTCGTTCTCCGCATTTCCAAGCGCGGCAATCCGCTGCGCGGCGCGGGCCCTCCGGTCTTCGTCGCCCTCAATATCCGAGGGGAATTCTTCGGCATATACCCCTTGAATATCGATACGGACACCGGCGTGCCGGCCCGAACCACCTCGGTTGCGGACCCCGATGGGGCGCCGTTCAAGATCATAGGAGGCCAGGAGCCCTGGGCCGCCGCAACCTTTCGCCACCGCCGCCAGTTTCCATCCGATGTCAACGGCATCGCCGACGCCGGTGTTCATGCCGTATCCCCCCGTCGGGATATATTGGTGGGCGGCGTCGCCCGCCAGGAACACGTTCCCCTGGCTGTATTTCTCAGCCACCAGCAGATGGGGTCGCCAAGGGTTTGCCACCCTGATGTCGAAATTGAATTCCCGCCCCGTGTAGCGGACGAGCCTCTCCTCAGGTGTCGGCATGTACCCGTCGGGATCCGGCCCGGGCATGGTATGGAGGGTCCAGATATCGTCGTCGTTCTGTGCGATCATCGAGCCGCGCGAAGATTGATAATGCCAGGCAATGCCAAATCGCTGGAGAAGGTCCCTATCCTGCGAATGGAAATGGATCATGAAACGCTCGCCGAGGTCGACTTCGCCTTCAAGCCCGATATCCAGAGCCTGCCGCACGACGCTGTTGCCACCGTCGCAACCGACCAGATAGTCGCACCCGATCTGCTCCGTTTCACCAGTCTCCTGATCCCTCAGCATTGCGACGACGCCAGCAGGCCCTTGCTCCAAACCCTCGATCGCCACGCCGAACCGTTCTGTGATCAGCGGATTTTCAACTGCAGCCTTCCGGAGGACAGGTTCGATTTCGACTTGCGATACCCGCATCGGCGGAACCTGAGGCTGCGTCCCGTCATTGATTTCGCGGAATTGAGTCCGAAGCTCGGCAGGGCTCTTGTAGTTGAATCGGTGCAGCTCATATCCGGCCAGGGTGGTGATCCAGGACACATCGAACGGATGAGTATCCGGGACCGCGACCGCGCGTAACGCATGCTCGAGTCCGTATTTGCGGAACAGTTCCATGCTCCGCGCATTGGTAATGTCCATCTTGGGATGGCGCGTTGGCGTCGGGCTCTTATCGATGACCGTAACGGGCACACCGAGATGAGCCATAACGCAAGCCGCCGTCAGCCCCACAGGTCCGGCGCCGGCGATCAGGATGGTGGTGTTGGTCATCGGCTAACCCATAAATCGCGTTAGCCAAAGGGCCGTCGGTGGAAAAATGACCACGATCGCCAATCTCCCGATGTCGGCGACGAAGAAGGGAACGATCCCCTGGAACACCTGCTTGAGGCTCACATCGGGCAGCATGGAGGAGATAACGAATACATTCATACCGATGGGCGGGGTGATCAGGCTGATCTCCACCACCATCACCAGGACGATGCCCCACCAGATCAGCACCAAGCCCGGATCTATGGGAAGCCCCAATCCTTCGATCAGCGGCACGAAAATCGGCACGGTCAGGAAGATCATGGCGATGCCCTCAATGAACATGCCGAGCACCACGTAACAGAGCAGAACCACGAAAACGACCATCCACGGCGAAATATTGAGCCCGCGGATGAAGCCGAGCACATCCTCGGGCGCGCCGGCGATATTGACGAATTGGTTCAGCATAAGAGCGCCGAAGGCGACCGTGAACACGATGGCCGTGGTTTTCCCCGCCTCCAGCAGTGAATCGAAAAATACTCGCCAATTCATCCGGCCGCGGGCAATAGCGAAGACCAGAGCGCCGGCCGCTCCAATTCCACCCGCTTCAGATGGCGTGAAGACACCGAAGAAAATACCGCCCATGATCAGGAAAAACAGGAAGACAATTCCCCAGACCTTGTAGACGGTGGTCAGCCTCTCCCGCCAGGAAAAGCGTTCGGCGGGCGGACCCCAATCCGGTTTGACCATGCAGACCAAGCGGATCACCAGCATATAAGCGGCGATCGTGATAAGTCCCGGCACGATGCCGGCCACAAATAATTTGGCGATGTCCACCTCGGCGATGAGCCCGTAGATAATGAGCGCGCCCGAGGGCGGGATGAGTATGCCCATGGTGCCGCCGGCAGCGACCGTTCCGGCCGAGAATGCGTCGTTGTATTTGTATTTGCGCATGGACGGGACGGCGACGCGGGCCATTGTGGCGGCGGTTGCGACCGAGGACCCCGAAATCGCCGCAAATCCGCCGCAGGCGGCCACCGTAGAAATGGCCAGACCGCCTTTCATATGGCCGAACCACCGGTTGGCGGTTTCGTAGAGGTCGTCGGAGATACCCGACCGGTTGACGAACACGCCCATCAACAGGAACAGCGGCAGCACCGCGAACTGGAAGTTCAGCGCCAACTCGAGGATCTGCTGGCCTGCCACGGTTCCCGCCGCGTCCAGCCCCTTCGGGTGCATGATCCCAAAGCCGACATATCCGATGAGCATGAGGGAGAGGCCGAGCGGGAAACCGAAACCGCCTATTATTAGGAGGGCAGCAATGCCAATGAGAACGGGAGTCATGGGGCCGGCCTAACTCGTACCCGCGTTGCGGCCCTCGCGTCTCGACCGCCGCAGATCGGCGAGAATCACAAGCGCGAATACCCACGTAGCGATGGCCAATAAACCGACGAACACAAAGACGATGGGTGCCAGGGGCCACTCCTGACCTTCGCTCACTACGAGCCGCTCCATATAGCGGGTCGCCTGCTCCCAAAGACGTGTCCCCAGGAATACGACCATGGCAAGAGTCCCAAGATCGACCAGGAATTGCCGTAACCGCTCCAGTTTTGGACGCCCGCGAACCAACCCGATCAAAAGTTCGATTTTGATGTGTGATTTCTCCATGGTGACGAACGGAAACGCCGAAAAAATCGTCAGGCCAAGCAGCAAGGCCGTCAGTTCTTCTGAGATGGCGATCGGCGTATCGAGGCCGTAGCGGAACATCACCGAGACGAACATCACCGTTAGGAGGCAGGCGATGCAAAGGGCTGAAAAAGCCGCGAACGTGCCGGCCATGCCGCCGGTCATTCGCCCAGACATGCCGGACGCAGCGGCGTCTCGTACGGATCCTAGCAGGCCGGCACGAAATGCTCGCCATTGACCCGCCGGTGAATAGTCCGGCCGCTCCGGCATCTCGTTGGATGCCGGATCCGATTTTTCCAGGTCGGAGGCCACGTTGCCGATCCTTTGTCAGGTTAATGAAATGCGTACCGAAACGGCAGCAGCTACTTCTTCATGCCGGGCGCGGCCTTCCCCTTGCCTTTCCCGGGGGGTGGTTTGAATGCCGCGACGCGTTGCCTATAAAACGCCAAGGCGGCTTTGCCATTTACACCCTTTGCCTCGGCTTGCTTGAGCCAGTCTTGCTCAACAAACTGCAATGATTTGGCCACGGCCGCTTGGAATTCCGGTGCGGCGTCGGTGAATGTTGCGCCAGCTTGTTTGAACACCATGCGCGCCCGCCGGGTGACGGCTTCTTCGACAAAACCAAGCTTTGTCCCGAGTTCACCGCCGGCATGGGCGGTCAACGCCCGTCGCGCGTCCGCCGGCAATCCGGCGAATGACTTTGCTTCCATGATCAGGCTGAACGTCACACGATTTAATCCGCCGGGAAATTCAGTGATATGTTTGATCTTTGCCGGCAAGCCGAGGGACATGGCCGGTCCGAGGGCCGACATGTTTCCGTCGACAACGCCCCCATTCACCAGTTCGAACATCTTGACCCCTGGCGCAGGTATCGGTGTACCGCCCAGAGCTTTGAGCATGGCTGTTTCGACACCCGGTGACGTCCTAATTTTGACATGTTTGAGATCAGAAATGCCGTTTATAGGGCGAGAGATGGTCTGAATCTGGGAGGCACCCAGATTCCAGATCGATAGCAGTTTGAAACCCTTGTACTCATTTGCGGCGGCAAAGAATTTCTCATGGGTCGCCCAAAGTGCATTCGAGGCGGCGTAGGTTTGGCGGGCCAGGAAGGGCACGAAGGTGATGTTGGGGAGAATGATTTGCCGCCTGTACAGGGTTGCGGAAATTGTGATGTCGGCGACGCCATCTTGAACGATATCAAACTGCCGTGGCGCGGGAGCCAAACTGGCCGTCGGGACCTTGATTTTGATCGTCCCGTTCGAATTCGCCACAGCTTGTTCGAACCAGGGTTTAAGCGCCCTCCCCCAAATCGGCGCCCGTTGGGGGAAGAAGACATTGAAAATGAGTTCTTTCGGCTGGGCCATGGCGGGCGTCGCGGTTAACGTGGGTGTCACGATGACAGCACCCGCCAGACACATCAGGGTCCATCGGATGGCTGATTTGTTCGTTTGGACAATGTTCTGTTCGTTTTTCATTTCTTCCTCCCTTGTGAATTGTTGGAAGTTCGGCTGACGGTCAGCCGACATTTATCTGGATTGGTGAAAGAGATTCGTTTGCCACCATTTCCTTCATCGCACGTTCCATCAGCTCCAGTCTGACGGTCCGGTGATGCGGCGACGCCCAAAGGTTGACGATCTCTCCGGGGTCGTTCTTCAGGTCGTATAGCTCGCCCCATTCCTTGGTGGAGAAGTAGGAAAGTCGCCAGTCCTGATCGACAAATGTTTTGACCCGGGTGGGAAAATCGTCCCCTGGGAGCGTGAATGTCGTCATTTGCTCAATCAAGACCCCATCACGCTTGGAGGGTTCTCCATCGAGTATGATCCGGGTGAGATCCTTGCCTTGCATACCGGCGCAGGGGGCGAGGCCGGCGCGTGCGAGAATCGAATTCGGGATGTCCTGGGAACAGGCGAATTCATCCGTGGCGCGGCCCGCCGAGGGGTCGGTGGGATCGCTCCAAATGAAGGGTACGCGGATCAGTCCCTGGTAGTGCAACAGGGCCTTCTGCATCAGACCGTGGTCGCCCATCCAGTCACCGTGATCGCTGGTAAAGATGATGACCGTATCCCGGTCCAGGCCATGGCCCTTTAGCTTGGCGAGGATGCGCCCAACCGAGGCGTCAATGAAGCCGATCATGCCGTAGGTTAGCGCCGTAATTTGTTTCGCCTCGTGCTCGTGAACGGCATAGGGCATAACCCAGTCGCGATTTGCTTGGCCGCTGTTCAACTCCTCATGGTAGCGGGCCAACACCGGCGTCTGATCATGCGGTTCGTGATAAAAGGAGTCCGGCAGGTTCACGTCCGCCGGATCGTACATGTCCCAATACTTCCCTGGAGGCGTGAACGGGTGATGCGGGTCCGGGAAACTACACTGGACGAAAAACGGCTTGTCCGATCCCCGTGCCGCATAGTCGTCCAGATAATCGAGCGTCATCTGCGCGATATAGCCGGTGGGATAGAACTCTTCCGGCATGCGGGGTTTGCGGGCCTGGGGGGCGTCGTAACGAGGATCGGGTTCCGACCGCCGGGTGTCAGCGTCGGCGAAGCGTTGTTTCAGCCAGTGGGCGTAGTGGCCCTGTACCTGGTCACCGTGCCCGGTACATACCCGGAAGCGTTCGAATCCGTAATAGTCTCCTTCGAGTTGGTCCGCCTCGGGATCCTCCGACGTGTCGAACCCGAGTTCCCGCTGGTAGGGCGGACCGGACCGGACGCTTCGGATCGAATCCCGGAGTTCGTCCGGCGGCAGTTGCAGACCATTTTCGCTGGGCTGCCGTCTCGCTTCCTCGGTGGTGAAGTTCTGGAAATGCGCCTTTCCGAACAGCGCGGTCTCATAGCCGCCAGCCTGCAACAGATGCGGGAAACAGATGGAATCGAGGGAAATCGGAATACCATTTACCCGAACTCCGTGCTGCGTGACCGTTTGGCCGGTCATGATTGTCGCGCGGTTGGTCTGGCAAACGGCCGAATTAACAAAAAAGCGACTGAACCGCCGCCCTTTCGCCGCCAATGAATCGATATGGGGTGTTTTCAGAAGCGGGTTGCCGGCACAGCCCAAGTGATCCCAGCGTTGCTGGTCTGTCACGATGAACAAAAAGTTTGGCTGCCTTCCCTGCATGGCGGGCCTTCCACAATTTTTTGCGTTTCGTGATTTGTGGCTGCACGCTAGCGAGACATCGGGTCCCGGTTCAATTGCCCGTTCGAAATTGTCTACAATGTGGACTCAGTCGAGGTGCGGTAGGTGGAGTCCCGCCTCCGCCGCCGCACGAAGCGCATTCTCAAGATTTGCTGCTGCGGATTTCAGGGGTTGGAGATATTGATCGACGATTTCCGTCGGCGACACCGCGGATACGATAAAGGCGAGATTAATGCATGAGATGGGTTCCTGGTTGGGGACAACGGGTACCGACAGGATTGCCGTCGGACCGTACTGCCCGGTGCCAACCGCATAGCCCTGTTCGCGCGTACTCTTCAGAATTGATTTGATGCGGCGGGTGTTGCGGGCGATCTCACATTCTTCGTGATCGGAACGCGCCAAGACCTCCAGGATTGCCTTTTGACGATGAGGCGTACAGGCGGCCAGATAGGCTTGTCCTGTGGCGGACCGCAGAAATGGAATGCGAAAACCCGGGAATCCGCGGCGGGTTCGACGGGAATAGCCGCGCTCAAGCGAGATCGGGCTCGTCGGATGGGTTGTCAATCGAACCAGCATCGCATCGCCGTCAAAGGTTGCAAGATCCACCGGCCAGACCACTTCGTTTCCAAGCTCCGAAATCAATGGAGCCGCGATGTCGGATACCCACTCGTCGTCGGTGAATCCGGCGCTCAAGGTATTGACCTTGATCGTCAGCTTGTAGATATCGCCCCGCCCCGCTTTGGTCACAAAACCGTCTTCGATGAGCGTATCGAGGATTCGGTACAGCGTCGGTCTAGGAATGTTGGTCAGCTGACTGACCTCGCTGACGGAAAATTCGGACAGCAGGTTGAGGTGTTGCAGCACCTCCAGTCCCTTTCGGAGACTCTTAATCAGCTTTGGCTGGGCCATGGGATTACGCCTCCAACTTGGGTGCGGATCCCCGTCAAGGACTTAGCCGGCTTTTCGCAATTCAAGAATCTCCCGCGCTTCGGCGGCGGTTGCGGGTTCACGGCCCAATGTACGAAGGATCTCGACACCTTTCTCGACCAACGCTCCGTTGCCGGGCGTCAACACACCCTTCTCTAAGTATATATTATCTTCCATGCCAACGCGTACATGACCGCCCAATAAAGCCGCCTGAGCCAGCATCGGGAATTCGCCGGCGCTGATACCGAATGATGACCAATCGGCGTTATCCGGAAGGCGGTCGCGCATGACCATCATCGATTCCGGTGTCTGTTCGATGCCCCAAGGTATGCCGAGGCACAGCTGAAATAAGGGACGCCCAGAAATATGGCCGTTCGTGATCAGGGTCTTGGCAAATCTGAGATGTCCCGTGTCGAATACCTCCAACTCCGCTTTCACGCCGAGGCCGGTCGCGATGTCGGCCATCTGCGCCAACTGCCCTGGTGTGTTCAGAAGAACGAGGCGGTCACCGAAATTGATGCTCCCGCAATCCAGCGTGCAGATCTCGGGATGGTTTTCGACGACATGCCGCATGCGGATCTCGGCTGACTGAACATTCGCCGTTCCCAGCGCATCGCCGCTATCCGGGTCGTCAGGTACAAATCGTGCGCCGGGCCCGCAGGTGAGATTCAAGACGACGTCAGTGCTGCTGCTTCGGATGCGATCGACGACCTCTTTGTATAATTCCGGTTTCATGCTGGGTCGGCCGGTCTCAGGATCGCGCACGTGGATATGCACGATGGCGGCACCCGCCATAGCGGCCTCGATCGCCGAGGCAGCGATTTCCTTCGGCGTCACGGGTAATGCCGGGTTCTTCTCCGGCGGCGTTCCGCCGCCGGTAAGGGCGCAGGTGAGTATGGTCTTGGTTTCGTGGACGGCCATCCGGACTCTCCCTCAAGCATTGGGTTGCCATCTTGAGACCGGATCGGTCGAGCTCACCGGTCCGCGAGGTTTGCCTACATGCGGATTGATCATAGGTCCGCTCCGGGCCGGCCAAAGGCCGTACCTTTGAATTGTCTACAATGTGGACATCCGGAACTCCGCCATTGGCCCGGTCTCCGGATTTGGAGAAAAGGAGACAGGCGAGACATGGGCATCTTTAGATGACGGATCGGATTCACAGGGTGACCTCGGTTGACGGAACGGAGATCGGGAGCCGTGTACTCGGCAACGGACCGCCACTCGTCGTGGTGCACGGCACTGGCGTCGACGGGCGCTCATTTCGGAATGTGGAAAATTTGCTGGCGCAGAATTACACGGTTTACGTCATGGACCGGCGGGACAGGGGTGTTAGCGGAAGGACCCGGGCCGAGTGGCGGCTCAAGCTTGAAGCCGATGATATCGCGGCGCTGGTACACTCGATCGACGAGCCGGTCAGGCTGTTCGCTCATTCCTTCGGTGCCGGATGTGCGCTCGAGGCCGTGCCCGATCTGGAGAACCTCGTCGGATTCCTCATGTACGACACTTTGATCCCGATGTGGCCGTTCGGCCCCAGCCCTGAAATTGTCGGCGCCATCGTTGCTGCTGGCGATGCGGGCGACTGGGAAGAGGTCGTCCGAATCCAATATGTCGATTGGACGAAACGGGGTGTCGACGCATTTGAGGCCCAGAAAAAAGATCCCGAACGTTGGGCCCGGCGGCTCGCGATCGCTGGAACCCTGCCCCGTGAATTTCAAGCGCATCAAAACTACGACTTGGAGCCGGCCCGGATGGCCGGGATCACGGCGCCCACTCGACTTTTGTCAGGCGAAACGACCGGGCGATTCGTCAATAAATCGACCAACCTCATCTTGCACGTGGTCCCCGGTGTGGAACGAATCGAACTGAAGGGGGCCGGCCATTTTTTGTTCGACAAGAATCCTGGTCGATTTACCGATGAAGTTCTGGATTTCTTCGGGATCGAAGAGAGGATCCCCGCTTAGGAAAGGTTTGCAGGCTATGGTGAATGTTACAGATGTCTCCCATGTCCGATTGCGGGCGCCCGATCTCGATAAAATGGAGGCATTCCTCTCGGACTTCGGCATGAAGCGGGCCCACCGGACCGACACGCGTCTTTACATGCATGGCACAGGGGCCGACCAGTATCTGCATGTCACGGAACTCGGTGAACCCGGTTTCGTAGGATTTGCTTTCAACGCAGGCTCCCTCGAAGACCTTGAAGGGCTCGCAAAGATGGAAGACTCATCGGACATCGAGGAGATCGACGCGCCGGGCGGTGGCTATCGAGTCGTGATGACGGACCCCGACGGTATTCAGGTGGAGGTCGTCTACGGTATCGAACCGCGGTCGCCGGCAACCGTCGAAGGAAGATTACCTTTTAACATTCGATCGACCTACCGGCGGCAAGGTGACTTCATCCGGTATGAAAAAGCGCCATCCAACGTCAAAAGGCTGGGCCATGTCGTAATATTCGTATCGGATTTTTCGCGGAGCCGGGATTGGTATCAGCCCCGCTTCGGCTTTCTGATTTCCGATGACATCGTTGCCGATGATGACCCGGACAAGCTGGTGTCAGCATTCTTTCGATGCAACAAGGGCAACGATTTTGTCGACCATCACACTCTTTTGACGGTGGAACGGCCGGGGATGTCGGGCCTGAACCATTGCGCCTTCGAAGTCGAGGATTTCGACGATTTGCAGTTGGGGCACGACCACTTGGCCGACAACAAACATCAGCATTTTTGGGGCATCGGACGGCATGTTCAAGGAAGCCAGATTTTCGACTATTGGCAGGACCCCTGGGGCCGCACCCACGAACACTGGACCGACGGGGATCAACTCAACGCAGACTCACCCCGAGGGCGCGCCACGGCCGCTCACGTTCTTGATGTCCAATGGGGTCAGCAACACCCCATGAACCGGTAGGGCCCTGTCGGCGAACGACGGTGTTTGGCTGGCCGGCGGTCAGACATTGAGCCAATCCGCGTCAACCACGGAGCATCCAATGTCTTCTACCAATAGACAAGTCCTTCTCAAGAAACGTCCTGACGGACCGTTGACAACCGATTTGTTCGAGCTGTCCGAGACTGCGCGACCCGGCCCCGGAACAAATCAATTTCTCGTCCGAGCGGAATGGCTGTCCCTCGACCCGTTTATGGTGGGACGGATGCGCGCGGAAGCCAATTACGCACAGGGGGTCCGGCTCGGGGAAGTGATGCAAGCCTCCGCCGTCGGCCGGGTCATTGAATCGAACAACGACGAATTTCCTGTCGGCAATCTCTACGTTGGTATGTTCGGACTTCAGGAGTATGCCGTCTCCGATGGATCGAACGTATCGCTTGAGGTTGATCCCGAGCGCGCGCCCGTCTCTATGGCGCTCGGCATCCTCGGCATGCCGGGAATGACCGCCTATTTCGGATTGCTTAAAGCCGGTGAGCCGCAGGAAGGCGAGACCGTTCTTGTAAGTGCCTGCGGGGGCCCGGTGGGCGGTCTAGTCGGCCAAATTGCCAAAATAAAAGGTTGCCGGGCGGTTGGTATTACCAGTGTCGAGGCAAAACGGCGCTACGCCATCGATGAGTTCGGCTTCGACGAAGTCGTCCTCTACAAGGACGACCAGGGAAACCCCTTGCCCAAAGCCGCGCTGATAGAACGCATCGGAGCCGCCTGCCCTGAAGGTGTCGATGTGTATTTCGACAATGTCGGTGGAGACATCTATGACGCAACGCTGCCGAACTTCAATATTCGCGGGCGCATCGTAGTGTGCGGCCGGGTTGCGGCGGCGACGTTGAGCGATTCCTCTCAAGATGTTGGCCCGCGAGACAACAGCACGATTTTGGTGAAACGGCTGCGCAAACAGGGTTTCTTGGTCGGCGACTACGCTCCCGACAAAGTTGAGGCCCTTGACCAGCTAACCGCGTGGCTCAAGGAGGGGAAGGTTCGACATCGCGAAGACGTCGTCGACGGTATTGAGCGTGCCCCTGAGGCATTCATCCGAATGATGAGGGGTGACAACCGGGGCAAACAGTTGGTTCGGCTCGACCTGGCGCGGAACGAGTAAATTCACCAGGCAGGAGGAGAGAACCAATGGCATTCGTCCGCTACACGCACAACGGCGCTCCGACCATCGGGATTGTCGAGGATGGTCTGGTTTGTCCAACGTCCGCCGCAACCCTTGCCGAGGCGCTGGTCGAGGGTGCGAGCGCAGTAGGCCCCGGGCAAATGCTCGACCGGGTATCACTGCTGCCCTGCGTCGATCCGACCGCCAAAATTCTCTGCGTGGCGCTCAACTACGTGGACCATGCCAAAGAGGCCAATGTGGATGTGCCGGAATCGCCGATCTTTTTCTTCAAGAGCCGCGAAGCGATGATCGCTGCCGGCGATCCGATCGAAATGCCCAAGGTGGTGACGGAAATCGATTGGGAGGGCGAACTCGCGATTATCATCGGCAAGGACGCCTTCGAGATTTCCAAAGAGGACGCTTGGAATCACATCGCAGGGATCGCGCCTTTCAACGACGGCTCGGCCCGCAACATTCTGATCGTCAAGGCGGGTGAACGCCGGCAGGCCGACTGGTTCTCAGGCAAATGTCTCAACAAGTCGACACCGATGGGCCCGGTCGCCGTGCCGACGGGTGAGGTGCTCGACGATCTCCAGGCCGGCAACCTCCGCATCAAGACGACGGTGTCGGGGGAGGTCAAACAGGAGGCGCCGATCTCCGACATGGTCTTCGACATACCAACCCTCGTTTCATTTGCCTCAAGCCGCATCACGTTATCGGCCGGGGACGTCATCGCCACCGGCACGCCGCCGGGCGTCGGTTTCGCGACCAAGACCTACATGAAGAAAGGCGACGTTGTGGAGGTCGAGATCACCTGCCTGCCGGCCCTGAGAAATGTAGTGGCCTGAGCGCAATCCAGTGGAGCGAGGTAAACCACAATGTCTGCGATTACATTTTATGAAATTACCGTCCCGGTGTTCCGGCGGTTCCTGACTCATCTTCAAGAGATTCTCGATTACGCCGAGCGGGAAATGGACTCCCTGGGCCTCACGGAAGAGGAGATTGTCGGGGCCCGTCTGGCGCCAGACATGTTCACGCTCGGCCAGCAGGTGATGGTCGCGACGTTTCACGCGACCCTGTCGTTGGCGACGCTCAAGGGTGAAGAGCAACCGAAACTTCCGGAAAATGTTGAGAGCTTTGCGGGCCTCCGTGAACGAATTTCCGCAACGTTGGAGTATCTGGATGGCGTCATAGAAAGCGATGTCAACGGCACTGAGGACAACGAAGTCGAGTATCCATTATTCAGTGGCCCCCGTCGCTTTACGGGCCGTACGCTCCTTCTCAATCACTGTATCCCCAATTTCTTTTTCCACGTGTCGACAGCGTACGACCTGCTGCGCCACAAGGGCTATCAAGTCAAGAAGCGCGACTTCTTGGGAATGACCAAACCCGGCGAGGAAGAGTAGCGGGACCACTATGTATACGGAATAAATGGAGTCCTCGCGGTGACATCGAAACCCAATATCCCCTTTAACATGACGGACCAACACCGCGCCGGACTTCTTCCCGAACCCGCCGAGCTCGGTTTCCACCTCTGCTATGGCGATCCGGGCCACAAACACATCAAGGAACCGGACGACGTCGGCGTCAGCGTTACCTTTGCCAACGCCTTCCATGATCAGATCGACCGTCAGGTAAATTGGATTCATATGCCTGTGCCGCGCGATTGTAGCGACGACGGCTATTTCGCGCCGCTCGATGACATCAAGCTTCGCCCTGAAACAGATTTGTTTCTCGGGCTTGTTCATCTGACCGACGGAGTTGATGGCGCGAAGCAGCGCATCGGTACAGCAACCAAACATCTGACCGACTTCGGCATCGCAACGGAGTGCGGTTTTGGGCGGCGTCCACCCGAAACCATCCGCGCGTTGCTCGAGCTGCATGGCGATATTGCGCGACTGACGATATAATCGCCAACCACTAAATTCACGGATGGCACTGAGAGGAGAGATCGATGAGCGGCGGACATACACAGGAGAAACTTGCCGTACCGCCGCGCGTGATCGACTTTCATAACCATTTCACCGGCCCCTCCTTCAAGCTGACTTTGCAGGACAGGATCAAGAATCCGGCGGCGCGTGCCGCGCGCGCCAAGGTCGAGGCGCTGCTTGAAAGTCCAACCGCGCTTCTCGATTCTCTCGAACAGACCGGTGTTTCCGCACGTGTGATCAATATCCCCACGGCTTTCCTGGAAGACGCGGACGGCAACGTGCCGCCGGACACGTACCGTCGCATCAATGATGAAGTCGCCACTCTCGTGGCAAATTACCCTGGCAAGATATATGGGCTTGCCTCCATCGACGCTTTCTCCGGCGACGCCGGCGCGCGGGAAGTACACCGCGCCTTCAAGGATCTCGGCTTACGAGGAATATTTGTCGAGAGCGCATCAAACGATCTTCTGCTCGATTCGCCTCAATCGCGCCCGACATTGGCGGCGGCAGAGGAACTGGGAATTCCCGTCTTCATTCACCCGCTAACGGACCCGCAACTGCACGCACGCTTCAGCCGGACCGGTACGCTGGGTATGATCCTTGCCCGCGGAACCATCAATGCGGCTTCACTGTTCTCCCTGCTTGAGACCGGCGTTTTTGACGAATTGCCGAAACTCAAGGTCGTCGTCACCACGCTCGCGATCGGCGGCGTGCTCATGGCCGGCGGTTTGGGCGACGGGCAGCGCATCCGCAGCGATACGCCCGAGTTGCTGCGCCGGCATATCTATATCGACACGATGGGACTCGACCCCGCGCTGGTCGGTTCGGTGGTGGCATTGCTTGGCGCCGATCACGTGCTTGCGGGAACCGACTGGCCGATCAACGTCGAAAAGGACGTTCCGGCGCGGCTGCACAAAGCTCTGGAAGAGGCCGGCCTCGACGCCGAACAGCAGCAGATGGTGGCAAGCGGCAATACGCTCAGGCTGCTTTCGGCGGCCTGATTTTCAGGCCGGATTTCCGTGGGAGCCGCCTTCGGCAAGCAACAAATGACCTAAGCAAGACCAACAGAGTCATTGCCCGCTGCCTAACATTTATTACCGAGGGAGATGACGACCCGACCGTCGTACGGAATGAGCTCCGCGTGCTGGAATCGAAGAAACGAGATCCGGAAGCGTCCGGCGCGCAGCAATGCGTGCCGCACGGGATTCAGCACCGCACGCAAGGGCGCGTAGTGCGTTTCCAGGCCCCAGGGCCTACTGTCGCGAATCTGGTCATAAAGCAGGCGCAGCTCGTCCAGCGGGAATCGCGGCGGTCCGCCGTGCCTCAGTTCGATCACGCGCCCATACCGTTCCTGATCTTCGCGAAGAAAGGACTCCTGTACACGCGCCAGCGGAGGAAGCAGCTCCGCCAGGCGCTCGATCCAGGCCCCGACAGCGAACCCTTCCGCCATCACGACTTCCCCGAAGCGCGCGTCCTCACCTCGCCGGTGGCCTTGCGTGTCACAGTCTTGCACCGGATACGGCAGAACGCTGATCTTCCTCTACTCCGATTCCCACTTGGTGACCGAACGAACTCCGCAAGTTGCCGACGACGACAGACAAAATTTGTATTTTCAATGATTCCCGTGCAATTCCCATTAACCGGAAACGTCCCGGCTCCAAATGAAAAAGCCCCCGAAAACATTAATGTTTTCAAGGGCTTCTTATGGTTGCGGGGGCTCGCAACCACCGAGACCGACATTTGATTGAGATTCCGGTCTGATCTGCCGGCAACCCTTTGATCTACAAGAGGTATAGGTAAGTCCGTAGCCTGCCGCCCGCCAGTGCGTCCTACTCTTGGAACGATCAACCCGAACGATTCTGCTCTGCTTGCCACGGCCCAACGTGTCGATATAGCTTCTCTGTATCGACATGTTGGAGTGAAATGTCGAGGAGGTCGACAGGTTCGGAAAGCGTGTTGACGGGAGCAGGATACATCGAAATGACGTTCGACCCCAATCGACCCTTCAACGACCTTCCAAACCGTGCCGCTGATCTTGCCGAATGGTGCCTACTCGTCAGCTGCCCCCACGACATCAACAGCCTACATGGTTGCACGTCCGTTACTCTGACAACGCCGCTTTAAGTCCATAATTCCAACGCCCGTGCTTCTCTGAACAATAAATCGTGAATTTATCTTCCTGCCCTGTATTGAGATGGTCCTTCACTGTCCAGGCAACGTAGATGGAACTCACCGCATTGGAGATTTTGGGGTCGCGCGCGCGATGGACCACAATCTCTTCCACATCAATTAGGCTGCGAACAACGGGCTTAATTTCGGATTGCCATTCTTCAGATTCATACACCGCCTCGTACTGCTCCTCACGAACTTCATCGTTGTAGAACCGGCGTATCCAGATGAATAAATTTTCATCGTCGTCACTTTCAAACATGGCGTTGACGTCCATGCCTTTCGAGATCATGAACGGCACGATGCGGTCCTCCATGAAGTCGATCCACTCTGCCATTTTGCCGTCTTTGACGTTGTAGTGGCGAATTTCAAATATGCAGGCATCAAAATTTTCGGTCGACTGCCGGGTGGTCTCGCAATCGGAACCGTAGCGGGGTGTGGCGGCTTCGCCGCCATTTGCGGTGAAAGTGTCGCTTCGGCGGCCACCATGGGTTCCGTCTCCATTCCGGAGATGAAGAAATACAACTACGACGATTCACTGGCTACGGGTTCCGTTGCGGCCGGCGGAACGCTGGGAATTTTAATTCCTCCCAGTATCGGATTTGTCGTCTACGGCATCATAACCGAACAGTCGATTGGAAAAATGTTCATGGCGGGCATCATTCTGGTGATCGGATTCGCCTTGGCTGTGTATATCCAATGTCTGATCAATCCTAACCTTGGACCAAAAGCGCCGAGGGCCACCCCGGCGGAAATACTTTGGGCCGTATTCGATGTCTGGCCCGTGATGATCCTGTTTGCAGTGGTAATCGGAGGTATCTATTCGGGTATCCTCACACCTACCGAGGCCGGTGGGATTGGCGCTAGTGGCGCGCTTCTGATCGCGCTTTTTGCACCCGGCTTCAACCGGCACAAATTGTTCACGGCACTTCTCGAGGCAACGCAAACCAGTGCCATGATATTCACGATCCTGATTGGCGTCGGATTGCTCGGATTTTTCGTGACGCTTACCGACCTTCCCGCGTCGTTTGCGAACTTCCTGAAGGGTCTCGAGGTTTCGCGTTATGTGATCTACGTGCTCATTCTCCTTCTCTATCTCGTGCTGGGAATGGTTATGAACATCATCCCGATGATGATGCTTACGCTTCCCATCCTGTTTCCAACAGTCGTTGGTCTCGGATTCGATCCGATCTGGTTTGGCATCATTATGGTAATAATGATGGAGATGGGTCAGATCACACCGCCCATAGGTATAAACGTGTTCGTAATCCATGGTGTGGCGCGCAAATATCACGTTTCGATGGCTACCATTTATCGCGGCATCATTCCCTTCGTCGTCGTCGAGATATTGGTCATCCTATTGCTTACAATATTTCCGGATATAGCCCTTTGGCTGCCTAACTCGATGGATGTCCTGGCACCACTTGAATGAGCCGGATGCCGATGGTTCGGGATGCGATAACGAACCGTTGGAAGACAGGCGATCAATACATCGAAGTTACCCACTGCCGACGGCGTCCCGCCCGGCACCTGTCCCTCCTCAAAACCGGGATTCCCTGATTTTGGTTTCTGTTTCGCCCGATAAACTAGCGGCATGATCAATTTTATTCGTCTCGTTCTCCTTCAATTTCATGATTGTTTGAAGTCCCCTGCCGTTATCTGGGCTGAGAACATAATGCTCCGTTACCAGCTGGATATGCTCCTTCGACCGTCGCGCAAGCGGGTCCGCACGACCCGGGTGGATCGCTTCCGGTTGGTGTGGCTCTACCGTCTTTGGCCGAGGTCGGTTCAGGCGTTAAGGATCGTTCACCCAAAAACCTTGATCCGCTGGCACCGCCAAGGATTTAGGTCGTACTGGCGATGGAAGTCCCGCCGTCGCGATGGGCGGCCAGGATCAGCGCCGAAATCCGCCTCCTCGTTCGGCAGATGATCCGGGAGAATCCGCTATGGGGTGCGCCGCGAATTCACGGCGAGCTTCTCAAGCTGGGCTTTGAAGTCAGTCAGTCGACGGTATCAAGGTACATGCCGCGCCGTCCTCCAGATCCAGGACAGTGCTGGAAGACATTTTTATCCAACCATCGGGATTGTATCACCGCAATCGACTTCCTGACCGTCCCGACAATATCGTTCAGACAGCTCTATGTGCTCGTCGTCCTGAACCATCGACGGCGACAGTTGCGTATCTGGCTGTTACCGCGAACCCATCGACTCTCTGGAAGGTTCAGCAGATTCGCGAGGCATTTCCGTGGGAGGAAGCACCGCGTTATGTCATTCATGATCGCCATGGGACGTTCGGCGATGATATTCGCCGAAGGCTCCGGCTACTGGGAATGTCATCCATTGCCACCGCGCCTATATCGCCATGGCAGAACGGTCACGTCGAACGGGTCATCGGTTCAATCCGTCGCGAGTGCCTCGATCACATGATTATCGTAAACGCACGGCACCTGCGCCGCGTATTGAAAGACTATATTCCTCAACTCGGAGGCCTGCATCACCGATATGAACGACGTGCGGCCTAACAAGGTTCAGGGCCAGACGGGAGCAATTGTTTTGAAAAGGCACAAGGGGGGAATTGGAAGGCGATCCGAGCTCGAGTTGGACAGGCCGGCCCAAAAGGATGGCGTCAATCCCGAGGCATTTCCTTGGCGTATCTGACCAGGGCCATGAACCGGTAAAGGCCGTGAACGAACTTGCCGTAGGGCATGGTGAAGAACAGGGCGAAGACG
>LXNI01001155.1_pt1 | contig 24941 bp, 23 predicted proteins | sample 809091 | NCBI WGS metagenome assembly LXNI01 (sample SAMN04870527, study PRJNA318959) | sponge metagenome | biome: 01000161; feature: marine sponge reef; material: water | host: Sarcotragus foetidus | place: Greece: Milos, Mediterranean Sea | collected 2013-05-29 | depth 5-7 m | reverse complement strand
GCATGGGGCGAGCGCAGGAAGCGCACCCAGGCCTGGCCGGCAAGGTCGATATCGTCGATGAAGCGCCCCCGGCCGGTCAGCAGCGCCGCATCCTCGAGGCGCGGGAGGCTTTCCCCGATCACCGCATGCGCCCGCGCATGAAGGCCCCGGCGCGCGCAATCGCCTCGCCCGCCTCGTCCAGGACCGGCTCGAACAACTGCCAGACATGCATCATGTCATGGGCGATATCGAGGCTGACATCGACGCCGGCCGCGCGGGCGCGCTCGGCGAGCCGGAGCGAATCGTCGAGCAACACCTCGGCGGTGCCGACCTGGACCAGCAGCGGCGGCAGGCCCGCAAGGTCGGCATAGATCGGCGCGGCGAGCGGCGCGCGCGCATCGGCGCCCGCCAGATAGCGCTCGGAGAACCAGAGCAGCATGTCGTGATTGAGCGTCGGGTCCTCCTCCTCCTTGGCCGCCATCGACGCGCCGACGCCTTCCATATCGACCCAGGGCGAGAGGCACAGCCCCGCCGCCGGCATTGGCTGGCCGCGATAGCGCAGGGCGACAAGCGCGGCCACGGTCAGCCCGCCGCCGGCCGAATCGCCCGCTATCGAGAGCCGGCCCGGCGCATAGCCCTCGTCGAGCAGCCAGCAATAGGCAGCGACGGCATCCTCCACCGCCGCCGGGAAGGGATGTTCCGGGGCCAGGCGATAGTCGAGCAGCAGCACCTTTGCCTTCGACGCCGCGGCGATGTTGTAGGCGAGGTTGCGGTGGGTGTCGCAGGAGCCGATGACATAGCCGCCGCCATGCAGGTAGAGCACAGCGCGGTCCGCCAGGCAGCCGGGCGCGTCGATCCATTCGGCATGGCGTCCGGCGACGGTCACCGGCGTGACCTGCGCCTCGGCCGGCGCGGGAAACCGCTCGCCCACTTCCGCGATGCGCGCGCGCATGTCCGGCACGCTCGGGTTCTCCGGCTTGCCGCGCTCCCGAAGCAGGGTCTTCAGGGTCGCCAATTGCTCCGAACTCATCCGGGCGTCTCCGTTATGCCGCACTGACCCTCTAGCCTAGCCCGTTTCCGTGCAGCGCAGAAAGGTTCTAGAGTGCCGCTGTCAGGAGACTAGGGGGAGGGAGGCGCCATGCCGGTCGCCATCGTCACCGGCGCCGGGACCGGCGTCGGTCAGGCCGCTGCGGAGGCCCTGCTGGGCGCGGGCTACGATGTCGCGCTCGCCGGGCGGCGGACGGAGCCGCTGGAGGAGGTCGCCGCGCGCTGGCCGGAGAACACGCTGGTGCAATCGACGGATGTCGGCGACGAGGCGCAGGTAAAGGCGCTGTTCGACGCAACGCTGGCCCGCTTCGCCCGGCTGGACCTGCTGTTCAACAATGCCGGCACAGGCGCGCCGCCCGTGCCGCTGGAGGAGCTGACGCTCGCCCAGTGGCAGACAGTGGTGGACGCCAATCTCACCGGCAGCTTCCTGTGCACCAGGGAAGCTTTCCGGGTGATGAAGCTCCAGGATCCGCCGGGCGGGCGGATCATCAATAACGGCTCGATTTCGGCCCATGTGCCGCGCCCCAATTCGGCGCCCTATACAGCGACCAAGCACGGCGTGACGGGCCTGACCCGCTCGACCATCCTCGACGGTCGCCATTGCGGCATCACCTGCGGCCAGATCGACATCGGCAATGCCGAGACGCCGATGACGCAGCGCATGAAGCAAGGCGTGCTGCAGCCGGACGGATCCACAAGGATCGAGCCGGTGATGGATGTGCGCCATGTCGCCGACGCCGTGCTCTACATGGCCGGCCTGTCGCCGGACGCCAATGTGCCATTCCTGACCGTAATGGCGAATGGCATGCCCTTTATCGGGCGCGGCTAGAGGAAGGGCGATTGCGCCCCTGGCGTTTGCCGGGCTCAGAACCCTATAGCTGGGGGACATTCCGCGCCGACGCCCGCAGCGGCGTCATCATGCTGGCGACCGGCCTGCCCGCCGGCATGGGGTTGGGCATCGCGTCCGGCATGGGGGCGCTGGCCGGCCTCTATTGCATCATCATCATGGGCTTCTTTGCGGCGGTTTTCGGCGGGACCAGGGCCCAGTCCAGCGGCCCGAGCGCCGCCATCGCCGTCATGGTTGCGGTGGTTCTCGCCACCGGCGGAGCCAGCCTGGTCGAGATCGGCATCATCGCCGCCATGGCCGGCGGCTTCCAGATCCTGTTCGGGCTGTTCAGGGTAGGGCGCTTCGTCTCCTATATGCCGCATGTCGTGCTGTGCGGGTTCATTTCCGGCGTCGGCGTCATTCTGATCCTGTCCCAGATCCAGGCCGTTCTCGGCACGGACATACCCGCCCGGGGCGCGGTCAACACGCTTCTGGCGCTGCCGGAGGCGGTTGTCCGGGCAGACCCCGAAACCGCCATCCTTTCGGCCGCGGCCATGGCTGTGCTGTTGTTCTGGCCGCGGGTTCTGGACGGATGGGCGCCGGCGCCTCTGGCGGCGATTGCCGCCGCGACCGCTCTCTGCGCCTTCTGGCTGGACGGCATTGCGGTGATCGGCGCCCTGCCGACCGGACTGCCGGTTCCGGCCCTGGACCTGCCGTCGCTCGACTTCCTGCTGTCTGCGGTCGAGCCCGCCCTTCTGATCGCCCTGGTTGCGTCGATCTACAGCCTGATGATATCGCTGACCGCGGATTCGATCACCGGAGCGCAGCACAACCCGAACCGCGAACTGGTCGGGCAGGGCATCGCCAATGTCGCGGCGGGCCTGTTCGGCGCCATGCCGGGCGCCGCCAATCCGGGCACCCTCATCAATCTCCGTCTCGGCGGCCGCACGGTCATGGCCAGCATCGTGCGCGCGGCATGTCTCCTCGCGATCCTCCTCGGCCTCGGACGTTACGCCGAGCCGATCCCGCTCGCCGCGCTTTCGGTCATTCTCCTGAAGATAGGCTGGGAGTTGATCGACTGGCGGTTTATCCGCAGCCTCCGCCACATGCCCCGGGGCTATGCGGTGGTGATGGCGATGACCTTCGCCCTGACGGTGTTCGCCGGCCCGCTGACGGCGATCGCATTCGGACTCGTGGCGGCCGGCATCGTCCATGCGGCGCGGCTCGAGCGGATGGAGTTGGACAGCGTGATCTCGACGCCGCTGCTGGACCGGGCCTTCCTTGCCGCGGACGGGAAGGAAGCCGAGGCCGGCCCCTTCGATGCCCGCGTCGGGCTTCTGGCCTTTCGCGGCGCGTTCACCGTGGCCTCGTCGCGCAAGCTGGTCCGGATGGTCGGCGCCGACATCAGGGAGCATGAAGTCGTGATCTTCGACCTCTCGCGCGCGACCCATATCGACGACAGCGCCGCGCATGTGATTGCGCTGCTCATGGACCGCGCCGACAAGGAGCGCACGAAAATCATCGTCATGGGCATGTCCGGGGAAGTCAGGACCGTCCTGGAGGCGTTCGATGTCTTGCGGCGCGTTCCGGATGGCCGGATCGTGGACGAACTTGACGAGGCTCGGCAGTTGGCCGCACGCCTTCTGAACGCCTGAAACCGGAGACGGCCATGATCAGACCCTGCACGGCGGACGACTTCGACCGCATCCTCGCGATCATCAATGACGCGGCAGAGGCCTATCGCGGCGTCATACCGGACGACCGCTGGAAGGATCCCTATATGCCCGCCGCGGAGCTGGCCGATGAGATCGCGGCCGGCATCGCCTTCGACGGATATGAGCGCGAAGGAGCCGGGCTTGTCGGCGTGATGGGCGTCCAGCCGGTCGAGGATGTGACGCTGATCCGCCATGCCTATGTGGCGACGGCGCACAGGCGGTCGGGAGTCGGGTCGGCGCTGCTGGGAGGATTGCTGGCGCGCCAGGACCGTCCGGTGCTGATCGGCACCTGGGCCGCCGCCCTTTGGGCGGTCGCCTTCTACCACCGGCACGGATTCGCAACGGTGCCCGAGCCGGAAAAGACGAGGCTGCTGCGGCGTTACTGGACCGTGCCCGAACGCCAGATCGAGACCTCGATCGTCCTCGCGGACGCCCGCTGGCGCCGGTCCAGTTAACTGTTGACTCGCGGTGGGGCGGCCGATTAACTCAATCAAGTTGGATAACTTGGAAAAATCCGCGGGAGAGAAACAGGATGCGGCTGAAGACGACAATTTGCGCGGCCGGCGCGCTTGCGCTTTTCGGCGCGGCCGGCGCCCATGCCGACTCGCATGTCACCACTGTCACCATCGCCACCGTCAATAATGGCGACATGATCCGCATGCAGGGGCTGACGGAGGACTTTACCTCCCGGAACCCCGATATCGCCCTCGAGTGGGTCACGCTGGAAGAAAACGTGCTGCGCCAGCGCGTGACGCAGGATATCGCCGCCAAGGGCGGCCAGTTCGACGTGCTGACCATCGGCACTTATGAGGTGCCGATCTGGGGCGGCAATGACTGGCTGGTGTCGCTGAACGATCTGCCCGCCGCATGGGACGCCGACGACCTGCTGCCGGCGATCCGCGCCGGCCTGACCGTCGATGGCGCGCTCTACGCCGCGCCGTTCTACGGCGAGAGCTCCATGGTGATGTATCGCGCCGACCTGATGCAGAAGGCCGGCCTCGACATGCCCGAGGCGCCGAGCTGGGCCTTCATCAAGGAAGCCGCGGCGGCGATGACCGACAAAGACGGGGAAATCTACGGCATCTGCCTGCGCGGCAAGGCCGGCTGGGGCGAGAACATGGCGTTCCTGACCGCCACCGCCAATTCCTTCGGCGCGCGCTGGTTCGATGAGGACTGGAAACCCCAGTTTGACAGCGAGGCCTGGGCCAACGCCCTCAACTTCTACATGGATCTGATGACCAATTACGGTCCTCCGGGCGCCTCGACCAACGGCTTCAACGAGAACCTGTCGCTCTTCCAGCAGGGCAAGTGCGGCATGTGGATCGACGCCACCGTGGCGGCCTCCTTCGTCACCAACCCGAAGGACTCGACCGTGGCTGACAGCGTCGGCTTCGCCCTGGCGCCGGACAACGGGCTCGGCAAACGCGGCAATTGGCTCTGGGCCTGGTCGCTGGCGATCCCGGCGGGTTCGGACGCCACGGACGCGGCGAAGAAGTTCATCGCCTGGGCGACCAGCAGGGAATACACGGAGCTCGTGGCCTCGAAGGAAGGCTGGGCCAATGTCCCGCCGGGCACGCGGACCTCACTCTACGAGAACGCGGCCTATCTTGAGGCGGCGCCTTTCGCCCAGATGACGCTGAACTCGATCAACGCCGCGGACCCGACGCAGCCGACCGTCGATCCTGTGCCCTATACCGGCGTGCAATTCGTCGCGATCCCCGAATTCGCCGGCATCGCCACGCTGGTGGGGCAGGAGTTCTCGGCCGCGCTCGCCGGCCAGCAGACCGTCGCCGAGGCGCTCGAGAAGGCGCAGGCCCTGACGGCCGACGAAATGGAGGCCGCCGGCTATTAGAGCCCCGGCGGTCCGCCGAAGGGTCTTTGTTCCGCAACCCGAAGGGCCGATGTCCTCGCCGATGAACAAGTCTTTCTGACACAGGAATCCGGGGCGGGCTCTGCCTCGCCCCGGTTCGGCTTGGAAGGAGACGCGTCATGGCTACCCAGCATTCCAGATCCATCGCCCGGCTGATGATGACGCCGGCTGTGTTCCTGCTTCTGGTGTGGATGCTGGTGCCGCTGACCATGACGCTCTATTTCTCGTTGAAGCGCTATCTGCCGCTTCGCGGCGGCGACCAGGGATGGACCGGGCTCGACAATTATGTCCGCTTCGTCACCTCGAGCTCGTTCTGGCCGAGCGTGCAGACAACGCTCGTCATCGTGGCCGGCGTGCTTGCGATCACCGTCATGCTGGGCGTGCTTCTGGCGCTGCTGCTCGATCAGCCCATCTGGGGCCAGGGCATTGTCCGGATCCTGGTGATCGCGCCGTTCTTCGTCATGCCGACCGTGTCCGCGCTGGTCTGGAAGAACATGTTCATGGACCCGGTGAACGGGCTGTTCGCGCATCTCTGGAAGTTTTTCGGGCTGGCACCGCTCGAATGGCTGAGCCAGGCCTCGCTGTTCTCCATCGTCCTGATCGTCTCCTGGCAATGGCTGCCCTTTGCGACGCTGATTCTGCTGACGGCGATCCAGTCGCTCGACAGCGAGCAAGTGGAAGCGGCGGAGATGGATGGCGCCTCTCCGCTCGCGCGGTTCGGCCACATCGTCCTGCCGCATCTCGGCCAGGCGATCACCATCGTCATTCTGATCCAGACGATTTTCCTGCTCTCGATCTTCGCCGAAATCTTCGTCACCACGCAGGGGTCGTTCGGCACCCGAACGCTGACCTATCTGATCTTCCAGCGCGTGCTGGAAAGCCAGAATGTGGGCCTCGGCTCTGCGGGCGGCGTCTATGCCATCATCCTCGCCAATATCGTGGCGCTCTTCCTGATGCGCATTGTCGGCAAGAACCTGGATGCGTGAGGAGGACGACTCGTGGCCCGTTCCGTGACAGTCCGACGCAAGATGGGCAACACCGCCGCCGCCTGGGCCGTCGGCCTGCTGATCTTCTTCCCGGTCCTCTGGACCATACTGACGAGCTTCAAGACCGAGGCGGACGCGATTGCGGACCCGCCGATCTTCCTCTTCTTTAACTGGACGCTCGAGAATTACGCGGTCGTGCAGGAACGGTCGGACTATATGCGCTATCTGTGGAATTCCGTGATTATCGCGGGTTTCTCGACATTGTTCGGCATCATCGTTGCAATCCCCGCCGCATGGTCGATGGCATTCGTGCCGTCCAGGCGGACCAAGGATGTGCTTCTGTGGATGCTCTCGACCAAGATGCTGCCGGCGGTGGGCGTCCTTTACCCGATCTATCTCATCTTCATCGAGCTCGAACTCCTCGATACGCGCGCCGGCCTCGTCATCGTCATGATGCTGATTAACCTGCCGATCATCGTGTGGATGCTCTACACCTATTTCAGGGAAATTCCGGGCGAAATCCTGGAAGCTGCGCGCATGGACGGCGCGTCCTTGTGGAACGAGATCGTTTATGTGCTGACGCCGATGGCCGTGCCCGGCATCGCCTCGACCATGCTGCTGAACTTCATCCTGGCCTGGAACGAGGCGTTCTGGACGCTGAACCTGACGGCGGCGAAGGCCGGCCCGCTAACGGCCTTTATCGCCAGCTATTCGAGTCCGGAGGGCCTGTTCTACGCCAAGCTGAGCGCGGCCTCGACCATGGCGATTGCGCCGATATTGATTCTCGGGTGGTTCAGCCAGAAGCAGCTCGTCCGCGGCTTGACCTTCGGCGCCGTGAAGTGAGGACAGGGATATGGGACGCATCACGCTCGAAAAGGTGGAGAAGAGCTTCGGCGAGGTCGTCGTCATTCCGCCTCTGGACCTGGAGATCGAGGATGGCGAGTTCGTCGTTTTCGTCGGCCCGTCCGGTTGCGGCAAGTCCACGCTGCTGAGGCTGATCGCCGGGCTCGAGGACGTCACCGGCGGCGTCATCCGCATTGACGGCGAGGACGCGACCGCCGTGCCGCCCGCCAGACGCGGCCTCGCAATGGTCTTCCAGTCCTATGCACTCTATCCGCATATGACGGTTCGCAAGAACATCGCCTTCCCGCTCAGAATGGCGAAGCTGGACAAGGCGGAGCAGAACCGGCGCGTCGAACAGGCAGCCGCGGTGCTCAACCTGACCGACTATCTCGACCGGCGGCCGGGCCAGCTTTCCGGCGGCCAGCGCCAGCGCGTCGCCATCGGCCGCGCGATTGTGCGCGAGCCGGCGGCCTTTCTCTTCGACGAACCGCTTTCAAATCTGGACGCGGCGTTGCGCGTCGGCATGCGCATCGAGATCAGCGAGCTGCACGAGCGGCTGAAGACGACCATGATCTATGTCACCCATGACCAGGTCGAGGCGATGACCATGGCCGACAAGATCGTCGTCCTGCAGGCCGGGCGGATCGAGCAGGTCGGCTCGCCCCTGGAGCTCTACCGGACCCCCCGGAACAGGTTCGTGGCGGGCTTCATCGGCTCACCCAGGATGAACTTCATCGAGGGGCCGGAGGCGGCGAAGCATGGCGCGGAGGCGATCGGCGTCCGGCCGGAGCACATCACGCCGTCGCCGAGCGAGGGTCTGTGGAAGGGGCGCGTCGGCGTCTCGGAGCATCTCGGCTCCGACACCTTCTTCCATGTCCATATGGAGGAGAGCGGCCTGCCGGTCACCGTGCGGGCGGGCGGCGAGGTGGACATGCACCATGGCGACAGGATTTGGCTGACCCCCGATGCGGGCCGCATCCACCGGTTCGACAGCCAGGGGCAGAGCATGGCGTAAGGCTAGCCCGCATAGGCCTGCAGGGACGCCCGGCAACCATCGGCCCAGATCCGGCCCAGCCACCGCTCGAACGCGGCGGCGAAACGCGGCGCCTCGGCGAGGTCGCCATAGCATTGCCGCTGCTCCAGCCAGCGGCGCGGATGATGCCGCGCCGCCCTGGCGGCGGCCGTGAGCGTATCCCATTGCGGATCGTTCGGCTCGATCGCCGAGCCGTCCTCGCGCACGCCCGCACACAGGCGCGCCCAGAGCGCCTCGACCAGCGCCAGCCCCTCGACCGGCGCGCCGCTCCCGAGGCCGTCGCGCACGCTCGGCAGGACGAAGCCCGGATGGCGGGACGACCCGTCGAAAACCACGCGCCGCACCGTGTCCATCATGGCGGGGTTGGAGAAGCGGCGTTCGATCAGGTCCAGATAGTCCTGTGGCGTGAAATCCGGCACCGGCCTGACATGGGGCATGATCTCCTCGCGCTGGACCTTCCGGAAAAAGGCAAGCAGGAGGGGATCCGCCATGCAGTCCCGGACGGTGTCGAGGGCCAGGAGCTCGCCCGGCGTCCCGACGATCTGGTGGCCCGCATTGAGCATGCGGATTTTCATCGCCTCATAGTCCTGGACCCGGTCCGAGACCGTGGCACCGACGCGCTCCCAATCCGGACGCCCGGAGCAGAAATCGTCTTCGATGACCCATTGCCGGAAGTTCTCGTGGGTAACGGGCGCCGCGTCGTCGATGCCGAAGGCCCGCGCCTGCGCCCGCTCGTTCGGGCCGGTCGCCGGCACGATGCAATCGACCATCGAGTTCGGAAACGAGCAATGCGCCTCGATCCAGTCGGCAAGCCCGGGGTCGGAGGCCCGCGCCAGCGAGATCACGGCCTGGCGCAGCATGGCGCCATTGCCCTGGAGATTGTCGCAGCTCTGGCCGGTGAAGGGGCCGATGCCCCGGTCGCGCCTGAGCCGGAGCGCCGCTACCATCGCGCCGAACGCGGTGCGCGGGCGGGCGGGATACGCCAGGTCATGGCGGATGTCGGGATGCGCCGTATCGAGGCCTTTCGTGGCGGGGTCGATATAGTAGCCGCCCTCCGTCACCGTCAGCGCGACAATCCGGATCGCGGGATCGGCCATCCGGCGGATGAGCGCGGCATTGCCCTCCTCGACCGGCGCGTAATCGATCATCGCGCCGGTCACTTCCGCCGTTCCGCCGGACGGGGCGCGTTCGATCAGCGTCGAGAGGCAATCCTGCTTCAGGAGCTTCCCGCGCTGGACCGCGTCATAGGGACGGACCCCGGCCCCGATGATCGCCCAGTCGCGGTCAAGGCCAAGCTGGAACAGCCGGTGCAGATACCAGGCCTGGTGCGCGCGATGGAAATTGCCGAGCCCGATATGGACGATCCCCGGCGTCAGCGCCGCGCGATCGTAAACCGGCCGCGCGACCGAAACCGGCAGGTCGTTCAGCGTGGCGTCGGAAAGTCGGATCATCGGCAGGAGTCCGGGTTGCGGTCGGCAGGCCGTGGACAGTGCGCCCGCACGCGCTGCCGCTGCGCTCGCCTCGGCGGCGCAAGCCCGTGTAGGGCGAGTCAGCCGAAGGCGCAACTCGCCATCCGCTGGAAGCCGAGGTCCGCGCCCGGCGCAGAGGCGGCGGCTCCGCTCTTGACCTTCCGGGGGTCCAGGGCCTAGATGGCGTCCTTCCCTGCGAGGCTTTCCGCGTGGTGCCCATAGCTCAGTCGGTTAGAGCGCCTGGTTGTGGTCCAGGAGGTCACCGGTTCAAATCCGGTTGGGCACCCCACGGGCCGTCCGGGGCGCGGCGCCGATGACGGCAGGCGGCGACCGGCGGCCCGGGACGCCGATCCGCGATGCGGCCACCCTCATCATCCTCCGCCGGGAGACCGGCGAGGTGGTCATGGGCGAGCGCTCGCAGGGCCATGTCTTCTACCCGGAGCATTATGTGTTTCCCGGCGGCAGGGTGGATCGCCAGGACGGCCATGCGCCGGCGGCGCGCGAGCTGCGTCCGGAGGTGGAGCGGCGGCTGCGTTCGTCCGCAACCGCGCGGCGGGCCCGGGCGCTGGCGCTGGCGGCGGTGCGCGAGACCTTCGAGGAAGCCGGGCTGATCGTCGGCGAGCCTGCGGGCGGCGCCGCGCCTGACGGCCTTTCGGAAGACTGGCGGCAATTCTACGCCAGCGGCTACGCCCCGGCGCTCGACAGGCTTACCTATATCCACAGGGCCGTGACGCCGCCCGGCCGGCCGCGTCGTTTCAACGCACGCTTTTTCGTGATCGACGCCGAGCATGTGCGGGGCGATCTGAGCGAGGGCTCGGGCGAGCTGCTGAAATTGCACTGGGTGCGGCTGGCCGATGCGCAGCGCCTCAAGCTGCGGCCGATCACGGCGCTGGTCTTGAAGGAAATCGAATCCCGCCTGGCCGAAGACCGGCTGCACGATATGAGCCGGCCGGTGCCGGTCGTGAAGACGCTCTATGGCAGGCGCGTCGTGGAATGGGACTGAACGACGCCGCCCGTCCCGCAAGGCAGGGCCGCGCGGCCCTGCTGACGGTCGATGAGATGAGTCGGGCCGACCGGCTGGCGGCGGCTTGCGGAACTCCGGGTCCGGAGCTGATGCGCAGGGCTGGCGCGGCCATCGCCGATGCCGTGCGCCGGCGCTGGAGCCCGCGGCCCGTCCTGGTGCTGGCCGGGCCCGGCAATAATGGCGGCGACGGCTTCATCGCAGCCGCGCGGCTGCAGGCCGCCGGCTGGCCGGTGCGCCTGGCGTTGTTGGGCAGCCGGGAGGCGCTCGCGGGCGAGGCGGGCGAGGCGGCGAAAGCCTGGCAGGGGCCGGTCGAGCCGGTGGCGCCGGAGACGCTGCGAGACGCCCGCCTTGTTATCGACGCCCTGTTCGGGGCCGGGCTGAAGCGGCCCCTGTCCGGCCCGGCGCGAGCGGTTCTGGAAGCGGCGCGGGACCTGCCGCTAGTCGCGGTGGACCTGCCGAGCGGTATAGCCGGCGACAGCGGCGCGGTTCTGGGCCATGCGCCCCGCGCGGTGCTGACGGTCACATTCTTCCGCCGGAAGCCGGGCCATTTGCTGCTGCCCGGGCGGCTCCATTGCGGCGAGGTCGTCGTCGCCGATATCGGCATTCCGGAAGCCGTGCTGGATGAGATCGGACCCGCCGCCTTCGCGAATGGCCCGGATTTGTGGGTGCTGCCCGTTCCGGGGCCGGCGAGCCACAAATATGCGCGCGGCCATGCGGTCGTCTGGGGCGGGGCGGAAACCACCGGCGCGGCGCGGCTGGCGGCGCAGGGCGCGATGCGCGCAGGCGCAGGCCTTGTGACGGTGTCGGCGCCCGAGGAAGCCTGGCCCGTCTATGCCGCCGCGCTGCCCGGCGCGCTGGTCGCGCGCCGAAGCGGGCCGGCGGACTTCCGGCGCCTGCTGGAGGATGCGCGCAAGAATGCCGTGCTGGTTGGGCCCGGCGCCGGTCTCGGCCCCGAAACGGCAGCGGCCGTGGACGCGGCCTGCGGGCGGCCCGGCGCGGTCGTGCTTGACGCCGATGCACTGACCGCGATGGCCGGGCGGCTGCCGGAGGGCCGGGGCGAGGCGGGACTGCTCACACCCCATGACGGTGAGTTCGCACGCCTCTTCGCCCATGGCGGCGACCGGCTGGCGAGGGCGCGCGTGGCCGCGGCGGCGAGCGGTTGGACGGTGCTGCTGAAGGGCGCCGACAGCGTGGTCGCAGCGCCGGACGGGCGGGCGACGATTTCGGCGAATGCGCCGCCCTGGCTTGCGACCGCAGGCAGCGGCGATGTGCTGGCCGGGATGGCCGTCGCCCTGATGGCGCAGGGCATGCCCGCCTTCGAGGCGGCGGCTGCGGCAACATGGCTGCATGGGGAGGCGGCGACGGCGTTCGGGCCGGGCTTGATTGCGGAGGACTTGCCCAACATGTTGCCGGGTGTCCTTCGTGGGATGCATGCAAGATGAGTCAGTCCGAAGCGGAAGTCTCCAGGCTGTTCGACCGCACCCTGGCCGGTCTGAAGGAGGCCGTCCGGGGCCTGATCGGCGGCGATGGCTTCGACCCGCATCCCGACCTCGCCAAAGGGGACGCGGAACGCATCCGCGAGCACCTCTGGGCCTGCCTGGAAAGCAGGGGCGGGGAGGTCTCGGCGCGCAGCCGCGCGGCTGCGCTCGGCCGGGCCTATCTGCACTTGTCCGAGACCGGACGCCGCCGCTACCTGACCATTCTGGCGACGGAGTTCGACCGGAACCCGGTCGCCGTCGCGCGGGCGGTAAGGGCGCTGGAATCGGCGCCGGCCGAAGGCCGCGCGGCTGCGGAAGACGCGCTTCGCGATGCACTCGACGCGCCGCGCGAACGCCTGCTGCGGCAATTCAATGCGCTCTCTGACGGCGTGAAATTCCTGGTCGATCTGCGCTACGACCTGATGCGCTTCGCGCGTGAGGATACGGCGCTTTCCGGCCTGGAGAAGGACTTGAAGCGCCTGCTCGCAAGCTGGTTCGATATCGGTTTTCTGGAGCTCCGGCGGATCGACTGGAATGCGCCGGCCTCGCTGCTGGAGAAGCTCATCGACTATGAAGCGGTCCACGCCATCCGGAGCTGGCAGGACCTGAAGAACCGGCTCGATTCCGACCGGCGCTGCTACGCCTTCTTCCACCCGAGCATGCCCGACGAGCCGCTGATCTTCGTCGAGGTCGCGCTGGAGACGGGGCTGGCCGACAATGTCCATGCGCTGCTCGATGAGGAAAGTCCGGTGGGCGATCCGTCGCGGGCGGACACGGCGGTGTTCTATTCGATCTCCAACGCCCAGCGCGGCCTTGCCGGCATCGCCTTCGGCGATTTCCTCATCAAGCGCGTCGTGGACGATCTGCGCGCCGAACTGCCCAATCTGAAGACCTTCGCGACGCTCTCGCCCATTCCCGGTTTCAGCCGCTGGCTCGAGAAGAATCCGGATGAAGCCGTCGGCGCCGCGCTCGCGAAGCCCGGCTGGTGGGATGATCCGGATGCCGCCGAGGCGGCGAAGGGGCCGGTGCTGCGCGCGGTCGCGCGCTATCTCGTCCAGGCCAGGCGCAAGGGCCGGGCCGCCGATCCGGTGGCGCATTTTCACCTCGCCAACGGGGCGCGCATGGAGCGGCTCAACTGGCTCGCGAACACCTCCGAAAGCGGGCGCGCGCAATCGGCGGGGGTGATGATCAACTATCTCTACAGGAGAGACATGATCGAAGCGAACCACGAGGCCTATAAGGGCGAGGGGCGGATTGCGATGTCATCGGCCGTGCGCGCGCTGGCCGGGAAGCAGGAGAAGAAGCGCCGATGAACGCCGCCCGCCGCCCGCTCGTCGCCGGCAATTGGAAGATGAACGGCCTTGCCGCCGACGGCCTCGCCCTGGCGCGCGCCCTAGCGGCCGCGCCCGAAGGCAGGGCGGCGCTTCTGGTCTGCCCGCCGGCGACCCTGCTGGCGCCGGTCGCCGCCGCGCTCTCCGGCAGCCGGGTCGCGCTTGGCGGGCAGGACTGCCATGCCGAGGAGGCCGGGGCGCATACCGGCGACATTTCGGCAAGGATGCTGGCCGATGTCGGCTGCTCCCATGTCATTGCCGGCCATTCCGAACGCCGCGCCGACCATGGCGAGACGGACGCGGTCGTGCGCGCCAAGGCGGCGGCCGCGCATCGGGCGGGCCTCGCCGCCATCATCTGCATCGGCGAGACCGCCGCCGAGCGGGACGCCGGGCGGGCCGAGGCGGTCGTGGCGGCGAGCCTGCTCGCCTCCCTGCCGGACAGCGCCCGGCCGGACAACACCATCGTCGCCTATGAGCCGGTCTGGGCCATCGGCACGGGGCGCACGCCGACCGTTGACGAAGTCGTCGCTGTCCATGCCGCGCTGCGCGCCGCGCTCGGCGAGCCGGGCGCGGCCACGCGTATCCTCTATGGCGGCTCGGTCAAGCCCGACAACGCCGCGGCGCTGCTGTCGCCTTGCGACGTGGATGGCGCGCTGGTCGGCGGCGCAAGCCTGTCCGCCGCCGATTTCCTCGCCATTGCGCGGGCGCTCTAGGAGTCTGCGGCGCAGACTCCTAGCCGCCGGCGCGGGCCAGGCCGAGCAGGGTGCGTTCGGCGATCGCCCGGTCCGGGAGGCCTGTGGTCTTGCAGTCGATTTCGGCCCGGTTGAGCCGTGCCAGCGCGGTGAGGATCCGGCCTTGCGGCCAGCGCCGAAGCTGTCTGCGGAAGGTCTCCCGGCGCCGGAAGAAAACCGGCGGGCGCAGTCGCGTCACGGCGGCGCCCTCGTCCGCGCCGGCGGCGACAAGAGCCTGCGCCGACTCGAGGCGCTGGAAGTGGCGCCCCACAGCGCGCAGGATCGATACCGGCGCTATCGTCTCGGCCGCGGCGCGGTCGAGAGCCATCGAGAGCTGGGCCAGATCGCCCGCCCCCACGGCGAAGGCGATATCGTCCAGCGACAGCGTTGCCGAGTCGCCGATGCAGGCGACGGCGTCCTCCAGCGAGACCGTGCCGCCCTCGCCCGCGTGGAGCGCCAGTTTTTCCGCCTCCATGCGGGTCGTCATCCGGTCATTGCCGAGATGGTCGGCGGCGAAGGCGAGCGCATCCGGGTCGATGCTGGCGCCGGCGCTTCGCACGGCATGCTCCACCAGCCGGGCGACGGCGTCGCCGTCATCGGCGTAGCAGGGCAGCGCGGCGGCGCGGTCATGCGCTTCCGCCAGTCGGCGCAGAGCCGAACGCGGTGAAAGGTCGCCCGCCTCGACGACGATGAGCGCCTCCGCGGCGGGGCCGTCGAGGGCGGTCTGAAGCGCCGGCGCGCAGTCGTCGCCGGCGGCGCGCAACCGCACCAGCCTCCTGCCGCCGGTGAAGGAAATGGCGGCCGCCTCGTCGGCCAGCAGGGCCGGGTCCGCCTTCAGGTCCGGCCCGGACAATATGGCGACCCGGAACGGGTCCCGGACATCCTCGACGACCTTGCCGGCCAGCAGGCGGGCGCGCTCGCGCACCAGCCCCTCATCGGGTCCGTAGAGGACGACCGCGAGCAATTCCGGCGGCGGCGGGTTGCGCAGAAACGCCTGGATCTGCCGGCCGGCAAGCTTCATCCGGCCTTGTCGGCGCTGCGGAAGAAGAGCGCGAGCCGCCGGGCGATCTGCGCGCTCAACGCCTCGACGCCGCGGTCACGGGCCGCGCGCGCCGCCGCTCGGGTCGCAAAGGCGGAATCCAGCACATCATGGCTGTGCGCCGAGCGCGCCCAGCCCTGAAGCACCGGCTGTTCGCCGCCGCGTTTCCGGAGTTCGAAATTAGCGGTGAGCGTCAGGTCGGAGCGGGTTACGGTCTCGCTCTTGCCGATCAGCGCGCCGGCTGAAGACGAACGCAGCCGCACGCGCAGACGATATTGTCCGGGGACCTGGGGGCCGCCCGGCGCGAGGCGCTCGTCCAGCCGGCGGCGCAGCAGCAGGCCGACGCGGTCCGGTATAGGCTCTATCTCGATCTGCGCCATGGCCGCCGTCACATCCGCGCCCTGCCGGCGCGCATGGACGGGTTCGAGCGCGCAGCCGGCGAGCATGACTGCCAGCAGCAGCCCGGCTATCGCGGCCGCGCAGGACTCAGGCCACGACATTGACGATCTTGTCCGGCACCACGACGACGCGGCGCGGCGGCCTGCCTGTGAGTTGCCGCTGGACGCCGTCAAGCGCGAGCGCCGCCGCCTCGACATCGGATGCGTGCGACCCCCGCGCAATTTCCAGCCGGCCGCGCAGCTTGCCGTTCACCTGCACGGGCAGCACCACAATGTCCTCCGCAAGCCGCGCCGGGTCGGCGCAGGGCCAGGGTTGATCCGCGAGCAGGCCTTGTCCTCCGAGACGCCGCCAGCAGCTTTCCGCCAGATGCGGCATCATCGGCGCAATCAGGCGCACGGCCGTCTCGATCCCCTCCCGACAGGCCGACGCCATCGCCGGGTCGGCGGTCGGCAGCGCGTCGGCCAGCGCATTGGTAAGCTCGCGGACCCGCGCCACCGCCCGGTTGAAATGGAAGCGTTCGAGATCGCCCGTAATCGCGTCCACGGTCTTGTGGGCGGTATTCCTGAGCGTCTCGGCGGCATCGCTGGCGCCGGCGCCGGCGGGCGCTTCGGGCGCCTCGTCCACAAGCCGCCAGAGCCGGTTGAGATAGCGCCATGCGCCTTCCACGCCGGCCTCGGTCCAGTCCAGATCGCGCGCCGGCGGGCTGTCGGACAGCATGAACAGCCGGGCCACGTCAGCGCCGTAGCGATCGATGATCTCTTCGGGATCGACGACGTTCTTCTTCGACTTGCTCATCTTCTCCGAGCGGCCGATGGCGACCGGCGCGCCGTCCGACAGCCGCCGCTTGCCGCCGGCGCTATCATCCTCGACTTCGTTCGGCTGCAGCCAGCCGCCGTCCTCGGCCCGGTAGGTCTCATGGCAGACCATGCCCTGGGTGAACAGGCCGTCGAAAGGCTCCTCGACGCCGATATAGCCGCATTCCTTCATCGCCCGGCTGAAGAAGCGGGAATAGAGGAGATGCAGCACGGCGTGCTCGATGCCGCCGATATACTGGTCCACCGGCATCCAGTAATCGACCGCCGCGCGGTCGAACGGCCGGTCCTCGACGCCCGGCGAGCAATAGCGGGCGAAATACCAGGAGGATTCGAAGAAGGTGTCGAAGGTGTCGGTCTCGCGCTCCGCGGGCGCGCCGCAGGACGGACAGGCGACATGCTTCCAGCTCGGATGGCGGTCGAGCGGATTGCCGGGCGCATCGAAGGTCACATCATCCGGCAGCGTCACCGGCAGATCGGCGCGGGGCACGGGCACGATGCCGCAGGCGGCGCAATGGATGACGGGGACCGGGCAGCCCCAGTAGCGCTGGCGCGAAACGCCCCAGTCCCGCAAGCGGTATTGCACGGTGCGTTCGCCCGCGCCGAGCGCTTCCAGCCGCTCGCCCATGGCGCGTTTCGCCGCCGGCACGTCGAGGCCGTCGAGGAAGGCGGAGTTGATGAGCCGGCCGTCGCCGATATAGGCTTCCGCCCCGATCTCGAAGCTTGCAGGGTCCGCATCCGGCGGGCAGACGACAGGGAGAACCGGCAGGCCGTAGGCGCGGGCGAAATCGAGGTCGCGCTGGTCGTGGCCCGGGCAGCCGAAAATGGCGCCGCTGCCATAGTCCATGAGCACGAAATTCGCGACATAGACCGGCAGTTCCACCTTGTCGTCGAAGGGGTGCAGCGCGCGCAGCCCGGTATCCCGGCCGCGCTTTTCCGCCTGCTCGATCGCCGCTTCGCTGGTGCCGAGGCTGCGGCATTCGGCGATGAACGCCGCCATATGCGGGTCCTGCGCGGCGGCCTGCTGCGCCAGCGGATGGTCGGGCGAAACCGCCATGAAGGAGGCGCCGAACAGTGTGTCGTGGCGGGTGGTGAAGACCTCCAGCGCATCGGCGCGCCCCTTCAGCCGGAAGCTGACCCGCGCGCCTTCCGAGCGGCCGATCCAGTTCTCCTGCATAAGCCGCACCCGGTCCGGCCAGCGTTCGAGGCTGTCGAGCGCCTCCAGCAATTCGTCGCTATAGGCGGTGATGCGCAGGAACCACTGGGCGAGTTCGCGCCGCTCGACCGGCGCGCCCGAACGCCAGCCATGGCCGTCAATCACCTGCTCATTGGCGAGCACGGTGTTTTCGACCGGGTCCCAATTGACCCAGGATTTGCGCCGGTATGCGAGGCCTTTCTCCAGGAAGTCGAGGAACATCGCCTGCTCGTGCTTGAAATAGTCCGGCTCGCAGGTCGAGAGCTCCCGGGACCAGTCATAGGAGAGGCCCATGGTCGAAAGCTGCGCCTTCATGGTGGCGATGTTCCGGCGCGTCCAGACGCCCGGGTGAACGCCGGCCTCGAAGGCGGCGTTCTCCGCCGGCAGGCCGAAGGCGTCCCAGCCCATCGGATGCAGCACGTTGAAGCCGCGCGCGCGCTTGTAGCGGGCGACAACATCCCCCAGCGTGAAATTGCGCACATGGCCCATATGGATGCGCCCCGAGGGATAGGGGAACATCTCCATCACATAGTATTTCGGGCGCGAGGCGTCTTTGCGGGCCGTGAAACAGCCGGCTTCTTCCCATTGCCGCCGCCAATAGGGCTCGGCTTCCCGGTGGTCGTATCGGGCCATGAAGGCGCTCCGTGTTCCCGGATGCTAGAGGCTTGCGATCCGCAGTTCCCGCGCTCGGGTCAGGATGTTGTTCTCGATTTCGGTGTTGGTGGCGGTATTCACCCCGGCATCGACCCAGCCGGCCTCGCCTTTCTCCTGGCGGAACACCGCAACCCGGATGCCGTCGGCGCGCAGCTGGCGGTCGAGAATATAGACCGTGACCTTGAAGCGTTCATTCGGCGTCTCGGGCGGGGCGAACCAGTCGGTGATGATGACGCCGCCGAACGGGTCCGCCGAGGCCAGCGGCATGAAGGACAGCGTGTCGAGCGAGGCGCGCCACAGGAAGCTGTTGACGCCGATGCCCGAACCGCCGCCGGACTTGTCGTCCTCTCCGCCCAGGAGATTGATGCCTCCCTCGCCGAAAATCGACTGCTGGACGCCCTTCGGGCGGTAGGACGAGCCGTAGCTGCCGGGGGCGCGGCGGTAGCTGGAGTCCGGATAGTCGTGCTCTACCGTGGCATCGCCGCAACCGGTCAGAAGCACGGCGACGGCGGCAGCGGCGACGAGGCAGGAACGCATCATGGGGTCTTCTCGCGGGGTTGGCGCCGAGTGGAGTGTAGCATATCCTGCGGCCCGGTTCGAAGGCTGCCCGGCCGCGTTTCGCGCCGCCGTTCGGGCGTTGACGCCGGAGGCTCTGATTCTGTAAGTCTCGCCGGCATTCTGGACAGGTGGGTGAGTGGCTTAAACCAGCGGATTGCTAATCCGTCGTACGTCAACAGGCGTACCGAGGGTTCGAATCCCTCCCTGTCCGCCACTTTTTCGCCTGTCCTGTCCGCGCCGGCTGGCGTTCCGGTCTGCGGAGCGCCTTCCAGGAGGTTCGCATGATCCGCAAGTTCACCACCGTCTATCCGGGCCATATCGACCTGCCGGACCGGGGGCAGAGCGCGACCCCCGCCGATGAGCGCCGCTACTCGAACGATGAGCTCGCCTCCGTTTTCGCCAAGACCGACGCGGTGGCGAAGAAGCTGGACGAGATCGGCTTCGACACGCTCTGGCTGGCCGAGCACCACTTCCAGCATGAAGGCTATGAGTGCATCCCGAATATTCTCATATGCGCGGTGCATCTCGCCCATGTCACGCGCGCGCTGAAGATCGGCTGCGGCTTCAACATTGCGCCCATGTGGCATCCGCTGCGCCTCGCCGAGGACTTCGCCACCGCCGACATATTGACGCGCGGGCGAACCGTGTTCGGCGTCGGGCGCGGCTACCACACACGCGAGGTCGAGACCTTCGGCGCGCCGATGCAGGACCAGAGCGCCAATCGCGACCTGTTCGAGGAGCAGGTCGAGATCATGTTCAAGGCGTTCAACGAGGAGAGCTTCCGCCACGAGGGCCGGCACTACACCCTGCCGCCGCGCGTGCCCTATCGCGGCTATGATCTGGAGGAGATCACGCTGGTGCCGCGGCCGGCCAACCTGCCGGTGGATTGCTGGCAGCCGGTGGTGAGCGCCAATCCGCGCGGGCTGGACTTCATGGTCCGCCACGGCATCAAGGGCGCGGTCGGCGGCGGCGCGGCCACCATGGCGGAAGGGCCGATCCAGGGCTACCGGGACGCGGCGGCGCGCGCCGGACTGGACCTCGCTCTGGGAGAGAACCTGACGATCGGCATCTTCTTCTATCTGGCGGACACGAAGGAGCAGGCGGTCCGCGAGATGACGCCGCTCTATGAGGAGCATGTGAAGATATTCGCGCCGCTCGGCTTCGTGCCGGGCATTTCGCCCGACGGCGTCAAGGCGGCATCGCGCCGGGGCGGCTGGTATGAGAACGGCGTGCCGAGGCTGGAGCATTTCATGGACCTCGGCGCCTGGTTCGCCGGCACCGCCGAGGAGCTGGTCGAGCGGCTGAAGCAGCTGGAAGAGCGCTATCCCGGCATGGAGCACATCAACCTCTCCACCAGCATGGGCACACCCACCGCCCAGATGCTGGAGCAATTCGATCGCGTGGCGAAGGACGTCATGCCCGCCTTCGGACATTAGGACGGAGGACTGCGGCCGCCGACAGAGCCGGCAGATTGCCCACCAAGGTAGGTCCGCTATGTTCGGCGGGAGCACAACGACCTGCGAGAGGAACGCCCCCATGGCTTTTCAGCATCTGATCTTCGATGTGGCCGATGAGATTGCGACGATTACGCTCAACCGCCCGGAGGCGCGCAATGCGCTCTCGGAGCCCATGCGGACCGAGCTCGACGCCGTGCTGGCCGAGCTCAAGCGCGAGGGCGGGCGCAGCATCAAGGCGGCGATCGTCACCGGGGCGGGCCGGGCGTTCTGCGCCGGGGGCGATGTGAAGGCGATGGGCGCGCGCGACAAGGGCGCCGAGGCGGGCCGGCGGCGGATGCGGGAGGGCCACAACCGCTTCTACGACCTCATGAACCTGGAAATGCCGGTCATCGCCGCGGTCAATGGCGCGGCCGCCGGGGCTGGCTGCAATCTGGCGCTAGCCTGCGATTTTATCCTCGCCACGCCGCGCTCGATCTTCATGCAGGCCTTCGGGCGCATTGGACTGGTGCCGGACTGGTCGGGCTTCTACCTGCTGCCGCGCATTGTCGGGCTGCAAAGGGCGAAGGAGCTGATCTTCAGCGCCCGCAAGCTCGGCGCCGCCGAGGCCAGGGACTACGGCATCGTCTATGAAATCCACGAGGAAGAGGCGCTGATGGACGCGGCGCGGGCGCTGACGGGGCGTTTCACAAAGGCCTCGACGACCGCCATCGGCCTGTCCAAGACCATCCTCAACCAGTCGTTCAACCTCGACCACCGCACCATGCTGGAGATGGAGGCCTTCGCCCAGTCGGTCGCGTCCGGCTCGCAATATCATGCGGCGGCGGTCGCCCGCTTCGTCGAGAAGCAGCCGGCGCTGTTCGACTGGGAAGCGATGGACCGCGCCCAGACCGACGCGCTGGCAGCCGCGGACACGCTCGCCGCGGAATAGCCCGCGAAACAGGGAAGCCGGCGCAGCCTCTCCGGCGTTGGCTTCCGAAAGCCTGTGGCGTGGCGGCTATTCGGCCGCCTCGTCATAGGCCGCGCCCTCGTCATAGACCGCGTTGTATTCCCGGTCCATGGTGATGGGCATCTCATACATCTCGATCTGCGGCGGATGGTCGTATTTCGCCGTCATATAGGCGGTCCACTCGGCATTGTAGCCCTTCTCCGCCGCCTCGCGGGACTCCCAGAGATAGATGCCGCCGCCGAGGCCCTCCCTGTAGAGCACGTTCTTGCGGATCAGCCCCTCGGTCGCCATATAGCGCGGGATCGAATCGCGAAACATCTGCACGGCGGTCTCCCGGTCCGTCCCCTCCGGCAGACCGTAGGTGACAACGGCGATCATTCTCGTCATGGCCCGTCTCCCGTCATTTGCGGGCAAGCATAGCAGAACGGCCGCGACACCGGCCGCCTCTCGTCCGCAAGGGGTATCGACGGGGCGGCGCTTGGTGCAAGATCGGCCCTGAATTTCCGCAAGAATGGGGAGCATCCCAGATGGCGTTTTACGAGCTTCGCCGATACACGGTCCGGCCCGGCAAGATGGAGCAGTGGCTCGAGTTCATGGAAGGGACGATCATCCCGTTCCAGGTCTCCAGGGGCATGGTCATCACCGGAAGCTATCGGGGCGAGGAGGACGACTCGGTCTATTTCTGGACGCGCCGCTTCGAGAGCGAAGCGAGCCGCGAGGCGCTCTACGCCGCCGTTTACGAGAGCGATTTCTGGAAGAACGAGGTCGCGCCCAAGGTCGTCGATCTCATCGACCGCGACCTGATCCAGGTCACCCGCGTGGTGCCGACAGAGCGCTCGGTGGCGCAATAGCGCGGGAAGTCCGGGCGCCCCGCTCAGGCGGCCGTGCGGTCCTCGAATAGCGGGCGGGTCGTCTTGGCGTAGGTGTGCTTGGCGGTGATCCTGCCGCCTTCGACATGCAGCAGGTCGAGGCCGCGCCAGGCGCTCGAGCGCTCCGGCGTGGTGAGCACACAGGACCAGGAAATCATCGCCTTGCCGTCCTCCGGGTCGAGGAACAGGTCCTCTTCCTCGAAGCGCACCTTGCCGAACTTGCCGGCGAACATCGGCTCGAACGCCGCGCGGATCGCCTCCCTGCCCTCATGCCGGGCGCCGTGGAATTCGTCATAGACCGCATCCTCGGCGAACCAGGCCATAACGCCGTCCAGATCGTCGCGGTTGAAGGCGTCGGTGAATTTGAGCGTGATGTCCTTGAGCTCGTCGCGGGTCATGCGCGGTCCTCCGGGGCAGGGGGTTCAGGGCATTATAGCGGCTCGGCAGGGGCGAAGGGGCGGCGCTGGCCGGCGGCTTCCATCAGCGGCATCACCTCCTCGATCCACTGCCGGCACTCGCCGAGATAGTCCACCCAGGAGAGCAGAAGCCCGTCCACGCCCCTCTCCGATAGCCGCTCCAGCTCCGCCACGATGTCCTCCGGCGCGCCGACCAGCGGATAGCCGCCATGGCCCGCCTTGAAATGGAAGCGGAAGGCGTCCATCACCGCCGGCTCCAGCGTGCCGGACTGGACGCCGAAGATGTCCAGCATGTTGGCGACCGCGATATCGTCGCCGCGCTCGACGACATAATGATGGAGATAGTCCCGGGCCTCCCGCCGCGTCGGGCGGCAGACGACATAGCCGTGGATCCAGCATTGCGAGGCGCGCCCGAGATCGGCGGCCATGGCCTTGAGATGCGAAATTTGCGCGCGGTCGCTGCCCTCGTCCTTCTGGCGCAGCATGACGAAATTCATGTCGGCATGGGCGGCGGAGAAGGCCTGCCCGGCGGGCGAGCTGCCAGCGTTCATGATCGGCGGCCTCGGGCGCTGCAGGGGCTTCGGCTCGCTCCAGAGCGCCTTGCCGCTGAAGAAGCGGCCGTCGAGATCGAACGGCTCCGTCTCGCTCCAGAGGCGCTTCACCAGCGCAAGCCACTCCTCGGCATAGGCGTAGCGGTCGTCATGGGCGCGCATTTCGAGGCCGAACATGTCGAACTCGTTCCTGAACCAGCCGGCGACGAGGTTGAGCGCGAAGCGCCCGCCGGAGATATGGTCCACCGTCGCGCCCATCTTGGCCGCGGCGACGGGATGGATGAGCGGCGCATGGACGGTCGAGAACACCGTGGCATGCGAGGTCGCGGCCGCGATGCCGGCCGCCCAGGTAAGGCTCTCGAAGGTCCGGTTGTTGAAATTGGTCTCGCCCCCATAGCCCTTCCAGCGCCCGACCGGGAGCAGCGCCTCGAAGCCGGCGGCGTCCGCCATGCAGGCGAGCGCCCGGTTGTCCTCCCAGGTCATCGGCCAGGCGCCGTCCGCCGTCGTCACGGTGGAGCCATGCGAGCAGTTGAACGCCATCACGCCGAGCTTGATGCGGTTGTCGTTGAAGAGCGGGCTGCGGGGCGTCTCGCTCATGGCTTCGGAGCCTGAGCCGTCACGCCCGTCTCGACCAGCGCGCGGATTTCCGCCGCGTCGAGCCCCGCCTCGCGCAGCACGTCCTCGCTGTGCTGGCCGGCCTGCGGGGCCTGGAGGCGGATCGCGCCCGGCGTCTTCGAGAAGGAGACGGGCGGGCGCATATGCACCAGGCGGCCTTCCGAGGGGTGGTCGTGGGTCTGGAAGAAATCCACCGCCTGCAGATGCGGGTCGTCGAACAGCGTTTCGGGAGAGTGCATCGGCATGCAGGGAATGTCCGCGGCCTCCAGCGCCGCCAGCCAGTCGACGGTCTTCCGGCTCTGCATGATGTCGGCGAGGATCCGGTAGAGCGCCTCGATGTTCTGCGAGCGCGCGGTCATGGTCGCAAAGCGCTCGTCCTCCGCCAGCTCCGGCCGCCCCGCGATCGCGAAGAAGCGGCGCCAGTGGCGGTCATTGTAGGGCAGCACGCAGAGATGCCCGTCGGCGGTCTCATGCGGGCGGCGCCAGGGCGTCAGCAGGCGCTCATAGCCGGCGGGCCCGAGCGGCGGGTCGAAGACGCGCCCCTGCTGGTGCTCGTTCATCACGAAGGAGGCGAAACACTCGAACATGCCGCAATGGATTTCCTGTCCCTCGCCGGTCCGGGCGCGGTGATGGAGCGCCATCAGGATCGAAAAGAGCGCAAACAGCCCGCTGGTCTTGTCGGCCAGCACCGAGGGCGCGTAGCGCGGCGCGCCGCCGGTCTGCGCGCCCTCCAGCCAGGCGAGGCCGGAGACGCCCTGGATCAGGTCGTCATAGGCGGGCTTGTCGGCATAGGGGCCGTCCTTGCCGAAGCCGACGGCGGTGCAATAGACGATGTCCGGCCGGTGCTCCGATATGGCCGCATAGTCGATCCCGAGCCGGGCGGCGGGCTTTGGGCGCATATTGTGAATGAACACATCGGCCGTGCGCGCCAGCCGGTAGAGCGCCTCGCGGCCGGCAGGCTGCTTCAGGTCGAGCACGAGGCTGCGCTTGTTGCGCGCCTTGGTGAGGATGCCGGCCGCCATGCCCCGGTTGCGACCGGGGCCCACCTGGCGGCTGATATCGCCGCCCGGCGGCTCGACCTTGACCACATCGGCGCCG
>LXNI01001154.1_pt1 | contig 24963 bp, 25 predicted proteins | sample 809091 | NCBI WGS metagenome assembly LXNI01 (sample SAMN04870527, study PRJNA318959) | sponge metagenome | biome: 01000161; feature: marine sponge reef; material: water | host: Sarcotragus foetidus | place: Greece: Milos, Mediterranean Sea | collected 2013-05-29 | depth 5-7 m | reverse complement strand
TTAGGGAAAAGCACCTGGCACTGGCGGAAGTCTAAGCGGAATAGGAACCAATCATGGTAGAGGCGATTCAGAGCGAAAAGCAGCTGACTCGCGAAGAAGAAGCCTTGAAAGAGGTCGGCTTAAGCTATGCCGAGAAGTATGGCTTTCATGACGCTGACGTGGAGTACACTTTCAAGAGTCAAAAGGGCATCAACGAGGATATCGTCCGTCAAATCAGCGCCTTGAAGGACGAGCCGCAATGGATGACGGACCGGCGCGTCGAAGCCTACCATATCTTTATGGACAAGCCGACGCCGCAATGGGGCGGCGATCTCAACCGCATCGACTACGACGATATCTACTACTACGTGCGCGCGACCGACAAGTCCGAAAACGACTGGGACGAGGTGCCGCAAGATATCAAGGACACCTTTGACAAATTGGGCATTCCCGAAGCGGAGCAGAAATTCCTGCACGGCGTATCGGCGCAATACGACAGCGAGTCGGTCTATCACAAGATTCAGGACAACCTGGAAGAGCAGGGCGTTATCTTCCTGGATATGGACTCGGCCCTGCGTGAGTACCCGGAAATCCTGCGGGAGCACTTCGGCACGGTCATCCCGTCGAACGACAACAAATTCGCCGCGCTGAATACCTCGGTGTGGTCCGGCGGCAGTTTCATTTATGTGCCGCCTGGCGTACAGGTGGAGATGCCGCTGCAAGCCTATTTCCGCATCAATACGCAGAATATGGGCCAATTTGAACGGACGCTGATCATCGTCGATGAGGACGCCTACGTTCACTATGTCGAAGGTTGCACCGCGCCCATCTACAGTTCCGACAGCCTGCACAGCGCGGTCGTGGAAATCATCGTCAAGAAGGGCGGTCGCTGCCGCTATACCACCATCCAGAATTGGTCCAACAATGTCTACAACCTGGTGACAAAGCGCGCCGTGGCTGAAGAAGACGCGACTATGGAGTGGGTGGACGGCAACCTGGGCAGCCGACTGACCATGAAGTATCCGGCTGTGATTTTGCAGGGTGAGGGCGCGCATGGCGAAGTGCTCTCGATCGCCTTTGCCGGCGATGGGCAGCATCAAGACGCGGGCGCGAAAATCACGCACTTGGCGCCAAACACTACCAGCCAGATCATCAGCAAGTCGATCAGCAAAGATGGCGGCCGAGCCAGTTACCGCGGCTTGCTCAAGATCGACGAAGCAGCGCATCACAGTAAGAGCAACGTTGTTTGCGACGCCTTGCTGCTCGATGACTTTAGCCGTTCGGACACCTATCCCACGATTGAGATTGACGCCAAGAATGTGACCATGGGGCACGAGGCGTCGGTCAGCAAAGTTGGGGAAGATCAACTCTTTTATCTGATGAGCCGCGGCATCGGCGAAGACGAAGCCAACGCCATAATCGTCAACGGCTTCCTGGAACCGCTGGTCAAGGAATTGCCGATGGAATACGCGCTTGAACTCAACCGGCTGATTCAGATTCAGCTGGAGGGGTCTATCGGCTAGAACAGCCGCAAGACAAGAACCCATTCCAACAGTCGCAACCCTGCGCGTTTTGGCGCGCAATCTCAGCGGCCGCCCACCTCAGCAAGAAGGAGAAAATACGTGGCAGTTGTACGCAGGCGATCGTCGCTTCCACAAGCGCCGAGCTATACCATCGAACAGGTCGAAGCGCTAAGCCGGGATAATAACGAGCCCGGCTGGCTGCGCGAGCGCCGTCTGGAGGCTTGGGCGCAGTATCAAGCCTTGCCCATGCCCTACATGGAAGAAGAGTGGCGCCGGACTGACTACCGGCACATTCGCTGGGACGAAGCCGACAAATTGATCCATGCCAACGGCGTCGATGCCCGCTCCGTTCCCGCCAAGAACCTGGATCCGCTCACAGGCGATGAGCAGGGCGGTCTGCTTGTATTCGTCGATGGCAAGGTCGCCAGTCATGAGCTGGCCGATCAACTGAGGCGGCAGGGCGTGATCTTTACCGATTTGCGCTCGGCAGTGCGTGAGCATGAGGATCTGGTGAAGGCGCACTTCATGACGCGCGCTGTGACGCCTGCGGATGGCAAATTCGCGGCTTTGCACGCGGCGCTCTGGGATTACGGCGTCTTTGTTTATGTGCCCCGGAATAAAACTGCCGAATTGCCGTTGCACGTCGTCTGCTATAACACAGCAGCCGGCGCCGGGCTGGGCCACGTCTTGGTCGTGCTGGATGAAAACGCCCAGGCGACTATGCAAGTAGAATACGCGTCACAATACCGCGAGCGGCAGTCGGCGTACATCGGCGTGACCGAATTGATCGTCGGCGACGCCAGCAACCTGCGTTATGTATCGCTGCAAGACTGGAATCGCGAGACATTCGAGTTCAGCCATCAGCGCGGTGTGGTCGGCCGTGACGCGCAATTGGACTGGGTCAACGGCGTGATGGGCAGTCGGCTCACCAAGGCTTTTATCGAAGTCGATACGGTGGGTAAAGGCGCCAATGCGCGCGTGAGCGGCTTCTTCTTCGCCGACCGCGGCCAATTCTTCGACCTCGATACTCAGCAGAATCACAACGCGCCGCTGACTAATACTGACCTGCTCTTCAAGGGGGCGGCGCGCGACAACGCCCGTACTCTGTGGCAAGGCATGATCAAGTCCTTGCCCAAGATGCAGCAGATCGACGGCTACCAGGTTTGCCGCAATCTGATGCTCAGCGACGAGGCGCGTATGGACAGCATTCCGGGCCTGGAGATCGAGGCGGACGATGTCGCTTGCTCACATGCCGCGACATTTGGCACGCTCGAGGAAGAGCCCATCTATTATCTGATGAGTCGCGGCATCACGCGGCCGCAGGCGCAGCTGATGATCATCGAAGGTTTCTTCGACGAGCTGCTGCAGCGCATCCCCTTTGAACGCGTGCGTCAGCGCCTGATGGACGAGATCGAAGCGAAAATCATCGCCTGAGCAGTTAGCGGCCCTTCGGATTGCAGCGCAAGCCGGGTAAATGCTAGAATGCAAGCGCATCAACACGGTGCGCTTTTTGTTGTAGGCAGACGGTGACTCAAGAGTCCTTATGGAAGATATGTTCCGCGAGCTCATCCTGGATCATGCGCGCAATTTGCGTAATTGGGGCTTGCTCGCTCCCAACGATTTCGATCACGAGGAATGCAATCCCCTCTGCGGCGATCGCCTGCGGCTCACGCTGCGGCTGGGAACGGACGGCCTTATTACCGAAGTCGGCTGGGATGGAGAAGGCTGCGCCATCAGTCAAGCCTCGGCTTCGATGTTCGGCGAGCAATTGCTCGGCTTGACGCTGCAGGAAGCGCGACAAATCAACAAGCAGGATCTACTCGACAACATTGGTCTCACACTCAGCATCAACCGCGTCAAGTGCGCGCTGCTGCCGCTGAAAGTGCTGGTCGTTGGCGCTTACGGCCAGGTCGGCCTGGAGCAGTGGACCTTGATAGAAGAAGGCCAGGAGCACCATGTCTAACTGGATCACGCTCTGTCGGGAAGCTGAATTGCCGCCGGGCCAGCGGGACGTCTTTGGCGTCGACGGACGCTGGATCGCGGTGTTTAACATCGGCGGCAGGGTTTACGCCATTGAAGATCTATGTACCCACGATGGCAATGTGCTGGCCTTCGACGAGCGTGATCAACCCAGCAAACTGATCGAGTACGAGATCGAGTGCCCGCGTCACGGCGCCCGCTTTGACGTTCGTGACGGCAAAGTCACACGCCGCCCGGCGGAAGTTGATCTGCCCTGGTTCAAGACGCGTATACAGGGTGGCAATGTGCAGGTTTTGATCTAGACAAGGACTTACTGTGGCCTCTTCGAATCGTCTCACAATCCGAGAAGCATTCGCTACTGGCCGTACGCTGATATTCGGGCATCGCGGCGCCATGGCGGAGGCGCCGATGAACACCTTGGCTTCCTTTCAGTTGGCCTACGAACAAGGCGCTGACGGCGTTGAACTGGATGCGCATCTGTCAAAAGACGGGCATATCGTGATCGTGCACGACTTCACGCTTGATGCATCGACGGACGGCCAGGGAGAAGTCGCCTCTCATTCCCTTGCGGAGCTAAAGCGGCTGGACGCGGGCGGCTGGTTCTCCGCTGACTTCGCGGGCGAACGCATCCCCACGCTGGATGAAGTCTTCGACGCCTTCGCCGACAAGCTCTATTTCAATGTCGAACTCAAGAGCCAGTTTGATGACCGTCCCCACTTGGAAGCCGCCGTTGCCGAGTGCATACGGCGTAATGGATCGGCAAAGCAGACGATCGTGTCGTCCTTTGATCCACGGCTCTTGCAGGAATTCCGCGCGATTTGTCCCGACATCATGATGGGCTATCTGCATGTGCCGGGCCGTTCGGCGGCGCTAATGGACGAAGTCTCGCATGAAGCGCGGCATCCCTGGCACGATGCCATCGACGAAGCCTATATGCGCTGGGCGCGCGATGCCGGTTACCTGGTCAACGCCTGGACGGTCAACGATGCCGAACGCGCCTGCGCGCTACGCGATTTAGGCGTCAACGGCATAATCACTGACAGCCCTGCCGCTACAATCAGCGCGCTGAATCAATGCTGACTCAAGTCTGGCGTCTTCTGTTTCGCCTGCTGTATTACGAACTTGCCTGTACCTATGATCTTGTCAGCGCCTCCGTCTCGCTTGGGCGCTGGAGGGCTTGGCAGCGCAGCGTTCTGCGCTACTTGCCCGCCGCTGAAGACGGGCTTGTGCTCGAATTAGCGCATGGAACCGGGGATCTGCAAGTTGATCTGCTACGTGCCGGCTACCAAACCGTCGCGCTTGACCTTTCCGCGCAAATGGGCAGGCTGGCGCGGCGAAAATTGCGTCGCGCTCATTTGGCCGCTGATCTCATTCGCGGCGATGCAGTCCATCTGCCCTGCAAATCGGCTTCTTTCGCGTCGATTGTTTGTACATTCCCGACGCCTTTCATCTTCGCTGGGCCGGTTCTGGCGGAAATGGCGCGGGTGCTGAGCCCGTCCGGACGCGCCGCCATTGTTCTGGTCGGTCAGCTTCGCGGCGGAGGCATACTGCGGGCGCTGATCCGGCGTCTTTACCGTCTAACGGGCCAACGCGACGCCTTCCTCTGCCGCCCGGGCGCGATTTCCGACTTGATCGGCGCAGACGCCTTTACGGTCGAATCCGAGATCGTTACGCTTCCGGACAGCGCCGTTCAGCTGCTGATTCTGACCAAGGCTGCCGCAAACGCGGAATCAAGCCCTGACCTGAGCCTAGCTAGCGCGAATTATTTGTGATATGATTCTTGGTTGTCCGTGGTGGGCGTAGCTCAATGGCAGAGCACCTGATTGTGGTTCAGGCGGTTGAGGGTTCGAGCCCCTTCGTCCACCCAAAAGCTGGAAACAGGATGTCGTCCGCCGCGAGCGGGCGATTTTGCTTCTGGGCGTCCCAAGCTGCAATGTTTTGACTCAGGCTCAGTTATGCGATCTAATCACCGTCTTGCGCCGCCGCGCTTGACGCCGCCATCCGGTGACGCTCGCGTAGCGGCCGTCCGTTTCCGCAGCTTTTAGCCGAGATTCGATACGGGGCGCAGGCTCTGGTTGAGATTCGATACGGGGCACAGGTTCCCGACCATCGTGTCGCGGGTAAGGCGCCGGCAATCCAATATCCCGCTCAGCCCCTCTTGCGGACGCAGCCGGCGAGTCCAAATGGCTGGATTCGCTAGGCTTCTTTAAGCCGAAGACTTCAAACACGCTCAGATGCGCCGAATCGCGCAGTGGGGGCGCTGCCGGCATCGCGATTGGCGCGGGCGGGGTTAGCGGCGGTTCCTCGCGCCCTTCGGGTTCAGCGACTGGTTCAGGCCGGCGGGGCTCGGGTTTCACCGGCGCCTCAACAATTGGTGGGCTGATTTGTATCGGCTTGGTGTCATCAGGCGCGGGCTCTGGGGCTGCCAGCAGCTGTTCTTCAGCGCCGGCGGATATAACTACGGGGTTGGGCTTGGTGTCCGTATCCGCCACAAATGGCAGTGGTTCGGCTTCAAACTCATCGTAGGATACCGGCTGCTTGTCGGTGGCTGTCTCGGCATCGCCATCCGGCAACACATCATGAAAGGCCGTAGGATGACGCGGCTGATAGCTGAGCCGTTCGTCGACATCCGGCGCCTCGCGCACGCTGGCTTTGGCTTCGTGAGTAGAAATGCCGCCGGACTCCTGCAAAATCAACTGATGCAAGTTGCGCAGGCTGGCTTGCAGCTGGTTGGTTGTGCTGCGTTTCAAGCGCATGGCATTGCGCAATCCACCCAATACGCCGCCCAATTGGTATTGGAAGGTCCAGCGCACCAAGGTGCCGTCCGGCACCTCATGCAGGCGAATACGGCCCTGATTGTCCGCGAAACTGGTACCGTCCATCAGCCGATACTCATAACCCAGCGTGTCGTACCAAGCGCTGACCTCGACTACGACGTCTTTTGACTTGTCCGCCGTAGCTCGCCATCGCGTTCCTTGTCCCTCTCGCTGGGTCGAAAGGAAGGACACCGACGTCACATCTTCTTGCCATTGCGGCAGCGCGGCAGGATCACCCAGAAAACGCCAAATGAATTCCGGCGATGCTGGAATCAGGATTTCAAGATCAATGACGTTCATGGCTTTTGCCGCTATGGCGTGACTGGATTCACGCTTTGTGCTACACTGACTTTAGATTTTACCACTCGAGAACCGAATCGCAACCACAATGCCGAACCCCATATTCATATTCGCTTTTGTGATCGCCACGATGTTTGGCTTGGCTTTCCATGTGATTATGGGCGGCAATGCCCGGCGCATGGTGCTTTTCATCGTCACAAGTTGGCTCGGCTTCCTGCTCGGCCAATACATCGGCGGATACCTGGGCATAACCCTGTTCAAGATTGGCGTTATTCATCTGCTGCCGGCCTCGATTTGCGCCATCGGGCTGCTGATATTTGCCCACATTTTGACCGCCGAGCCGACCACGCCGGTTTCACGGCGCTAGACCATGCCTGAAAGCGAGTCTGGCGACAGCCAACCGGCGCAGACGCCGGCGCGCGAGTCGGGCGGGGTCAAGATCGGCCGGCTGATCAAGCTCACCGCGATAGTCCTGCTGCTGCTCATCGGATTGCTGCTGGTCGGCGCGCTGGTCGCTGCTTTGACCGCGGCCGATACCTGGGCGCCGGTTATCCAGATTTTCCGCGATGTGCTGCTGGTCGCGCTTCTGCTGGAGTCTCTGCTGATTATCGCGGCTGTCACGGTGTTGCTGCTGCAAGTGGCCGGGTTCCTCATCATGCTGAAGTCGGAAGTCAAACCGATTCTGGACAATGCCCGCGAGACGACGCGCCTGGGTAAGGCGACCGCGCAATTTATCAACACCAATGCCGTCGATCCCGTGATTCAAATCAAGAGTTTCCTGGCCGGCCTCTTGGCCTTCCTGCGCGAATTGATTCTGCTGCGCGGGATCGTCATGCCGGCGGAGCCGCCTGACCCCGATGAGCCCCCCCAAGCTTGACGAGAACGCGACCTTCGCGGGCATCGTGCTGGGCATGTTTCTCGGCGCGATCTATGCCTTACTGCGCGCCACGAAGCGCGGGGCGGTGCGCCGGCGGGATCTGACGCAGTTCGGCGCCGGCACAGCCGAACTTGAGACGAACGCCGCCATCAATGACGCCAAAGAGCAAGCCAAAGCCCGGCTGGACGATCGGTCCTAGCTGCGCTCGATTTGGTCAAACGCGTGGCCCATGACCTCGAGCAAATCGCCGGCGATTACACTGCGACTGCTCTTGATAGCGTCGGCAGCGATGCAACCGGCCAGCGCATGAACGTAGGCGCCGAGCCGCGCGCTGTCGTATGCACTGGCGCCCTGCGCGCGTAAACCGGCGATCAAACCGGCCAGGACATCGCCCGTGCCAGCCGTCGCTAACGCATCGGTCTTAAATGGATTGACGCTTGTGCGGCCGTCCGGCGCCGCGACAATCGTATGGGCGCCTTTCAGCACCACGACCAAGCCCCACGCTTCTGCGTATTGGCGCGCAATACGCCAGCGATCGGCGTTTATCTCTCCCATCGCGAGCCCGGTCAGGCGGGCCATCTCTCCGCTATGCGGCGTGATAATCGTATCTTCTGGCAGGGGCCGCCACCATTCCGGCCCTGAACTGAGCGCATTCAAGGCATCGGCGTCGATAATCAGCGGCGGCAGCGAGGCGGCGTGTACAAGATTCCATACAAAAGCGCGTGTGGACTCATGCAGACCCAGGCCGCAGCCGATCAGCAGCGCGTTGTACGCTGTCGCCGACTCGGCCAGCGTTTCGCAAGCAGTCTCGTCTATAGCGCCTTGTGCATCAGGGAGCGGCAGCCAGGTCGGTTCGCGCAGCTGGCTCGCTACGATGCCTATGACCTGGCCTGTGGCGGCGATGGTGACAAGCCCAGCGCCCGAGCGGCAGGCTGATTCACCGGCCAGCGCCGCTGCCCCGATGTAATTGGCTGAGCCGACCGCCAGCATGACCTTGCCAAATGTGCCTTTGTGCCCGTCTAGCGGACGCCCGGGCAGGAGCGATCCAGCGAGCGCGCCGTCGACTACGGTTGCCGATAGCCGCTGCAGCGCGGGCATGTCCTCCGGGATACCGATGCGCGCTACGGCGAGCTCGCCGACAAGACCAGCCGCCGGGAAAACGAACTGACCCGGTTTCGCCGCGATGAAGGTCATGGTGAGGTCCGCGGCCAGGGTCGCCGGATCGGCTCTACCGCTATCGCAGTCGACTCCACTAGGGCAGTCAATGGCAAATACGAATGGTTGGCCAGCGCCATCCCCGGTCTCCGGATGCGTCGGGATGACCACATCGGCCCGCTCGCCTTCGGACATCACGCGCAGGCAGTCTTTTACGCATTGGAGGACAGCGGCTGCATCGCCGCCCAAAGGCAAACGCGCGCCAATGCCGAAGACAGCGTCAACAATAATGTCTGATTCGCGCGCCCACTGCCTCAGTTGGGCCTTGTCGCGGTCTTCATGCAGCGCTGTGGCCGGGAGACCCTCGAGCGCTGCATCTTCAAGCGGCAACTCGTCGAGATCCCGAGCCTGTAGGAGATACAGGCGAATATCCGCCTTGCTAATCTGCGCCAGATCATGCGCCATGACCAAGCCATCTCCGCCGTTATTGCCTTTCCCGATCAGGAACAGAATCCTGGTCTCTGACGTGATGTCGAATCTACGCTGCAGGCAGGCGCTGGCGTCTACCCCGGCATTGACCATCATTTGCGCGTAACGCATGATCGAGCGGTCGGCCGCGGCCTCAATCTCGCGCAACTCTGATACTGTCGCTACTTTAATCACGATTGCTCCCGCGCTACGAAAACAAAAAAGACGCGTACCTTAATGATACACGTCTCGCTGACACTTCACGAGAATCGGCTTAGCGGTCGCGGTCGACCACCAGGCGCGCCAGTTCAACCAGCGCTTGTTTGGCCGGCGTCTCGTCCAGAACGGCCAGGCGGTCGATGGCCTCTTTGACGAGCAAATCCGCGTGTTGCCGAGCCTTTGCGATCGTGTCGCCTTCCAGCATTTTGCGCTTGATGGCAGCCATCGGGTCCGCCGCAGGAACGCTGCCATTGCCGTTGTCAGCGCCCAGCGCAACGGCCACGCCGCGCCCCTGGTCCATATCGATGCCCGAGGTCTTGCCCAAGCTCTCTTCGTCAGCAATGAGATCCAGGATGTCGTCGACAATCTGGAAGGCCAGGCCCAGGTTGAAGCCAAAATCGGATAGCGCCTCGATTTCACGCTGACTCGCATCGGCCAGCTTGGCGCCGATCGCGCCCGCAGCACGGAAGAGGGCGGCGGTCTTCAAAGCAATGACCCGCATATAAACCTCTCGCGAAAATTCATTCTCTTTGACGGCGGTCGCCTGCAAGGTTTCTCCCTCGACCAAAGCGGTGGCGGCCTGCGCCAGGTCCAGGTTTAAGTCGCCGTAGGGCGCCATCAATTCGTATACCGCTGTGAACAGATAATCGCCCGTCAGCAGGGCGAAGGTACGGCCCCAGGTAGCATTTACGGATGGCCGGCCGCGGCGCATGATGCCGTGATCATTGATGTCGTCGTGCACCACGCTCGCGGTGTGCATGAGTTCAACCGCCGCCGCGGGCTTGGCGACGCGCTCCAGGTCGATTCCGCCCAGCGCCATATACGTCAGCAGCAAGAGGCGCGGTCGAATGCGTTTGCCGCCGGCGCCGAGGATGTGGCGGCTGGCATCGCGCAAGATTTCGATCTGGCTGTCAGTCACATCAAGCATGGCGCGCTCTACGGCCGCCAGCCCTTCGTCCACGCGTTCCCGAAAGACTGCCGATCCCGCCGCTGTGCCTTTCATCTGCCGCTCCAGTTCAAGAATTGTGAAGTTCAGAACTATCTAAATGTATTGTACTGTAAGTACGACAATCGTCAATGTAATTCAGCGCCGCCTGCCGTAAGCGCCGCCTAATCCGCGCATTTGCCCAAAGTCTGACACAGCTGCGTGATGTGCAGGCGATCATGCTGGGCTGTGAAATAGGCCATCTCCAGCAGATTCGTCAAGCCAAAGATACTGTGTCTGGCTGGGCGCCGCCAGTCGTCCTCGCCAAGTGCGGCCAGCATGGCCATGGTCTGTTGACGCTGGGCGCGAAATCGCTCGAAGACTTCCATGCCGTCGTCATGGCATTCGGGAATGTCCGGTCCGGGCGGCGGCAGCGAGGGGATAAAAGGATTGTCTTCCTCCAGAATCCTACGCAGCCGCTGCTCATGCACTTCGGTCTCCGCGCGCCACAAATGGCAAAGAATCTGCAAGATCGACCACTCGGCCGGATCCGGGCGCTGCAGCCACTGATGGTCCTTAACTTCCGCCAAGAGGCCGCATAAAGCTGCCATGTTTCCGGCAAACTGAACCGGCAGCGTCTCCGGACTCATCTCGCCGGGCTGAAATACATTCGTCCAGTGCGGTCGACGAACGCAATCCAGTACCGCGCCCAGCCCAAATGCTTCGCCGACTTGCCAGGCGCGTATTCCCAGCGACTGCGCCGGCGCAATGTCGTTAATCAGGCTGTCGCCGACGACCAGCGCTTCATCCGGTTCCACGCCCACCCGCGCTATGGTCTCGGCGTAATAGGCCGGATTGGGCTTGGCGTAGTGCATGTTTTCGCTGTTGGTGACGAAGGCAAATTCGTCGATATAGTCGCCCAAGCCCGCCCAAACTATGCGCGCGACCGTAGCCGACTCCGGGAAAAGCGGGTTGGTTGCGATTGCCACCAGCAGATTCTGATTGAGCAATTCTTCTACTAGCGCTGCCGCTCCGTCCATCGGCGCCGTGGTCTCTCTGAAGCTGTGGTAGGGCGCCGCGTAAAATTCATCAAGCGCGCGGGACAGCTCTTCGGGGGATAGCGACAGTCTGCGGCTCAACTCGTCATGAATCAGATCCGCGTTGCTGAGACAGTTGTCGCCGCCTTCGTTAAGCCGAGCCATAGCGCCCCGCAAGGCGTCGGCGGCCTGCGTGATGCCGTACCGGGCTTCAAAGTGTTGGTCCCATCCCTGGCGGAAAGTCTGCACCCACTGCCTGTCGGGATTATCCAGCAGCGTATTGTCGAGGTCGAGCAATACCGCCTTAATCATCGCCAGCTTCCATGGCTTGCCGGAAAATATCCAGCCCGGGGTGATCGTCCGGACAGCCTACGTAGGGATCGACCTTTTCGCCGTTTTTTAAGCAGATGGCCTCAACCTCCACGCGCCGCATCAGCCCCAGAAAACCAGCCTTTATGGTCAGCACAAGCCGCGTATCGGGGCTGGCGTTAGCCAATACGATGTCCGGCACCGGGCACTTGGCGCAATCCTTGGGATGCCAACTTTCCGATTCGGGATTGTTCTTCGCCAGCCGACACTCTTCCACATCACGGGTATGCCGGTTGAAGTCGGAGTAATAATGCGGGCACTCTCGCCCGGCGGGTGTTTGCATTTTGCTCGCTTACCCTTGCTTGATCCAGTGCGATGCGACAGCCGGCAGCTTGTCCAAGGCGCCGTATTGTACTGTGCAATCGGGCAAGGATTCAAGAAAGCTGGCGCCGTAAGACTTGCTGATGACTCGGCTGTCGAATATCGCGACAACCCCGCGGTCAGTGCGCCGGCGGATCAAACGTCCGAAACCTTGCCGAAAGCGCAAGATGGCGTCAGGCACGGCGTATTGCTGAAATGAACGGCTATAGGTCTCGCTGCGCGCCGCGAAAACAGGATCGCTTGGCACAGCAAAAGGCAGCTTGGTGATCACGACCGCGCTCAAGTCGTCGCCGGGAATATCGATGCCCTCCCAAAAACTGCGTGTGCCCATGAGCACCGCTTTGTCTGAATTCATGAAGCTGTCAAGCAGGGCGTCGCGGCTGGCCCCGAAGCTCTGATCGTAAACATTGATATCGCCGAGGGTCAGCCGCGGCGTAATCGCTTTGGATACCTCGCGCAATTGAGCGTAACTGGTGAACAGCACAAGCATGCGCCCGTCGAGCGCGTCCGCCAACTCAATGACGCCGCGCCCAACCATGCGCTGATAGTCGCGATGCGCTTTCGGTTCCGGGATGTCTTGCGGGACGTATACCAGCGTGGATTTCTTGTAGTCGAAGGGAGAGCCGACCGCGATCGACCTGAAGCTCTCCGAATGCAGCCGTTCCTTGATGTGGTCGAAGTTGTCCTGGGTCTGCAGCGTGGCGCTGGTCAGGATGATGCTCTCCATGCGCTGATTCAGATATTCTTCCATCATCGGCCCAACATGGAGCGGCGCAATCTGCAGCGAAAGGCGCTCGGCCCTCTGGCCGGCAGTTAGCGAGTACACCGACTTGGCGTCCGGCGTCTGTGTAAAGCCTTCCAATTGTTCATGCAAATCAGTCAGGTAACGTCGATGCCCATTGATTTCGCTGCTGATGTCGCCAAAGCCTGGCATGTCATACTCGGCATAACGCGGCAAGGCGCTGCAAAGGCGCTCCATGGCATCGGTGACCGCCAGCAGATAGGCGCCCAGATGTTTCCAGGCCGCCGAGACCGCGGCGAAATCGCCCGCATCGCGATGCGAATTCAGCAGTCGCATGGCGTAGCGGTTGTCGGCCCTTTGGTTGGAGGCGAAGTCGTGCAATGCCCGGAAGTACTGACGAATGAAACGCCTCATCAACTCGACCGTTTCGTCGATACTGTCAATGAATACGGACAAGCGCTCAGTTTCGGCTGACGGGAAGAAGTCACGCCCGGATCCCAGCAACTCGCCCAGAACGCCACCGCTTCCATTACCCAAATCACGAAGCCGGGAGAGAATCTGGCCCTGATCGATGTGGCGCGTCAAGCCACTGGTGATGGCATCTTCAAGGTGGTGCGCTTCGTCAACTATGAGGTTATTGTAGGCAGGCAAGGCTCGATTATCGATTCGGGCATCGGCGATCAGCAGAGCGTGATTCGTGATGACGATATGCGCCCGCTCCGCACGTTGACGCGCGCGATGATAGGGACAAACGCCATCCATCTCGCTGACGCAGCGTGTGCTGGAGCAGCCTTCGTCTTGCGCGCTGAGCCGCGACCAGACGGCCCACTCGCCGGCCCGCAATGTGATCTCGCCGCGGTCGCCTGAATCGCTCTCCTGCAGCCAGAGCAGGATCTTGGCCAGTGTCCGCAATTCATCGAGATTCGCGGGCTTGCGCCGGCGCAGAGTCTGCAAGCGGCGCGGGCAAAGATAATTGCCGCGGCCCTTCATTATCGCAGCTCGCAACTGGGCGCCAACGGCATTGCGCAGCTGGGGAATGTCCTTGCCCAAAAGCTGCTCTTGTAGATTGATCGTATTGGTCGACACGGTAACACGTTGATCGTTCTGCAGCGCCCAAAGCGCGGCTGGGGCGAGATAGGCGAGCGATTTGCCCGTGCCTGTGCCCGCTTCAATCATGAGATGCTCGCCCTGATTCAGCGCGGCAGTCACTTCATGCGCCATACGCAGTTGCTCGTCGCGGACTTCGTAATCGCCAAAGTCAGCGGCCAGCCTTCCGTACGCGCCGAATATCGCGCCAATCGCGGCCGGCTCTAGTGGATCATGCCGCGCATTGCCCAGCGCAAGCGGCGGCGCATCCAGGCGCTCGGTCTGAAAAGGCAGGATCGGACGCTGCGGGACGAAATTGCGGACGCTTTGGTCCAGCGCAGCCTGAAAAACGGAGCGCAAATGCCAATCCAGCCCGTCGCCGGCGCGGATGATTTCCGCCAGCGCCGCCGACGGCATAGTGCAGAGCTTCTGCCACAAGCGCCAATATAGATGCCCAGTGGCGACAGCGTCGTCAAGCGCGCGATGCGCCCGCTCGAGATTGATATCAAGTAGCGAAACCAGACTGCCCAAGCTGTATCGCGGCGCGGAGGGCATGACGATCGATGCCAGTTCAAAGGTATCGATGGCGTCGTTCTGCGCTAGCAGATCATGTTTCCGCAAGAAGGAACGATCGAATCCGACGTTGTGCGCGATAACCGTCGCGTCGGCGAAGAAACTACGCATTTCCGGCAGGATTTCATCAATGCCAGGCGCGTCATCGACATCTTCCTGATGGATGTTGGTCAAGTGCGTGATATCTGACGGGATCGGAATCGACGGCCTAACCAGCGATTGATACTCATCCACCACCTCGCCGTCGCGAAAACGAGCCAGCCCGACTTCAATGATTTCATCGCTTGACGGGTTTAGCCCGGTGGTTTCGAGGTCAAGGGCGATTAGCTCGCCGTGCATGTCAGCCTCCCGTGTGGGCGGCGCAGCGCATGACCATCTCACGCGCTCGCTGGCGAGCCTGGCTGAAGCCCCTAGCTATACGGCTAACGATCACTCGGAAGTGTCTTCGCTGGATTCATCTACCGCATCCCCGTCGCCGGAGTCCGCCGCGCTGTTGTCCTGCGGATAGGCCGCTGCGGCTTGGGCGAACCAAGTCGCCAGATTGCGGCGAATGATGGGCAAGTCCAGCGTATGCGCCCCGACGAAGCCCTCCCGCTCCAGGAGCGACCAGTTGTCGTCGTCAGCGAGGCGCCACAGGAATGACTGCACCTGAGCCTTGGCCAGCGCCTGCTCGCTGATGAGCAAGCTGGCTCGCCTTGAAAGCGGATAACTGCTGTTTTCAATGGAGCCGGCCGTGGGTTCGACGCATCCAGCGCCGTCATTGACTGAGATCAGCCTTATATTTGCCTGTTCGTTAGCGATGACCTTCTGATAATCCGACCAACTCATGTAGGTCAATCCGCCCGCGACATTGCCGACAGCGGCTGCCCGATACAAGGGGTCGTAATCCTTTTCCGTGTCGCGGCGCACCGGCGGAATGATGCCGGCAGCGGTCTGCAGCAGAATGTCAGTGTACTGATCGGTGAAAGACAGACCAAATAGCGTCAGCGGCTGATCCGGGAAAGCAGCGTCAATTTCCGACCAATTCCCGGCGTCGCCGCTCCAAATCGCGTTCACCTGCCCGGTTGTCAAGCAAGCGCTGTAGTCATCACCGGCATTGCCGAGCAGAACAGTCGCTTGCGCGCCCAATGCCAGTGGCATGGTAACCACGCCCATGGCCGCGCATTCTTCGAGCGCGTCGGCATCAGGCGCGGCATCGAGGAGAGCAATGTCCGCCTCGCCAGCGCATAATCTGTTAATGCTTAAACGCGCCCCGGCAGCCTCGAAGTCGAATGAAAAGCGCTCGTAGGACTCGGTAAGCCTATCGCCGACGCGGCTCAGCGCCTGGTAAGCATTGGCCGCGCCGACCAGCCTGACTTCTCCGCTCAGGTCGGGCGGAATCTGATATTCGCCGAGTCCGCTCGCGCTGGCCACGGCATCGGCGTCGGTGAGGATGAGAGCGTTCAACTCAGATGTTGTTGCCGTCGGCGCTGTTATGCCGGCGTCGCGCATGACCGCGGCGCCCGCTTCGCTCACTATGAATTGCATGAACTCCGCGAGGCTATCGCTGGAACTCAGCCGCGCGCGATTGACGACGACATAGAGCGACAGCGCAAAGGCATAATTGTCGCTCTCAACAGCCTCAGCCGATGGCGCTGCACAGTCGCCCGAGTTTGCGCTCGAGACATCCAAGACGGTGATAGAGTCCGCGGATTCGCTCGTGTCTTTACCAGCCAGCAAAGCCAGCGCGCCTTGGGTTTCGCTTGCGCGCCAGGCGGCATCGGCGCCAGCGTCGATGGTCTCCGCATCAAGCCGCAAGCCGTCGCCGGCGACAAAGGAATCAGCGATGAAATAGGCGATCTGACTATCCGGCGGAAGCATTAAGGTCAGGGGAAGCTCGGCCAACTCTTCGCTGGCGAAGGACCAGTCGGTCAGGGCGTTGCTGGCGCTCGGCTTCAGCAGCTCGCGCAGTTGCGTCTCGCCAATGCATTCGACCGCGGCATCCGCGCCTGTAGCGAATACAGCCACATGATGGCCGATGAGCAGCTCGCTGTACAAAACTTCGTTAGCATCGCAGATGGCTCGTTCAGCGGCGGACATTTCCCGCGTCGCCGTCGCCAGATCAATCTCGCCGTTGCAAAACTGGTCAATTCCCGCCGCAGTCCCGCTGGTTGTGATGGCAACTGATGTCATTCCCTTGGCATCGGCCATACGCTCGATCAGCGCATTGGCGATCCCGGAGCCGATCACGGTGATGTCTTCCGGCGACTGCGCCAGCCCCCATCCGGAGCTTGTCACGAGCAAAAGCAATACGAGCGCGCCGGTATATAATCTAAACTTCGCCATGTATTGACGTATCCTTACCTGAGCTTGACTCAACCTACGAATTGTACCGTCAGCGCTACGATTGTAAAGCCATACTTTTCTGCTACGATCGGCTGACGAGCGCCTCCGTTACTGGCTGTACGAGGCGCCAGAAGTCAACTTCAGAATCAAAGGGGAGACCGGATTGGGCTATACGCCGCAGAGTATCTTCGAATTAATCGGCGGAGAAGAACCGGTAGCGGCAATTGTCGACGCTTTCTACGATGCCGTCGAAAACGACCCGATACTGCGTCCCATGTATCCTGAATGCCTCCAAGCGCCCAGACGTTACCTGTATCTATTTTTGCTGCAGTTTTTCGGCGGGCCGCGGACCTACCTGGAAGAGCGCGGTCATCCCCGACTGCGAATGCGCCATTTTCCCTTCGCGATCGATCAACAGGCGCGCGATCACTGGCTGGAGCACATGTTAAACGCGGTGGACCAAGCCGGAATCCCTGAACCAGCGCGCTCGCGCATGCGCGAATACTTCGACCGCTCGTCGGCCTTTCTTATCAATCGCACCGGCGAAAGCGATGTCGCGGCGCAAGACTAACCTGCGCTAGCCGCCTTTGAGAATGTACTTGTCAAATGCTTCCGCCGTCCAGGGCAGGGCGGCCTTAAAGAAGCGTTCATGGATGGCTTCGGCGTAGACACGTATTTCAAATTGAGCGTCTCTGGCCATGCGCAAGCGCAGAAAATGCATCAGGTTGTGCGCGTCGATCTTGGTCACCCAGGTGTAATAGACGCTGAATCCGGGCAGGAACAGCCGCGCCATCTCTTTCGACACGCCTTTTTCCAGCGCTTGCGAATACAGGCGAAACCCTTCGTCGTAATGACTCAGGAGTTTCTGCGTCAGCTCGTCATTTTCCCGCGCTTCGAGCCTTCCCTCGCTGGCCTGTTTATTGTCCCGGCTTTGCCGGCGCCAGACCTCCGGCACATAAAAGTCGCTTTCCTGGAAGGGCGTGTATCGGCCGGATTGCGCGTTCATACTCCAGGTGCGATGGCGCACCCACTGCCACCAGGTCACCAGCGGCGCGCGCACGCGGAACTTAAACTCCACCATTTCAAAAGGCGAGGTGTGACGGTTACGCAACAGGTAAAACAGCAGCTTCTTGTCGCGTTCCGGCCCCTTGCTCTCGCCCAAAAAGCTGACGCGCGCGGCATTGACGATGGCGAGGTCGCCACCGATCCTGGAATCAGGATGCGGCATCAAATCGACTAACTCGATCCAGCCCTTGTCGAGTACCTCCACACGCTTTCCGATTAACTGATCTGCCATGTAATACTCCCGCGCATGTTTCCAACTGCTAGTATTGTGGGATGCCGTTACCGCAGCCTAGTCATACGCTCAGACTCTGCAGGGCGATGCGAACGCGCTCTTCAACATCATCGGGCGCGTCAAGCGGAATCGCCTGGATAGCCGCTTGCGCCTCTACCACGCTGTACCCGAGCGCGGTGAGCGCGTCCAGAAGGATGCCGCTGCTATCATCTTCAGCAGCCAGCGGCAGACTGTCCAGTCCGCCGGCAATCTTGTCTTGCAGCTCAAGCACGATTTTCTGCGCCGTTTTCTTGCCGATGCCCGGCACGCGGCTGATGATTTCGGGGCGATCGTTGACAACCGCGCTGCGCAAATTGTCCACGCTGAGCGTACTCAGAATGGCGACGGCAAGTTTTGGTCCAATGCCGCTAATCTTGAGCACCGCGTCGAATAGCTCGCGTTCGCTGGCGGTCGCGAAACCGTAGAGAGTAAGGGACTCCTCGCGCACGACCAGCCGCGTATACAAGAAAACCCGTTCGGACTGCAACTTTTCAATCGTGGTGAAGGGCGCGATCACTTCAATGCCGACGCCGCCCACCGTCACCACCAGGTGATCCGTCGACTTCGAGACCAAATTTCCTTCCAGTGTGGTAATCATGTCCAGCGCAAATCCTCAGGCGAGGTCAATATCATGCAGGCGATAGCTGTGCAAGTCGGTAATGGCGACGGCCAGCGCGTCCGCCGCATCATCAGGGCTGGGCGCTGCCTCCAGGCCCAGCAGCAGGCGCGCCATCTCCTTCATCTGGCTTTTGCCAGCGCCGCCATAGCCGCAGACCGCCTGCTTGACAGCATTGGGCTTGTACTCGGCGATGACTAAATTCGCCCGGCTCAAAGTAAGCAAAACGACGCCGCGCGCCTGCGCTACCGTTATGGCAGTGCTGACATTGCGCGAGAAAAACAGCTCTTCGACTCCGGCGCGGTCCGGGCGATACTCGGCGATCAGCCTGCTCAGTTCATCGTGAATCTGATGCAGCCGCTCAGGCATCGGCGTACCGGCGCTGGTGCGGATGACGCCATAGGTCAGCGCTTCCAGGCTGCCGTCGGCGCCTTCACGGACGAAAGCATAGCCCAAGGACGCCGTTCCGGGATCAATGCCGAGTGAGATCATGCTAGGACTCGTAAGCGGCCAGGACTTCGTCAGTGATGCTCAAATTGGAGGCGACGCTTTGCACGTCATCCGACTCTTCCAGCTGCTCCATGAGCCGCATGTTCTGCAAGGCCCTTGACTTGGGAATATCCAGTTCGTTCTGTGGGAACCAGCGCAACTCACAGTCGTCTAATTGGTAGCCGGCCTGTGACAGCGCCTGCTCCACAGCCGAAAACTCATCGCGCGGGGTATAGACCGTGACGATCCCGTCTTCATCAACGACATCTTCCGCGCCCGCTTCAGCCGCTTCCAGAAATAGCTCGTCAAAGTCGCTCTCGCCTTTGATGGTGATAAAACCCTTCTGGTCAAATTGCCACATCACGGCGCCGTTGGTGGCCAGGCTGCCCTCATGCTTGCTGAAGGCATGTTTGACTTCGGCCAGGGCGCGATTCTTGTTGTCCGTCAGGATCTCGACAATATAAGCGACGCCCTCGGGCCCATAACCTTCGTAGAGTATCTCCACAACTTCGCCGCCCGCGATTTCACCGGTGCCCTTTTTGATGGCGCGTTCGATATTCTCTTTGGGCATGTTGGCGGCGCGGCCTTTGGCGATCGCCAGCTTGAGCCTGGGATTGGCGCTCTCGTCGCCGCCGCCTTCTCGCGCGGCAACCATGATGTCACGCCCCAGTCGCGTGAAGATTTTGGCGCGTTTCGCGTCTTCTGCGCCCTTCTTTCGCTTGATGGTCGACCACTTGCTGTGACCGGACATGGACGCATCCCTTTCCTGGAAACTTGCAGTCTATGAATACGACGATTATAGCCTATTCCCCAAGCTACTATGCAATACACAATGCTATAATAAATAGGCGTACTTCCTGGACAGCAAACAAAAGCAGCGCTCTGATGGATGTAATGCAGCAGGCTGAGGATATCATTGAAGCAGCCAGCGAAGAATCTCAGTTCCAGTACGAGGGCCCAATCCCTCCGGAACGCATCGCCTGGATTGTCATGCTGGGCGCTTTTCTGCTGTTCTGCACCGTAACGCTATCCACATTCTTCGGCGTTGCCCATTTTCTCTTTCGCTCGACCGTCGCCATGTCCGCTGTGCTGGAGGTCTCCAAAGGCACGGTCGGCATCACCGGTCCCGATCTGATCGTGGCCGCCGAACGAGAGCGCGATGACCTGACGGATTCGGTCACGAGCATTAGTACCGACTCTTTGTCACAGGCGACCATCCAAATCAAAGACCTTGGGGATGGCGACGAGGACTCAGCCGACCTGCTGGCCGCGGTTACGCTCCAAGGGAATACGCTGGTTACCTTTAACCATGCAAACCGCCCGCGCTTTGAGTGGAGCCCAAACCCGCAGAGCGTACAGTTTTCTCGCCTAAGTGGCTCGCTGGACATCTTGATTTCCGGCGTCAGCAAAGAACGACCCTTCCACATGGACTTCTACAGCGACAGCCTAAGCAGCGACAAAGGCGTGCATGTCGAGTTTTCCAGCAACGGCCGCTACCGCCTCAGCGTGTCTGAAGACGAAGTCCGCCTCTTGAATCTGGTGGGCGACGCGACTGTGTTCTTTCGCGACGATCAGAGCCGTCGCGAGCTGGCCAGAAGCGGTCATGAATTGGTGGTGCGAATCGGCGCGCGCAGCATGACGCAATTCCCGTCGCGCACAAATGTGTTGAAGAACGGCGAAATCAGCTTGTTGAAGGGTAGCGACGTCACACGCGCGCTGAGCGATTGGCGCTGCAGCATTCGGCAAGAGCAGGCGCCGCCGGGCGAATTCTCGCTGGTGCGATTCGACGGACGCGTCGGCTTGCGTTTGCGTCGGCTCAACAACGCCCAGTCCAACGGCGAAGTGCGCTGTACGCAGACCTTTGCCGGAGAAGGCTTGAATGTACAGGACTACGATTCGGTACGCGTCTTGACCACCTTCCTGCCGAATTACCAGAACCTTAGCGTCTGCGGACGAGCCGCGAGCGAATGTCCCCTTATGCTCCAGATCAATTACCGCTATGTCGACGATGCTGGCCGAAATCATGACGCGCAATGGTACCGCGGCTTTTATTACGCGGCCGATATTTCTGGCGCCGCCCGCAAGCGCTGCGATACCTGTATTCAGGATCACCTCGATATCAATCAGGGAGTTTGGCACACCTTTGATTCGGATAATCTTCTGAATCTGATCGCCGAGGAAGAGCGTCCGGCGACTATCAGGTCCCTGTCATTTTATGCCTCCGGCCATCAGTTTGATACGCTCGTCAGCGAGATGGCTCTGCTGATGAGCAATACTTCCGCTGGATGAGGGGTGGGCATCTTGGTAAAAATGGAAGCGCGCAGGAGTATGATGCATGCCCGATAGTCTGAACGATATCTTACTTGTGGCTACCGTGTTTGCGGCTGTTGTCATTGCGGCCTTTTGGCTGGCGATAGTTATGTGGGCCTATCGCGACATGCGGTCGCGCTCGCGTGATCCTCTGGCACAGTTTCTTGTCGCCATTCTGGTATTCTTGCTCAATGTTCCGGGTCTGTTCATCTATATCTTGCTGCGCCCGCGAGAAACGCTATCAGCCGCCTACGAGCGCTCGTTGGAAGAAGAAGCGCTCTTACAGGAGATCGAAGAACGGCCCAGCTGCCCCGGCTGCGGCCAGCGCGTTCAGCACGATTGGCAGGCCTGCCCGCACTGTCATCATCGGCTGAAGAAAGCTTGCGTCAACTGTGACTATCTGTTGGAATTGCAGTGGAACATCTGCCCGCGCTGCACGGTCAGCCAGGTGAGTTACACATCTGACGGCGCCATCGCGACGAATTCACGTCATGTCCAGCCCTCTGAGCCAGACCCAATCGACGCCAGATGGGTCGCGTCTCAGCACGTCGAGTAGGTGAATCCCGGCAAATAACCGGCGAGCCTCGCCGGCTAAATTTCGCCTTCTTCGCCGACAGTGTGAATCTTGATGAGATTGGTCTGGCCGTCGATGCCGAAGGGCACACCGGCAATGATCACCAGCCGATCGCCTCGATGCACCAGGCCCTTGTCATGCGCGGCGCGAACGGTGATGCTAACCATTTCGTCGATCGTGGCAAATTCTTCGACATGCAGCGGCACCACCCCCCAGACCAGCGCCATCCGGCGTTGCGTCTTGGCGTTGGGCGTCATACAAAGAATCGGCGTGTTGGGCCGTTCCTTGGCGACTCGCCGCGTGGTGTATCCGGACATGCTGGTCGTCACAATGGCCTTGGGCTTGATCACCTGCGAAATATCCGAAGTCGCCTTGCTGATGGCGATGGAAATGTCCTCCAGGTCGCTGCGGCCCTTTGCCTCCGGCAGATCGCGGCTGACGCCGGGCGCGCCAAAATTCTCCAAATTGCGCTCGGCGATGCTGGCGATCTCGCTCATTACTTCCACCGAGCGCACGGGGTAGCTGCCGCTGGCGCTCTCGGCGCTCAGCATGATGGCGTCAGTGCCATCCAGGATCGCGTTGTATACATCGCTGGCCTCGGCACGGGTCGGGCGCGGATTGTCGGTCATGGATTCGAGCATCTGCGTCGCCGTGATAACTGGCTTGGCCGCGTCGTTGCAGAGCTTGATGATGCGCTTCTGATGGAAGGGAACTTCTTCAGCGGGCGTCTCTAATCCCAGGTCGCCGCGCGCCACCATGATGCCGTCGCAGATCTTTATAATGTCTTCAATATTCTCCAGCGCTTCGCCCATCTCAATCTTGGCGACGATCGCGGCATCCTTTTTCAAACCGCGCATCAAGGACTTTAGCTCATGGATGTCCTTGGCGGAGCGGACGAAGGACATCGCGATATAGTCGCAATTCTGCGCCAGCGCGAATTCAATGTCGGCCCGGTCTTTCTCGGTAATGGCGGAAAGCGTCAGACGAGCGTTCGGCGCGGAGACGCCCTTGCGCGACTTCAGCCCGCCGCCGACCACCACTTCGCAATCGAGGTTGCGACCGTCGGCCGCCATGACCTGAAACTGCAAATTGCCGTCATCCAGCAGAAGCGTCGTTCCTTCTCGTATATCTTGCGCAAATTCGGGATGAGGCAGCGAAACCAAGCCCTCGGCGCCAAGCACGGCATCCGTGGTCAAGGTGATCGAATCGCCGATTTCCAGCATCAGCGGCTCAGCCTGCAAAGGACCGATGCGAATCTTGGGCCCTTGAATATCGCACAAAATCGCGACCACGCTGCCTTCTTCGTCGGCGATTCGTCGTATGTGGTCGATGGTCTCGCCGTGCGTCTGATGATCGCCATGGGAGAAGTTGATGCGCGCTACGTTCATTCCCGCGCGGATCATTTGGCGCAGCGTTGCGGGGTCGCTTGAAGCGGGACCGATGGTGGCTACGATTTTAGTGTGTTTGCTGTGCAAGCTAAGTCGCACGCTAGTTCCCCTTCGGTGTCTGGCGCATGCCTATTCTACATCGGCGTTCAAGTTGGCAAACGCCGCCTTGCCGGCATAACTGGCGGCGCTGCCGAGTTGCTCTTCAATCCGCAGCAGCTGATTGTATTTGGCGATTCGATCCGTGCGCGCTGGCGCGCCGGTTTTGATCTGCCCGCTATTCAGCGCCACGGCGATATCGGCGATGGTATTGTCTTCGGTTTCGCCGCTGCGGTGGCTGGTTACCACAGTCATATTATGTCGCTGCGCCAGTTGGCCGGCGGCGAAGGCTTCGGTCAGCGAGCCAATCTGGTTCACCTTCAGGAGCAGGGAGTTGGCTGCCCCTTCAGCGATGGCGCGTCGTACCTTTTCCACGTTGGTAACCAGCAGGTCGTCGCCGACGACTTGAACACGGTCGCCAATCTTGGTCACCAGACGCGACCAATTCTCCCAGTCGTTTTCATCCAGGCCGTCTTCGATTGAGATGATCGGGTAGCGATCGCGCCAATCACTCCAGAATTCGACCATTTCTTCGCCGCTGAGCTCGCGCCCTTCGATTTCCAGCTGGTATTTGCCATCCTGATAAATCTCCGATGCGGCCGGATCGAGCGCGATAAAGACCTCATCCCCGGCGCGATAGCCCGCCTTGTCGATGGCCTGCATGATGACATCCAGCGCGGCCTGGTTGCTGCCCAGGCTGGGCGCAAAGCCGCCCTCATCGCCGACGGTGGTCTGATAACCCTTGTCGTGCAGGATGCCGCCCAGTTGATGATAAATCTCGGCGCCCCAGCGCAAAGCCTCGCGGAAGGTCGGCGCGCCCACAGGCATCACCATGAACTCCTGGAAGTCTGTGCTGCCCAGCGCATGCTTGCCGCCATTCATGATATTCATCATCGGCGTGGGCAAAACGTGCGCGTGGACGCCGCCCAGATAGGCATAGAGCGGCAGCCGCAAGCTGTTCGCTGCCGCGTGAGCCAAGGCCATCGATACACCGAGAATAGCGTTGGCGCCCAGCTTGCTCTTGCTTGGCGTGCCGTCAATCTGAAGCATCAATTCGTCGAGCGCCTTCTGGTTGTATGGCGACTGCCCAGTCATTTCCGGCGCGATGACTTCATTAACCGACGCCACCGCCCGCAGAACGCCCTTGCCGAGGTAGCGCGCCTTGTCGCCGTCGCGCATCTCCAGCGCTTCGTGCTCGCCGGTCGACGCGCCGCTGGGCACAATCGCGCGTCCCAAGGTATCGTCCGAGAGTCGGACTTCGACTTCGACGGTAGGGTTGCCGCGTGAATCCAGGACCTCGCGCGCGAATACTCTGCTGATTGCTGGCATCAATCAAGTCTCCATTTGTGGCAAGCTACGGGTTCTTTTGCCCAGACAGCCTACAGATTCAGCCTGACATGATAGTATATCATCCGCCGCAAATACACAGCCAATCAGCAAACGCCCGTAACAATCCCTC